>Ga0126338_10002975_pt1 | contig 11788 bp, 3 predicted proteins | sample OrbCmetagenome_2_FD_92529 | JGI IMG/M metagenome (GOLD analysis project Ga0126338, IMG submission 92529) | Coral microbial communities from Petempiche,Puerto Morelos, Mexico - Orbicella C C metagenome | ecosystem: Host-associated > Invertebrates > Cnidaria > Coral | place: Petempiche,Puerto... | reverse complement strand
GTCGATAGATGTGGGGATTTGGGGAGTTTACTCAAGTATAGGGTAGCAAAATTCAGCTGAACTAGCTCTGGTATAGGCTAGGGGCTCCGGGGTGTGAGCGGCACATCCCCACCCAGAAATTCCCAAAGTACCCCTCCCCCGGGGGCACCAGTAAACAACAGCTATTTCTATACTTGAAGATGGACATTTCGACAGTTAGCCCTTCGTCAGTGCTAAGTGCTCTGATGAAAGACTAACTTTCAAAACCTCAACTTCACATACTAGCTAAGTTGGTTGATTTTCCGCTTTTATCAACTTATTGGATATCTCTCAGTCCTCAAAGCGAGGAGGTACCGATACTCTGGTCTCTGGGGCTCAGTTTATTAATTCCTTACTTCTCCATCTTCCTTGCACAGCTGATTTTGCATCTACCTCTGCTACAAGAATACTACTTAAAGTGCAACTACTTGACTAACAAATGCACACGCACTTAAGGTATCAGTATAATCCATTTGGCCATCCTCGCGCGGTCCGCTGTAGCGTTCGTGGTTTTACTACAGAAACCCATGTAAACCGTATATCTATTGGAAGCTTAATAACTACAAATTATGACCCGATCTGTTTAAAACGGCAAAAATTACCGTGTGTCGAAAATGTGAATATGTTTGCAAAGCTTCACGAACCCATAAATCAAGGTATACGCCCGCGGAGAAAACGGTTAACATGGCGTCCGTTTCTTCACACATTGACCTCAAAAACCGTGTCTCAGATTTTTGGCACATGCGTTTGTTATTATTTTACAAGAGGATAAAGCTAGAAAAGGGGAAAAAATAGGACTGCCCGCGAAAAAAAGGCATAACTTTTTAATGAAAAGAATAATCAGAATTCGCAGACACGGTTTTGTCGACGATCGTTCTGACAACATTCTCTCCGAATTTCAGCTAATTTGGTCCAGGGGCTGCCGACCTGGAACCCGAAGTGCATGTACAACTCGCCTATTTTTTACTTTCGAGAAACAGAGAAAAAATAAAAAATTCGGCGGCATCTAAGTGTTATGAGATTATCACACCAAGGGAGACACCGCAGAGGAATCAACTTTCTGTATAACAATAGGACTGTGACAGGGAAAAGGTACAAATTTCCGCGACGGCGCGCGGTAAATTATTCACAAGTTAATAAACCGCTTTTTCATGTGTGAAGTCAGAATTCCAAAGTTAGTAAACGTGAAATTATCTTTTGATTTACTACATTAGCGTTCGAAATTTTACGTATCGGTTAACTAATCTTCAAAATTATGACCATGTCAGTTAACATGCCGAAGGCCCGTAGAAGGTCCCCGAGAAAATGCAAGCGCACAAAGGGAAACGCTGGAGCGGACGTCGTAAACGGGACTTCATCGACTGATGTTGATGTAAAGGCAAAGATGCTGGAAGAACTGACACTAGCTGGGTAAGAAAAAAAATGTTGCACTGCTGATTCTAATTTTGTACAATCGATCTGCCTTTCAATTTCATCCACTTCTCTTTGTCAATCTCCTCTGCTTCGACAGTTTCTTGCAACAGTATTTTAGCGCGGCTTGCGCTCATTTCGGCTTGCTCGCTGGCTTCGTGATCGCGATCGTTGTCGAGTTCATCCAGCAGTTTTTCTTGATTGTAAAACGACCCTTTGTCGCTTTCCGCTAATTTAGCGGTCCACTCTTTCCCGAAAGTGTTTTTCGCCTTCTTTGGCCTTCCTTTAGCCGATGAAAACGGGCAAGATCGCTGGTTCTTCTTCGAAGACATCTGGCACTGATTATGGCGCGCGAATCGCGTGTCCACTCAGCATGATCTTGATGTCATGTGACTTCTTACCTCGATAATTAGTTCATTTGACAGAACTTGTCAACTCTCAATTAAGTAATTAATATGCAAAAAATCTTTCTCGCGCAATAACTAGCGGCAGATATAATATTTTTTCGTTGAGTTTTTTTATCTTAAAGATTACCTTAAGATTTATCCAACCGCTTAAAAAAGTAAAATTGTGCAAAATGGCAAATTTTCCCCTTACTGATACCTTAACAGCGTATCAGTAGCTATGTGTGGGCCACACGGGACGAACTGACCTTGGAGGATCGATTGGAGGATTGAACACTCCTTTGGAATACTAACCCTAAAACTATCACGCGACTCAGAAGCGAACTACACAGATCTTGAAACAACCAATAGAAACTAAAGGTTAGAGAACAAGAAACCTAAACAGGATCTTTGTGGGAGACTCAGACCAAGGCCAGTAGTCAAACCCAAACATGACCATCTTTGGTGTATTGCTCGGAGCTTAAGTGTTCTTGATAAACTAAGATAAACAACTTGACGTCAGAGGACTCACTGTGTGGGCAGGCAGGCCATAAAATCACAAGACCAATGTGGTAACTACAAAATAATAAATAAACGGTGATAACGAACTAAAAAGAACTCAATTCTATAAAAATTATCGAGCTTCATAACAAACTTCAAGCTAATGTTCAAATATCGATAAGAGTTACACTCCGATGAAGAACAACAATTTTTTTAGAAACTAACGTAAGGCTTGGGTGGAGTGCATGGTATGGGCTAGACATTTAAAGACCCTTTACACTCTGACAAAGCTGTTCATTTGTATATTTTAAGATAAGAAGCACACCCTTGTAATCCGGTTTTACAATATGACAACACAAACATCAGTTCCAGCGACCACAACCAAGGTAATAAGACACGTAAGAGAATTTTATAATACTATTATTGAAAATTATTAGGTAGAGTTAATACAGTGTCCCCAATTAGCCCACATGGGCTAAATACATTGACACTTAAATAAAGTTCTTACTTACTACCCAAATAACTGAAGGGAGAAGCTAATGTAGTCATTAGTTAGACTATGTAACACCAGGAGCCCATGAACTAAATGTTAGAACTTCCTTGCTTCCTGTTAACTCTATAATTTAGGCAAGTATCAGGGCTCCTGGAAACACTTGCACCGTTTAGAAATGACAGTGAAACAGATTATTTCTTCTTAAGACTTTCAGTGATTCTAATAAGTCATACAGCTCTGTACATACGATTCGTTCCTCTCTCGGCCACTCGGAGGAAATTTCTTCTACGATGGCGTTGAAATTCCTGGCAGATTCTATCAGTTTTCTAATAATTTCTAAGCGGATTAAGCTGTCTTTGTACTGGAGACATTTTAATCTTGCTGCTTAGGAATTTGAGTAAATTGGGTCCTAAACGGTCCTGCATAAAAACCAAAAGAGACAAACTGCGCTTCTTCAAGACAAACGTATTGACTGGCACACTGCTGTATGGCTGCGAGCCATAAAGATCACTACAGCCAGCTACTACAAGCTCGACACATTCCAGAATCGCTGCTCAGCGACGCCGAATCCTGAACATCTTCAGTGGCGCAACTCCATTTCGTACGCCGAGCTACACTGAGCAACCTCAACAACGTGAAGAAAAGAATGTGGCACCGGATCGGTCGCATCACGTGACGTCCTTTGGATAGAGCCATCTGCTATCCTTGGGTCACCATGCACTTGCCTCCACCCGGCATGGTCCGGCGCGCATGCATTTAGAACGTCAAATTAAATTGCATTTCGCGCAAAACAGTGAAAGAATTAAATTCAAATTCAAGAATAACTGGTTAATAATTAAAATTTTGAGTGCGGGCGATCTCATCACCTTCAAGGCGGCAGTTCCTATCCTGTCTTCGTTTTACTTGGCGGAAACCTTAAATGAACATGCAATGGGCATCAAGGGATATCTTTGCACCAATTAACGTCTATGCGGAGGGGACTGCATTGACAAAAATGTGTTGTACGACCGGAAATACTCTCGGGATCTTTAATCTTCAAATGAATAAGAAATTTATTTGTGCTTTATCCATGCATGAGGAATACCCTCGGACAAGAAGGAAAAGAATGTTATCTACGCTATCTCAGTATCCCCCAATGAAGGAGTAGTTCCTTTTGCCCTACCCAAATTAGCCAATCAGAAGCCGTGTTTACCATCCTGGTATCATGGGATATCAAGTCACTAACCTCATATGGCTATTGTTATCAATCGCTTAGACCGAGTTTATTTACGGTAAATACCTAAGCTACCTTTCTTTGGTGCGTTTCACCGGTATATTAGGCTCGTTTGGTCTCGCCATGGGTTTTGGATAGAATACGTCTCGCCTCGCCAAAATACCAACCATGACTCGACTTTTTAAACTCGCCTGACATGCCATTAAAGCGATCCAAAAAGGTACGATTAGATATAAATATCAACCAAAGCTTATTAATAATTTTAGCAGGAGCGAACCTCGTACTCCCGGGCTCGTACTCTGAAAAATACTAAGCTAAACGGGTATTTGATTTTTTTTCTGTATGTATCCTTTACAAGATCCCTTACAAGATCCCTTACAAGGGTGTTACAAGCTGTAATGCAATAAGGCATTCACTTCGTTTAGCTGTTGAGCGACGTAAGGCATACTTTGTATCAAAAGCAAAAAGCAAAAGAATGAATGAATGGTTTGCATCAGCCTACTTCGAGCCTGTGTATCAAAAAGCGTTTTGCCGTCAGCTGAGTGACTGTCTGACTAACTCATTGATGGAATAAATATCAGCAGAGACAGACGCTTCCAAATCACGGTCAAACTACGGACCAAAGTTACTGAATTTAGGACGATATAATTCCACTAGTTACTTAACAAGAGAAGACGATTTTAGTTTGGGTAAGTACAGAGAAAAAAAATCGATCTTAATTTATATGGTTTCACAGCATATTTTCTCATCATGCCCCATGAGGCCATAAAGGCGCAAAGTCAAATTAAACTAAAAGAACAGAAACCGCTGTACAAATGTACCATTCCATAGGATGCTAAGAGCAAGGACTGGAACTCTGACACGCAGTAAGGAATTCGAGACTCCCCCCTCCTGATGATACCTTGATTGCAGCTTTTTTGTGGTAAGATTATCAGTAAACTTCATCTGCTGAGAAGTAATTAAAGGCAGCGGTAACGAATAATTGTAACTATTTGTTTTTCGAGTCAAGATATTGTAAATAAAGACTGTGCGGTAGATGAGTTTTATATCAAGCCCATAACCGACAACCGTAATTAGCAAACCTAAAAGTTACCGGAAATATTAATCTCGTTTTGATTGGAAAATCAAGTTTTTGAAGAGGGGTTCTCGAAGAAAACAAAATTGTTAAAACAGGTGTCTTAAGATAAGTAGCTTGAAGCCCTTCATTGAGGCTATTCTGGCCTGGGAAGTTATTTGTAAGTTTTAATTGTTTAATTGAATCGTTCAGTGTTGATATTCTCTAAGACGGCAATGTCCCGCTCAGTATGGCTTGAATTGAGCCATCTATCTCGTTAGCGTTATCAGAAAAATCAGGCGCAACAACAGAAACTATTATCAGTGAAAAATTTCGGACAGGATAATTACCCTACCACGGACTGTTCCAATGTTGATTTTTCACTCATGTTACTTAACTTCAAAAACAAATGGCCCTTTTTATAATTTTACAACAGTTCCTCTTGTTGACTACGAGAGCTGTTCACATACCGCTCCTTTGATGTACATTCTAAGCTTGACATGAAATCAACAGTTCTCATTACTTGCGGGTCAGCCAGAAAAGTTTCCTATATTTTCCTGTGTGATGTGAATGTAATATGGAATGTTTACGGTGTCAAGGTCGGACAGATCATGCCCCTTTTTTCGCTGTGTTCCCCAGTAATCTAATGGCTAGAACTGGCTAACTGAACAGCTAATAGTGGAAAATGTCTCCTGGAAACACTCTTCAGATAAAACCCCCGCCTGATTGGATTTTAAGTTCATGATAAATTGAGAGAAACTCTGACCTCAGTCTGGCCACACCCCTAAGAACGAGCAACGAATCATTTGAAATGGTTTCGACGTTGAAGGAAACTTAGTAGGCGGCAGCGGTACAGAAACACGCCTGCACTGATAACAACATGGCAGATATCACGTTCAGGACTAACATATGAATTGTTGCCGCTCGGTCGGTCCAATTGGCCGAGGTAATTACCGAAACAGCAATAACCGCACGCGTCTAATCGATTACACGTTATTCACGACCGTTGTATGCCGTCCTTAGGTTAGAGATAACCTTTTTATTTGTAGAAATATTCATTCCACATTCTTTGTCATTTGTGGCTACGTAATGTGCGCTCCTACATGTACGTTGACTGCTTTGATATTTGGTAGGAACAAACTCGATTATAGGCGCCACGAGGAGGATGAATTAATTGTTCGTCTAGAGTAAAAACGTTATCGTGCTTTTTATTATTTTTCCTTAGTTTATTTTGTGAAGAAATAATAGATCATTATCATCATTCGCTATCGAATTTAATGCTTCCGAGGTTTTATCTCTTTTGCTAAATAACTTGAACACGCCCTGCTTTTGTATTGGAGAGATAAGATTAAAAGATAAAAATCTGCTTTGAATACCAATTTTGAAATCGAGTAAATTTGATTATAAACTTGTAAAATAGACCATGTCTTCACGCACATTGCAGACAGACCAATTTCAACAGCGCTACCTTAAAAAGTCCTAACAAGGTTAACATCCCTTGACATATGAACAGTCTGTGAAAGGGAAAACTACTTTATGCTCGGCTATTCGCTAGATTTTGACTAAGACGAGAATGAAAGCAACAACTACAAAAACAAGATTAAATGGTTAATTCAACTGGTAAAAAAATCAGGGAAAGTCATTAAGAGCATCCCTGTTAATCCAACCAAACCGAACGAAAAATCAGTTGCACTTAATCGAATCCCAACTGCTCCAGCAGTGTGCGACTGGTTCGGCAATTAAACATAATCATTGCTAAGTTGAACTTTTTAGGCCAGTTGGAACTCGATCGGTGTGATCGCACACTGACCGAGGAAATCGCAGCTAATCGTGCACACTCGGTGTACAGCATATCGAACGTTCGATTGGCCGAACCCGATTGAAGTTCGATTACCGAATGTTTGACAGAATGCAGCGGAGCATACAATTTTAACGAGGAATTTCTTTTTTTTTGGCTCACAAGAACCTGAAAGCCTTAGCTCTTAAGCATAATAACCTCTTGTCAGATCAGTCAACAGTCGGAATTTTTGCTAGATTTCGTTTTCCTCAGTTCTTGATGGGGTTGAATGGGCCAGGAACATTGTTTTATTCTTTCAGACAAGCATAACGGATGTCCACAAAAAAGCAGAAAAGAAGACTTCTTCTGTTATCTGCTTGACAGCTGCTTGATAAACGAACGGAAAAAAGTGATGTGATTTTCAACACGAGCTCAATACTACAGTCATCCATCATGTGATTGTATCAGGTTACTGTTATCAAGAGTCAGCCGTTCCGGTAGAGGTCAATGAGAAAGGTACAAACCAGCGGAAACTGCTCTGAAACCCGGCCTTTGATTTTTTAAGGCTGAAAGTTTGTTGACTTACAAATGTTTTCATAATTGGGGAAAATAAATACACTTTGAAAGTGTAGATTGTGTGGTTTTGTCTTCAGATTGGTGATTAACGTTTGGTTTCTTTTCGTGCTCGTTCTTCTGGATATCTTCCAAGCCGTTTTCACTCTCAATGCGACCGGAAATCCCCAGTTCATTACAACAGATATCGGGCCATCGACATTAATCAAAAACTTGTGCTCTAATCATTTTGTCATCACTGGGAGTTGTTACTGATCTCATCTCAAATTTACAGGCCTCAGGAGCTCGAAACCACAGATCGCAGCGGCACTTTCAAGAAGGAACTGATCAGCAACTGGCCATCAGATAAACAAGATTAAATCAGCTTGAGCTCACGCTTTCTGGACTGACGCGCTCCGAAATTCAAAGCAATTTTTTGCTATTCGTGCAAGAGGAAATGAGTACACCATTCACCTCATATACTAGAATGCACATCTCAAAAACTTGTCTTCTTTTTATCCCGGCATTACTCTGTTCTGTGGATGGTTTTCGAGGCGGTTCAAGATCCTATTCAAGAAGCCCTATCTCCCTCTACAGTTACAATCACCGAAATGTACAAAGGTTAGTTGTAAATTCACCTATTATTTTAAATAGTTTTTAATAAAGCATGCACGCGTAACAACCTTATGGCTTTTAGTTTCTTGAAAACACCATGTGCGTGCTTTAACAGTTCAAGGGAGTTCTATATTATTGAAGAAAGCTGACAGCTGTAGATAGATTTCACATTGCGTTAGGTCACACGAGCAAGTTGCTCGGTATTTATGTCTTAAATTCAGTGAGAAACACGAGAAATCCTGTTTAAAATAGCAAACAGCCTTTCCCTAAATTAACAAGTACACCTGTAAAATCAAACATACCTTATAGTTACCTATCATTTTCATAGTGACTTATTGTACAACGAGATAATTACTTACAAAATTGTTCTTTATGTGCGAGAATTCGCGCCACGAGAACATAAGAATTAATTTTTATAAATGACCTTGTGTCAGAGAGGAAACATCAGTTTATTGAGACAGTCAGGCATCATGTTGTGTCGTATTTTCACGTTCCTCGGTTCTGACACACAGCCGTAACTTTGCTTCATTAACTAAAAAACAATAAACGGTCTTTTGTTAATCGACTTGGTGACCCTTGTTATGTCACAAAATTTCACGTTTCTGCTCTCCGATGGAAACTGTCGATAGGTGTGCAGGATCAGTTTAGTCAGTTGCGCACCCTCAATCTGTTTCGCGGTTTTAAGCTCTGTAGACCAATACATTTCTCAGACGTTAAACATACTTCAGATATTTCCTACTGACCTCTGATGTATTTTAATTTTCTTGACTAAAATACAGCAGTAAGGTCACGGAAATGCTTCAGCAAGGTTAATAAGTGAACTGAATTTATACAGGAGCCCTGATTTATATTAACTAGTTTCGTTTCGCTTCCCACTTTCGAGATAGCGCGAGGAATGGGATGACTTGTGATAATTAATTGATCTCAACTTATCTCCAGACAGTCACAAGAGATAAATATCGCACGGCTTTTTTTACGTTATTCGTTAGAAGAAGGATAAATATTGTTATTGTTTATAGCGTTATTGCTAAGACCACCCTGAATTGAAAGTAGAGAGCGGAGATAAAGTGAAAGGTAAGGAAAGAAAGTACAAAATCATTCGACCAACGGATTATTTTTAGCGACGGAGAAAGGCCCCCTATCACATTCTTCCAGTCTTTGCTGGTCAGAGACAAAGGAGCGAAGACTGAGGACGAAAAGACTCGATTAACTGCTACTTCAGTCCATGTTCAAGCCGATCAGCGCACATGAATTGGATGGGTGGGGTGGGGACTGATCACTCTTTCTTTCGCTTTGCAGTCAATCTGGTCGCCAAACAAAGAGATTAGTACTCGATCCTTCCAGCAAGCTACCGCTCTACAAACATACTGCAGGTGCAAAGGCACCGAGCCCTGCAAGGCAAAGTCAAGGGTCTGGAAGCCAGGCTAAATCCCAGGATAGTTCGGTGGCATCTGGTGGCCAATACTGTATTTACCAGAAACCTAAACAAGTCACTTGCAGTGTAGCGCACATGAAGCGGGTAACCAACAAATACAAATACTACTGTGGGGCGCGATCTCAAGGCAAAGTATGTACGGGTTACAGGTGAGCGTAGCTAAGTATCTCCCCACCTCAAAGATAAGGAAGTCCTTTGAAAATTTCTTTATTCACTCATTTTAATGCCAGTTATCTAAAATCAACTGTCACGTAATACCTTAGTCTATTGATGCTCAGATGTTTTTTGTCTGTACATTCCTTAAGGAAATAAGTGATTTAACTCATCATCATCCGGCATCATCTTTTTTCACGCCCACATAAGGCCTCAACTTTGAAATACCGTGAATACTAACATACACCTGACTAACAATTGACGAGCTTACGGCTTTCACTGACAGTTTCTTCTTTAATGTTTTGTTTGTCTCCAGAGTAACTTATCGTCCAGAGTATAAAATAGAAATGAGAACAGTCATGACTTCGGTTAAAGACTGCTGTCCTGGATTTACAGGTTCAGATTGTAGCCAAGGTGAGAAGCCCACGCTGTTAATAGCGCGCGCGAGACCATTACTGACATCTCGGTGTTAGAGCCTTCGATCCTAATGTTCAGCCGCAGAGAGCGATAGATACGTCATGAATAAAAGCTGTCGCTGACCAGTAGAGACAATGGCTCCAATAAAGAGACTGACGCTTGAAGTGACCAGTTCTAAATAATTTGACTATCTTATGAATTAATTGAATAACTAAGTTTTAAATCACTATTTCGGGGCTGCTTCGAGGTCATGTAATCGCTAAGATTATCAAATCAAGTATATTTTTCGCACAGAGATACTGCTTTTGGTTTTTGGACAATAAATATGTTTATTATATAACTTGAGAAAATTATTTCATTGTGATTGGCTGAGAGCAGCGCTAATTGTTTATTTTAATTGGCTAATTGCTAAACGAGCGCGCCTTAATTTGCACTCTAGTGCAAATTAAGGCGCTCTCGTTTGCAAAAAAATTTCTCAGTCATATGACAAGTGAGTAACAAATAAATAATCGTATGAAAGCTCGAGCAATTAAGATTTAGACTACTCGTGATATTGGAAAATTCTTTCAAATTGCACTCGCCTAAAGGCTCGTGCAATTTTGAGAGAATTTCCAAATGCCACTCATAGTGTAAATGCTTAATAGCACAAACGCAGCATTCAGTTAAATTTCCATCATCTCCATGTAAATAAGTTAAGCAGTGTGATAACCAAGTGTTAATTTTAATTCGGTTTTTACACATTCGAACTGAGCAGTGGTAACTTTTACTCCCCACCAGGCACATACAGTGGTTATTCCTCTTCCTTTATAATCTACCGCGAACGAAGAAAACAAAGTCTTGAAATCATTGAAGAAACTAATTCAAATATCTCTTGGATTCTCCAGCAGTAAATAAGCGGATTAATTGACGAGCTGAAATACGCCACTGTTTTGGTGCATGTTTTAATGCGGAGATATGTTTGTTCATCGACGAAAACGCTCGAAATTGCTTCCAGAATTAAATGAGGTGAATAACAGAGAAGAAGAAACCCGCAAACATACGCCATTGTAAGAGCAGATTTCTTACGATAGGCCATGGTAACCGCGTTGGGGGTATTTCTTGCTTGAATATGAGTTTTACAGAAACGTAAACCCACGCAAACCCTTGTGTAGCAAGCAAAGGTTAATAGGAAGCAAAAACTAACCACAACAGTTTGTAACTGCCGAGCTGCGTGCTTATTTCCAAGCCGCAAACCAATCCACAGACAGGCGATCATCCAGCAACATGCAATTGCTAGAAGTGTCTTTTTCAGAGTCACAAGGTCGCGGTATTTCCCTCGCAGGCGATACGCCAGGTATCTATCTACCGAAATCACAGTGACCGTTAATAGCGAAACGGCTGCCAGTGCATCTCCGAACAAAGAATCAAATACCGCGATTATGCAGATCTCTTTGTTAAAGTCTTGTCGGTAGCCAATGATCTTAGACACTGCAAAGAGAGGCTGAGAAAATAGGCCGACACCAAGATCTGTTAGAGCGAGGCTAAACAGGAGTGCTTTCGACGGTGGATGAATGGTGCGACATTTCTTCAACACGAGTACAATAAGTAAGTTTCCAACGAATGCTGTAAGCGACAACGCGAGGTTTATAAATGCAAGAGCAACCACGAACGGCAGTGGACCGTCTTCAGTTATTAACTTTTTGGTCAGTGAATCACATATCTCCTGGTAAACCATATCGAACCATAGCTAACCATCATAACAGACCTTTCAGCTTGGTAGTATTTTGT
>Ga0126338_10002974_pt1 | contig 11789 bp, 6 predicted proteins | sample OrbCmetagenome_2_FD_92529 | JGI IMG/M metagenome (GOLD analysis project Ga0126338, IMG submission 92529) | Coral microbial communities from Petempiche,Puerto Morelos, Mexico - Orbicella C C metagenome | ecosystem: Host-associated > Invertebrates > Cnidaria > Coral | place: Petempiche,Puerto... | reverse complement strand
TTTTTACGCCTAAGTGGCATGTAGGGCTTGTCAAAATCACGCTGCGCGTAAGGCGGTCTTGGCTACTTTTTCAGTCTTAATATGAGGTGGGGCAATATTTCGGCCTAGAAGCTCGAAACTGAGCGTTCAAATATTTTTCCTCTGTCCATTTCACTGAAAACCAAGGCCATCACTAGTTAGTTTAGAGTCCCCGGTACTGGCAAATATCCCCCAAGTTCCTGGAAATCGAGTCAAAGTTGGTCAAAAGCAGGATGCGCGTAAGGCAGTCTCCGCTACTCTTTCAGTCTTAAAATGAAGTGGGGCTATATTTCAACCTGGAAGCTCGAGACTGAGCGTTCAAATATTTTTCTTCTTTTCATTTCACTGAAATCCAACGCCATCATGACTTAGTTTAGAGTCCCCGGTGCGCGTGAGGCGGTCTCCGCTACTCTTTTAGTCTTAAAATGAAGTAGTCTATCTCAAAAGGTTGAAAATTGATCGCCAAAACAAGAGGCTAGATCACCTGGGAAGCATATGTTGTATGCTCCCATTTTCACAATTCGTGTCCTGTACGTCATTTTGATTCTCCGGTAACTCTGATCTTCGCACGCAATTTCATATTTGGCACCCAGTCTTATATTTCAGCCCGGGCTGAAATGCGTCCCATTATTACAGCAAATGCGAACTACTTTCGACACTCAAGTAAAAAACAAACTATTGACCAGTAGTCCAATTTTTTTAAATAAGCCATCAGTTACATCACATAACTAAAGCAGCTAAACTTGGATATACTTATATTTTACCTTCTAGTTAAACACCTTCAAAAGGAATAACATAAAAATGGCCCTAATAAGTTCACAATGTCAGATATGCTTAGAAATCATTTTGAATGAGATGCAAACTTTGATAATAATGTCAAGCCAGTTGTAGACTTAAAAGTTTCCTGTTTTAGCAGTCATCATAATGAATACTTGAGATCAGTACTCATATACACTTAAGCTGTATTTTGGAAATCTCTTGCGTCAGGTAAGACATTCAAAGACAGAAGTCCAGGACTGACTAGATTGCAGTTTTCCGTACATCAAAGTTGCAATCATTAACTGAAGAGTAATATAAAATACAAAGGCTCTTCTTGTGGCCGTCTGCATCTTCAGCTTTACGTTCCCTTTCTATAATCGCGCTTTTTTTTTTGGAAGATTCATGATGTCAAATATTGTAAGATAGCTAAAAACTAAGGCTAGGCTCAGACGACCATTGATCGGGTGTCAGCAAACAGAAACTGACTGCTTCGGTAACCACTCACGTCAGTGTTGAGATAATTCCTACAGTAGTAGAGTAATGCAAGTGGAGGACATTACAAATCGTTAAGAAGAGGGATCAAAATATTTGAAATCAAGAGGTTATATCCATCACTTTTTTTTTACATTGAAACTGATACTGTTGAAAAAACCGTTAGAAAAGTAAAACTGTGATTAAGTCAACGTTACCTACTTATCAGATTGCTCTTGAATAAGGCTCGAATAAAAAAAAAAATAAATAAGTGAGACCATTTTAACATGTACAGGCCCTTCAATCCATGAAAAGGTATGAAAAAGAAATCGTGCATGCGACTGAATTGATGAGGCCGTAATAAATGGTATGCCTCAGTGTCAATGGCAATATTCTTCTTCATACACTGTTAGCAACTGGAGTTAAAATAGTAACACTGTCACTTTTATTTGGAATAACTCCAGCGTTTAAAATTAAGTTCATGGGAACTTTGAATTTTAAGATTCCAGTAAGAAGTGAACGCGATTCCTTGTTAAAACGATAGCTAATCAGTTGACCATTGCAAGGAAACTTCTCCTGTCACTGTTGAATTTCCTACATGCTGACCTAAACAACAGTGTCATATTTACTTTCATGGGCTGGCGCCTCTTTCAGTATCGGACTCGGCTCAGCCTCGTCTCCATCTTCCCTGTCCATCAAACCAACGCTCCCATCTTCCTTTGCAGTATGGTAACGCTTACAGCAGTAGATTTTGTAGTCTTCTCTCCAGGCCTCTGCTTGTTCAACGGTCTGGGCCATGGGGCTGTAGCGCGTCTCTGGAAGCCAGAGGGCCATGATGCCCGCGACAATTCCGAAAACGCCAAATATGACTAGCGGAAGCGTTTTGCTCATATTGGGAAGATCAGCCTGAGGAAATAGTGTTATAAAATAACATAACTAGGATAAAATAAAATAGAAAAAACACTTAATACATTGGTAGAATGATACACACAAACACTTGGTGTTCTCAGTCCTGAAGAAAGTGTGAGAGAAGGTTGGTGACAAGTTTAGATACAAACAGGAGGCCTTTTGTTGATGCTATGCTAAACAACTTCATTGTTTCCTGTCAGACTACTAAGATCAAAGAAATAAGTAATTAATGATACAGACCAGTAAGACAATGTATGGTGTTACAATACTGCCAAAACGAGCCATCATAGAACATACACCAATCCCAGTGTTCCTATAACGAAAACAAGAAAACAGCAACAACAACAATAAATAAGCATATCTGGGTAATAAACCAAGCTCGTTTGGTCAAGATGGCTGGGTATTGGCCAAGTTCTGGTTTTGCGTCTTGATCACACAAAAAACACGAGGCTAATATCCAGACATCTAGCAATATAACCGTTTCAGTTTAAAATACATCTGCCCACTTCCCCGTTGGCCCTTAACGGGGTGAAAATCAGAGAAAAGAACGGCTTATGAGGGTTTAAACTTTGTCGAGACGCAGCTTAAGAAAATTGTCCTTTTACTCTGCAAAATACAAATTAGGAACGTGACTTTTTTAAACCTAGTCTAGTTCTGGTGATTCCACCTTACTGCTGTACCATAACTCACCTGATTATTGTAGGATAAAGTTCCACAGTGAACACGTAAATCCCCAGGAAGGTCGCCAAGATGCAAGCTTTACCAACAACAGCTAGGATCGTGATTATGACCTGATACTCTGCGAGGAAACAAAAGGGGATTGCTTAGATTCTTGCATCTTGCGTAGAACGAATCTCATTCACATTTGGTTTGGTTTTGCATTACAAGGCTTCACGGGTTTAAAATCAGCTTTCACCACGTTGTCGTCTAATCAGAATTGAAACGAAAAGTCCTTTTCCCGCGCTTTGCGCCAGCTACACGTAGTTACTTCGAGTTTGAATTGGTTCATTGGGATGTCTGTGTGATTGGACACTACATTGAAAACTGCTCTGTTAAACTGAGAAAATCGTTCTCACCTTCACTCCAGACTAAGAGAATTTGCATCAACAGGCTCTGAATATTGTTTGTTTCGATGTTATTTCTGAAATCTGGTTTTAAATAAAAACACTATCTTGGGGAGACGTAAGAATAGTTAACCATTTTCCTTAACTCTGTGTCACTCAGCTGCTTGACGCATTGTGATAATGTGTGTAGTTGGTAAGATTGTTGTTTGCAAGCATAAAGTTAGCCTGCATAACGCGTTCCGAGAGTTCCTGAGTGTTGGATAAGGATATCTTGATAAGGATACGTATTTTTGGATTACTGACCATCATCAGAAGGAACAGCCAGCGCCAACATTTCTGCGACACCTCCAGTGATCATGAAGGTAGCGTACGGGATACGACGGCCAAATCTTAAAAGAGAACACAATATTTCAACCAATTCCCATACAAAACTATCGTTAACTTAACATTGTATTACTACCCGGGAGGCTGTTATAGTCGGCTAATTTAATAGACCGTAAATATTGGTTGACTCAATGGGCTATCACAAGCTATCGGTATAAACCAAAACTGGGACAGAGCCCCTGTGGGGAGCCTGTAGAGATATTGCAGAGGAACTGGAAACTATAATCAATGGTTAATAGACCAATTTCGATATATTAAAATTCAGCCTGAAACAATAGACCTCAGCACGAGGCTCCGGGGAATAAACTCCACAAACTCTGTAGTTATTCCCCGGAGCCTCGAGCTGAAGTGTATTGTTTTAGGCTGAATTTGAATATATCGAAATTGGTCTATTCCCTGTATGAGACGCACCCGCAGGGAATTATGGTAGTCACGGTTGTATTCATCAAAACAAATATCCAGTCCAAGACGATAAAAATTCCCTGCAGGCGCGTATCATACGGGGAATTAACGTGCTTAAGTTTATTTATGACGAAAAAAAGCCGTGAAACGTCAAAATCATTAACAGGTGATTCAGGGGTTTCAGAAGATGTCGCCACCTCTTGTTTACAGACATGAAAACACGATACACACGCAAATCACAACTGACAATGAAGTTGAAAGTGACTCCCTCCTTATGATGCATTGACAGAAACCCTTTCTCTGTATTTCAGAGTTTACCAGTGACTATTAACCGTTGAACACAGTAACATAACCAAAGCAATAATTCAATGAAAGATTGATAATTTTAAAAATACCTTGACATGAAAAACCAGAGAAGCAAAGCCCCCGGAATTTCTACAATACACAGGATGAAGAAGTTCAGGTACATGTCTCCCGCCAAATTCCCAACGTTCAAATTAATTCCAAAGTAAACTAAGGCGTTCACGAACCTACAATAAAAACAGTCGAGACTTGGAAAGGTTATCAATTACAATTATTTTATCACGAGTACCAGAAATTCTGTCCACGTTAATGCATTTTCCTGTGAAAACGCGTGTTTTTGACGTACGTTTTTGTCTATTGTCCACACTAATACGATAGAAAACGCATATCATTTTCATCGAAAACGCATTAAAAACGCGCGCTATCCAGAGTAGAGTTCTATCGTAATGGTGTTGACTGGCAGCGTTACGTTCGAAAACGCCGACGTCGCGTCGCGTGCTCAAATGCGGGGTGCTAGGATGCTTTACCCATGGCCAGCTGCTGACGTTGATCCAAACTTCTGATGTTTTTTCGGCGCAAAACGCAACATGGAAGACGCGTCGTTTCGAAAACGTGGACAGGACTTCAGTAACTCACCGTTTCTCATGCAACAATTTGTTGTATTAATTACAAAGCACCAACTTACCAGTTAAATCCGCAGATTATAGTTCTTTTCCTGAGCTTCGAAGTTCTCACCATGTCCAGAATACCATAAGTTTTCCTGTTTTCTTTGCGATTTCGAACTTCTTCCTTTTTGAATTCCTGTATTGCGTGTTTCAGCTGAGTGGATTCAATAGTAACCCGATTTCTCCGGGCATATTTCATAAGCAGCTCGTGAGCCTCGTCCAGACGATCTTTAGCAATCAACCAGCGAGGAGACTCAGGTATCAAGCTTCAAACAAAATATACACTTGCTTTAAAGAAGAAATTCAGCATATTCTTTTGTTAGAGTTTTAACATTGTTAGTCTTTTATTGATCACGTCAAGACTTCCTAGTTGCGTGTGCTAGGATTTGAACACTGAACGACAAGCGAGTTCTTGGGAAAATAGAATAGGGATTTCAAGTGAAACATCTAGTACCACTAGTAACGTCAATTGCTTGTCTTCAAATTCATTTTGACCTAGCTTTTATACTCTGGACGAATACTCCGATCCGTAATTTATCTAATATTTTAATCGTCGAAATACCGAAAATATAGAATTTTTGTCGATCAGGCCTTTTTTTTCAGAGTCCTTGTGTACTGTTTATTGATAAGAATCGCGAAAAAGATCTGTCAGCAGCAGGTTCAGCGAGAAGGTTATAAGAGTAGGAACAGGCCACTTCTGTTATTGCCTTGGCAACTAACCATTTTAGCATAAATCTACTAGCGTTCTATCACGAATGCTGTTCGCTGATTGGCTGCGCTACTCACTATCTATTCTGTTGTATATAATGAGTAGCCTAGCAGTGTGCGCTTGTTATGAATATAAGGGCCGCCTCTTTGCGTTTTCAAAGTGTCTGTGAGGAGGATTTAGATAAAGTTTTGAACGACCAATAGATTTATACTAAAACGATTAGATTATTAACTATCTCGCGAAAGAAATCTCGAGCTCATAATCTAATTGTTTAATAGAATGAGGATAGGGTTTACTGAAAAGGAAAAGCATCCAAAATAATCTCCAGGCAAGGAGCATTATCCAATCAAGGAAAGAAAAAGTACTTACCACCAACAGAGCAGCAATGGCGCACCAGGTATAGACACAGCCAGCATTAGATATCTCCAATCACGTATGAAATAACCCAGTAGAGACAGGGTCGAAAAACCAATACTAACAAAGATGTTATTAACTATTCCTGCGGCAGTCCGCGAGTTGATGTGAATGATCTCCATGCAATAGACAAATCGAACGAGAAGACAGCCCGCCGTGGCCACACCAGCTCCGAAACGGAACAACGAAAACAAGGAAAGGCAATCCGATACAGCCGACACTGTTCCACAAACCGCCTGAAAAATAACACAATGCATGATAGTAAAGATTCTTTCGGGATTTAGTAGTTCTTTAACACTGCTAGAGTGAAACTACAAATAAGATTCAATCCGTGCTAACCATGCATGCGCTGCAACCAGAGTACCCGCAGAAACCCTTTTCCAGAACAACGAAGCTCGAGCGCAAGAAAACAGCAGCAAGGCTAGCCTGAACTGACATGAGGCCTCATTCTCTTACCAGCTCCCCTCGCCCCTAATTAGCCTGGTTTCACTTAAGTGCACTCCACTTCGATTATTAAGCTCTCTCCACTAATAGACAGCACCCAAATATGACATTCAGCAACTGTTTAGAGGGTCTATCAACTATCATAACGAGCATAACAAGAAGAGACCTATCTATCCCTGAGCTCATTGCGTGCTCGTTAGCTATGGTTAAGAGTTAAAATGGTGTATGCAATCTCAAAACTGGTCGAAATACAAAATATACTAAGTTTTCCCTGATCAGCTAGTCAGTGCCTAAAAAACACATAAAAACAAACAAACAATGGAAAAACAAAAGTGAACGTACTACTCAGTAGCCAGAAAAAAATATGACTGATGCAATTTCCATGGTTAATTCTAAAAAAAAAATTCTATTCCTGGGTATCACGGGTGTTTATGGTGACTACAACCGGCAAAAACCGGCGTGCACCAATGACTGAGGCAAGTGCCTCGGTGTGGAAGTTGTTACTCACCATGAAAAATATACTGAGGAAAACACTGATCTTTCGACCAAAGTGATCTGACAGGGTACTAATGGCCACTGAGCCCACCAACAGACCCGCCATGTAAATTGACTGCGTCATGGCCTTCAAAGGTTTTCTGCTGCATATCAGATCCCACTAGGATGAGTAACAGGTAGAAAAGAATACAATTATATGAGTTGGTGGAACGATACTCGGGTCGTGACTGACAGAATAACTAGGTCTTTACTAAATGGCATCTCAAACGTAAAAGGGGCCAGGTTGGGTGGACGAAATCACTACCCAGTGTCCACTGGGCAAGGAGAGGTGATCAAAAGTTTTTCTGTTCTTGCGTGACTGTCAAAGGAGCGATGTTTTTTTTGGCGGGGCAGGGGTTAGTTGGTATTTCACTTTCAAAAGTGTTCAAAATCTTGCTTCTTCCAAACCTCTTTTATCTCCTAATATTGTAGATATTTGGCTACATGCATACGCTTGCAAAGCCAACGAAAAATGACTGTTTGTGGTTTTTGACTCTGCAATATAGAGGAAGTTGGGAAGTTAGGTTACGCAGGAATTCCCTACTATCAATTGAAAAGTAACCTTATTAAGATTAATCTCATATACAGTCCTCGCGTGACAGTACCCTGCGAGACAGAGATTCCCTTCTCTTTCTACTCGGTGAGAGACGAGAGGTAATCTACGTGACAGCAAACGCAACAAGGAAATGAATCGATAAGGAAACGCTCTTTGCCACAGAACGAATGATCTAAGATCCTGATACGACGCATCTCAAAACTATCTTCCTGCATGAAATGAAAATTTGTGTCACACGACTTAAGAACTGAAAAGTTTCTAAAGCATTTAACGGCCTCAAGTTCGTTGAAAGAAGTTGTTAATGATTGGTGGACCAGCGGTCAGGCTGCTTAGGACTTGTTGCTAGATCGCTGCGTTCGTTCTCTACGCCTTCCTCTGTCTCCTCACCTCCTTCTTCCTTTACTACACCTTACTTCTTACCCCACTGACTTTTCATTAGTGTGCCTTGATGCAAAGGGCCTAGCTGAGGAAGTGGTTTCCATAGCAACCGTCCAAACAACTACCTCTTCGGACGGACCCCCGAATTCGCTACATGGACCAGACCACTTTGCACTGATCCCAAACCGCCTCGCATTTAGTTCACGTAAAGCAAACATCAATAGACCTCAATAAGTCAAATGAGTCATCAATCACGCGTGAATCGATAGCTCTTTCAAGTATACGCCGGAAAAGCATTACCATTAACAAGCTAACCTGAGCGTTATTCAGGCTGAACGGTAGCCTAAACTGCTATTTATCCTAAATCGGAACGAATGGCTGAACGAAACGCTATTCTGGTTAACCGGTGTGCAGTTTGAACTATGACTCATCGACTCTCTACTCACAGACTCATTTGACTTACAAAACAGGGGACCTCAACTGAACCACAGCTGAAACGGGAAATGGTAACTCGATCTGCACCGTCGATAATAATTAGTCACAAATCCTTGCGGTATCCTAGAAATGTGGTCTGATATCGAGTTTACAACTTTCAAAGTAACTTTCAGGTTATTATACTAAACCAACATCGAGCATATATTAAAGAAGAATTGAAATCTAGTATTCATTAAAATCCATTGTTTCAGTGATCAGTATGGAAATTGAAAGACAATGTTTTATAGTATCATCCTTACTTCGGTTACAGCGCTCGTCATCCCAGCTTGGAATTCGTACTTGACGCAGTTGGGACAGCAGTTTGTAGTTTCTGAACAAGTGGCGTTGTTGGGAGATGAAAAGGAAACACACGAATACTTCGGAGTGGCGCCGTAGAAAACTTGAACGAGTTGCTGTAAGCCGATCGGTAGGGACATGACACACATGAATGCATACAGGGCGAATGTATAACGACCAAAGCCTCCAACCATGTCCAAAATATCGTCAAATTCGTGCGATTTCCTCGATTTTGGCCTCTCTATTCCCAACTCTGTAGGATCTTCTTTCGCAGCCGACATTTTAAAACTCTTTTGTTATGACAACTCAAAATAATGATTCTCAGCTCCCCCGCCGTCCTTGGAAAGTAGTGATAGGTTTTCTCAGGTTCGTGTACACAGCTCAACTATTCAATCCAAATGTATTAGATATATGCAAATAACACTGACCTGACCTTCAACAGACGATCAGTTACAACGAAGAAGTCTCTTGACGCGACAAGCCGGATAATGATGTCACGCGGACAAATCTGCTGTCGTCACAAGGCAAGAAGAAGAAGAAGTAGAAAGAAAAGATTGAAGAAAGAAAGGAAACAGGGAAAAAGGTAGTGGAGAGAGAAGAACGGTAGATGGAATAAAGCGAGAAGGAAGAGGAAGAAAGCATAAAGGCCAGGTGAGAAGAAACTGATAAGGACGATGATAGGAAAGGAGAAAGGAACAAATTCAGTAGAGAGCTAAAAAGGGAATGAAGGAGGAAGAAGAAAGAAAGGAGTACGAAAGCAAACAAAACTGGAGCTACAATGTTCATTGTCTTCACTTTCCCACCAGACTCCAACCATGCGATTTTGCAATTGATTTCGTGGCTCCTTAGCCGGATTGGTGTACAGTCCTAGTCTGTGTGTTATACGAAGTAGACACTAGTTTGAGTGATCGCGTACGAGAGCTTAAAAATAAAGAAGCGAAGACGACTCCCTCTCCATCATACTCTGCAAGTCACTAGTAATGTAAGTCAGTAAAATCAGTACCAAAGTATATCGTAAAAGCGCCTTATCCTCAGCTCAGTCCTCTCGCACTACCATGGGCAGGTATTGCCGCAATAATCCACGAAACTCGCCGTTTCATGAACTCGGGTGGGCCGCATGAAAAAATTTCCTTATTTTCTCTCCCTCCTAACAGGAATACGGTCAAAAAAGAATTCTCTACGCCCAAGCTATCATGGGTAGCATGTGAAAGACAACGTCAATGCGTGACAACATGATCCCAAGGGAGCCCATCCAGGGGGAGGGAAATTGTAGTGAGCCATCGAGCTTTCCAGCGGTATACCTCTTAAAGAAAACGAAACAAGATGGAGAACGAAGGTCAGCTGGCTGACGATTGTTTGCAGTCAAATGAGTTAGTGTTACTCACTATTCATTTGTTTTGTATTCTCAGAGGCTCTAGCGTTCTTTAAAAAGTGCATGGTTGACGATCCGGGCATGTCGACGGCTGTAGCCGCTATACAAACGCTGCTGGAATTCATGAATCAAAATGGGGGTAAGCTTGCTGTTCTGAAAAGAAAACAGCACTCGTGACCAGCAGATCAGGGCACACAGAAACTGCCCGTTACATATATAGAAGATATTACATGGCGGCGCGAAGATACTAATTTTTATTTTCGAGTGGTAAGAACAATATTTTATGAACGAGGATAGGGAGGGTAAAATATCATTTCATATCTTCAAGCTAACGTGTATTCCGGGGGGGGGGGGTTACTGCCATATATGGGCTATATAGGTATGTGCCGCTGTGAAGGGTATAGTTTTCAAGCAGTTTACTCTAGCATAGGTTATATGAATCAGAGCGTTTGGGTCTAGAATAGGGTATCATTTTTTATAAAACTGACCAGTTGGTTGAAGATTTGATCTAAACTATGGAAACCAGGAATTGTCCCCCAAAAATATAAAACAATGAAATCGGCAAGTTTAAATTTTTGTAACTCAGCCTCAACATCATTGATAGATGACTATCATAATACACTACTGGATATTAGTAACTGTCAAAAATCGGGATTCAGACGGAAATCGGTGGTTTTAATACTAGTTACTCTAGTGTAGGGTAGCAAAATTTAGCTGAACTAGTTCTAGTATAGGCTAAGGGTTCCAGGGTCCCAGCAGCACATGCCCACCCAGAAATTCCTAAAGTACCCCCCCCCCCAGGCATGTAATGTTCTTTTTATTAAGCTTTATATGTAGACCAACTGACTGTTTGCACAAACAATCATGAAAAAGAAGGTAATGTTATCATCAATATTCTCACTAGCGAGGAGATGGAAAATATTTTACCCTTAAACCTGCACTGGCAAATTCTATATCAGTATGGTAAGAGAACCAAGAGAGTAATCCTCCATATAATCTTTATTCACAAGAAAATCCCTCCCTAGGTAGTTATTTTTAAGATCATTAAATTTTGTGGTTTCAGAAATCTCAGGAAGGTCTGAAATAGCCAATCCTGTGGCATGAATTTGCTCAGATGAACAGTCTAAGCGGCTTTACACCCATTTTCATCCTCTATGAAAACATCTACGCCACATGGCTGGTAACATTATTCATGGAAGAATTAGGTACCATGTCTAAAACTGACTTTATGGAGGGATAACTGTTGGAATAAGGCCTACAGGGGGATTAACTCTCGTACCCTTCATCATCTCATGGCAGATGTTATGGTCATAGCGTATTTCTTATATCTAGTTACCTTATTTCTAGTAATGGCTGGTGTTTGCTCAAACAGAGTGATCATAATAGATGCTATGCTTATAGCAAAAGGTATCAATGTCAGGTCCTTGTTGTTGAAAGGGCAGATAATACTCTTCAGAGTAGATTATTTATTTTTTCATTTATATTTATAGCTGAAACATTGTCTGAGCTGAGGGAGAATCTGAAAGAAGTGATTGAAGTGCTAACCAGAACAGAAGGTTCTGTTACTTCAATATCATCTGGTTGTGAACTGTTTCTCAGATTTATAACACTTGCCTCTCTGGACAACCCAGTATGT
>Ga0126338_10002973_pt1 | contig 11791 bp, 6 predicted proteins | sample OrbCmetagenome_2_FD_92529 | JGI IMG/M metagenome (GOLD analysis project Ga0126338, IMG submission 92529) | Coral microbial communities from Petempiche,Puerto Morelos, Mexico - Orbicella C C metagenome | ecosystem: Host-associated > Invertebrates > Cnidaria > Coral | place: Petempiche,Puerto... | reverse complement strand
TTTTGAGTGGCAATTCCTGGTTTCCTTACTCTAGATAAAATCTTCAACCAACCAGTCAGTTTTGTGAAAAATGATACCCTATTCTACACCCAAACGCTCTGATTTATATATCCTCTCCTAGAATAAACTGCTTGAAAACCATACCCTTCACAATGGCAAATACCTATATAGCCCATATATGGCAGTGCCCCCCCCCCTCCCCCGGGAAATTTGATGGTCTTAAAACTAGCATATTTTCCCTCGAAGCTTTGCTTCACGGGCAAATATTTATTTTAAGAACGTCAAATTTCCAAGGGGCAACTATCAGCCAATAGTTCCTCAACAAAAGCACTCTATTGTTTAGATAGAAATCTTGAACTCATCATCTTGTTTTTAAGTATATTAAAAGTGTGTTATGTCTTCAAGGAGTATTTGGTTGACAGTAATCAAAGTTTTTTCCTTGCAGGTAAATGACATAGCTTTCCACCCTGTGCATTTTTGTCTTCTGGCCACAGTTGGATCTGATGGAAAGTTCAGTTTCTGGGACAAGGATGCTCGAACAAAGTTGAAAGTGAGTACTCGCCATGCATAGGGGTGGAGGACAGATAACTCTTCTCTCTAAATACCTTCTCTGATAAATGTTGTGGTTACTATTTACCTGTACATCTACTTTATTGGCTGATAAAGCAGAACATCTACGCAATATATATGGGTTATTGACCAAGCGTGAGGTCAAGATGGCTGGATATTGACCAAGTTCTTTTTTGTGTGTGTTTATGAACCGAGACGGAGTCGATGTCCATTAACACGGAAAAGAAGAACGAGGCCAATATCCAGCCATCTTTAAGCTTGACCGAACAAGCTTGGTCAATAAGGGATTCATTATATCGAAAAAGAACACTGTTTTCTTGCGGGAGCCAGCGGGTAATCCCGAGCGAGCAAGATAACGCCATCTGCTATGGAGAAATTTTCGACTGAATGACGTAAACCCTGGCCAACCACCGAGACAATCCACTGAACCAATCAAAACTCAAGAAAACGCGCGTAGCTAGCGTGAAGCTACTGTCAACACCCAAGTGAAAACCGCTCTAATGTTAATTAATGCTTTTTCATACAATTTTCCTTTTTCAGACCTCTGAGCAGCTCAATATGCCGATAACGGCCTGTTGTTTCAATTCAAAAGGAAACATTTTTGCGTACACCTCAAGTTACGACTGGTCCAAGGTTGGTAAAGACTGGAATGGTTTCCTAAGGAAAGTGCTAGTGACTTATAAGCTTATTTTTCTCTCTTTTTTTTCTTCAAGGGTCACGAATTCTACAACCCTCAAATCAAGCCCAAGATGTTTCTGAGAAATTGCCTTGAAGAACTGAAGCCCAGGAAAAAGTAACCCACTGCCGCGGAAGATCATTCATTTAAAAACACCGAAACGTCTCTGAAGTCCAAGATTGGAGAGCCTGCGATTTTACCAGCTAGCGGAATAAGTTGATACGCAGGAATGTCCAGCACAGACTTCCGACATTTTGCTTTTTCAGCGGTGGAATCGTCGTGAAGAATTAAAAAGGCTTCAGAGGTTTCCTTTCCGTTTAAAAGACTGCCCTGTTAAGAGACTAACAGGAACATCAAGGCTGGGTTGTTCAAAGCCGATTAAGCTCACCCAGGATAAGCGGGAATTTTGATTTCAGTTTTCTAACTTTTCGGAGATGTTTTCTTTTTATATTGTTTGTCCTTCAGTTTTGAGTTTGAATAATTTTAAACTACACTAAACCTAAGCAATGAAAAACATTATTATACAAGCAAAGTTAACACTCGGTTAACCTCTAATCCTGGGTTAGCGTTAACCGGCTTTCGAACAATCCAGTGCGAGTTGGTTAAGCTAGTTCAGATTCCTTTGGACGTCAGTGCAGTCTCAGTAACGTAACATAAAGAACATTATGTTGTATTAGTTTTGTTTTTGCGATGTACGTCACGTCTTTCAGGTAGAAGGAAAGTCTACTAAGGAAAAATGAACACTTAAGAGGTAATATAGATAAAAGAAAAAGCAAAAATGGCTAAGATTGGTGGAGACTCGGACGGATTTAAACAACTGTTTTTAAAGAATCTGGCATTTTGTTTTTTTTCTCAAGTTACGCCACCCGTGTCGACTAGCTAATTTGAAAGTACAGATATTTAACAATGGTGTAATAAAGCAAACAGACAGACGAGCAACAGACCTCGCTAGCGCCTTGCACTCCTTTCCAGTCCTTGCAGACTGTCATTTGTTTAGCTCTGATGAACAATTCGTTGGGAATATGCCGTGTTACGTGCAAATAGCGTAGTGTTACTAAAGACGTTTAACAGTCAATAAATGAACGTTATAGGTCTCTGAACACAATTAACGACCGCAAAACAAGCTCTACAAGTGCAGGCTTACAGTGAAAAGAAATTCTTATTAGTTTGTTTTTTTATAGAACAAAACACAATTCCCTATATGACTACATTCGGCTGGGGGAGATACTTGGGAGTTTAAGCAAATCACGACAGCGATGGCAACGAAGGACGTCACCAAACAAACGGTTAAACGAGTAGAACAATAGTTCTGCACGTGCGTTTCAAATCTTGGTACATTTCTTACCCGTTATCTGCAAAGCAACTAGGTGAAATGACCGAGTTCTACGTATTTTGGAGAACGCGAACCGCACTTGCTTATTTTTCGTATCTTCCTTTGGAATTCAACGCTGTCATTGCATATTTAGCCTGAGCAAGTTTTTAGACCGGTAGGCATACTGAAAAGATCTACTGACACAGTTGAAACATTTGAAGGTAAGGTGTAAATCCATTTTTTACAAGGCGTCGCCGTCGTCATTGCTAAAACTCCTTACTCTCGGTGGGGGATTGAAATTTAAGGAAATTTAACGGTGACTTGAAGAAGTCATAATTAAATTTAGATCATTTTAAGACAAGTATATTGTGAATATACGATACCGTCCGCAGTTAGAAAGTTTCACCGGGCGGTTTTTCATTGTGTATCTTCTATGATGCCTAAAATTTAAATATCATTTGTTCAGACGCAATATCGATCCGCAACCTCGTTAGCAGGCTTTTCCGTTACAAGTTGGGAGGGGCGGAACCGGCCCCTTCGAATTTCTAATCCCGTCTACAATATAAGCTCATCCATGCAAAATTGACTTAGCGTGTGTGACTCAATGCCCATAGCTTTGAAGGTCTTTTTTTCGTTTCTTTTATGGAATTGCAACGTTTGTCAGTTTGTCTCAGTCGGTTAACCATTAATTGTTCATTAACCGGTGATTAATCTGTCGGAATCCCACCATGTGGTATGTCAATTTATTGGTGTGCTATCAGTATAAATAACGACTTCATATATACATCAGATTAAATTAGACAGAACTTGGAAAATGTAGAATAAAATGTTGACGAATAACGTGACTATCAAGTGTTGTGCGTGATCGCGTGTCTCAAAAGAGATTTTTTTTTTTCATTTCTTTGTTTCAAAGGGCGGTGTTGTGAATGACTTGAATCTCCTGATCAGGTGGATAAAATTTCTAATATAAGAAAGTGATCGATCACCTTATTCTCTTCACACTTTTAAGGCATTTTCGAACAAGCTGGTGGTGATAATCAACACGATAGTTAAATGTAAACTTGACAATGCGTATCTTTCATACCTGTCGCTGAACGAAAATGAGGTTTCATAACTGTTTTGAAAACAAATATTTTATTCAGTCGTGACTAAGAACCATTGTGTAGCTGTCATCGAGCCACTGAACACACCAAAATAACTTTTATGTCCTTACAACCAATAAATAAAACTATTACACTATTGCTACAAGAAAAAGAAATCGCCACTCTTGTTTATAATATAATACACCCCTGCATATCCTCTCAGTCTGATCTGCGCTGAACATGAAAATGTAAATGAGAGCAAAGCGCTTTGCTCAGTCTAGCCACATTTGTTAGTTTGACCTCTTTTTCCGGCGCTCGCACTGCGATATTGTGTTGCGGCGCTGTTAAAATCTTTTGTTTTCGTTGAATATTAATTCGCGGTATTTGCTGTATTACAAACACAGGTATCACTATAACAAAAATAAACATCATCGATTGATTCGTGTTAGTAAAAACAGGCCTTTAGATGAACTGTGTATGCACACCGTCTTCTTGTTCAAAACACTTCAAAAAAGTCACGCAATGTTCAGGAAGCCATTTCGCTGTCAGTAAAAATGCGTCTTCATTTAAGTATAACTCCACTTGAAAAAAATATTCTAGAACTCTGGAGCACTTATTTCGACCCTTAAGAGTTACTGAGAAACGCATTTTCGCCGAACAAGCTCTCACAAAACTATTCATTTTACCACTAACTTTCTTCGTCCGCCAATCAGTTTTCCAGGTGAAGGCAGAAGGACTTATCTTTTGTGGAATCAATTGCGAACTAATCGCGTTATAACCTCTAAAGGCACAAAAATCAATATTCTAACCGCAAGTAACACTTTCATTGAATTGTACAAGTTACCCATTCAGTTAGCAAAATGTGACAAACGAGATTTCTGTTCAATATTAGGTATTTTCAAAACCTTAAGTCCTAGACATGGGCTTAATACATTTGAACACTGTGTATTAAATATTTTATATGTTAGGACTATAAAATTTGATGATAACTGAAGGAAATTCAACTGCCTTTTCCTAGTTGGACACTGATTTACTTCGCGTTTTCCTTGGGCTAGGTAACGGCCCCGCTGGTAAACTTGATTTTCTCACAGGTCGAGCAGTTGTTACCAAGTCGTCCCGGTGTCGCAAACCGGAGAAATTTCGACTGTACATAGGCACTCTAGAAGAACTATGCGGTCTATCTTCCAGTGGAGTTAAAGACCCTGCTCTCTTCGGAGAGGTCGCTCTGTGCGCTGAATTATGTACACTTGGCAAGTGGCTCGAACTTGCGCGGGACGGTAGCAGGTCAATCGTAGGCATCGTCACCATTTTGTGAAGTGGCCTTTGAGAATTCGACGCGCCCGGTGCGCTTTGTAATCTTGCCGTCTTAGTAATAAACGGCTGACGAGTCAAATCCTCAGTTGAATTAGATGCGGGTAGAGCTAAACACGGCAGGTTTTCCACGACAGGAGCGCTTGGCACTCTCCGCAAGGCAGCTTTCTCCCGTATACCTTGGATCTGTTCTTGTCGCCTCGCAAACGCTTGAGTAGCTTTCGACATTTCACGCAAGCGAATTGCTCTGTCCTTTTCAAGTTGCTGTAGTTCGAGACTCAGCCTTGTCTGATGAACACTGTTCCTTTTTAGGGCAGAAGTTTCGTCCGCTGAGGTCATTTTGCCTTTAGATTGATAGAATCGACAGTTTAATCAAAGTCATGGATGATGTCAGGCTGTGGTTTGTTCTATTTATAATGTGACTTCAAAGAAAAAAAAAAAACACGTTCCTGACCTCTTTCAACAGAAACGCACTGACCCTGTCACTGTTTATACTTTCCCATTGTTTCACAGTATTAATCTTTTGTTGCTAACGTTACGCTTCAAGAACAATGTTATCTTCATCGCAACTGACTGAGTTTAATGAGCTACGCTTGGATTAACAGCTTTTCGTTAAGTTCATATACTTTCATAATGATAGGTTAATGCGACAAGGTTTGATGTTTCTTTCTTTGTAGCATTTTAATGATCATTAAGAGGGAAAGAAACATATTTATTGTACTAACAGAAGTCTATCAATCAATTATGGACTTCCGATATTTGATATACTCATCACGCAAACTTGCCATTGCGAAGTTATGGACTTCACAAGAATGTAAACATGCGCCGCTTATTTTCCGCAAACACTGATTTACCCTTATGTGGTCACCTTAATCTTGTAGACATAAACCTAATAAACCATTTGCTTATTGAGAGTTATACACCATTGACTCGTTGTTAAATAATTGACACTTGTCAGTTCACGCAAGCGGTGACTAACTGACGAGTACGCCAAAATTTGCACAATTCAAGAACCGGAAGCTACTTACCTCATCGCCTCATCTCCTTCCGGTCACATGAATAATTTTGCACCTAGAACAAGTTGTACTTTGCCTTCTCAGTTTAAAATATCGATAATGACTTCCTCGGGTAAAATACAAATAAGACGCACAGGATTAAGTTTCGACAAACATGGGAAAACCTTGTTTATTTGCGTTACTGAGACTTTGTTTGTAGGACTGTAGTTTTAATTTACTTGGGTTTGCTAAATATCTGCTTTGCACCTACAAGGCTTTTTCTCGATATAACGGGATGCAAGATTACAGACCCTTTTAAGGTTTACTAAAATCTAAATGAATTAAACTTAATTCAAAATAGACGACGTATTTATGCAGGCTAGCCAAAATGTTGAGACAAAAGTTGCCAAACACGCTCTTCGGTGAGACCTGTTTTAGTTATTTTCAATTCAGAGATATAAAATGTCACCCCTGTTGACATAACGATAGCTTGATGTAAACACGAGAAAAAGCTTGGCAAATTTGAAAAATTGAAAGATTGGTAATAGTTTCAGATGTTTCTGAATTTTACCACACTTTCTAGTCTGTTGCTCCATATTATGTATCCAGAAAATAGCTGTTTAGTATGAAAGTGAGCAGTAGTACGTCATAAGTGGCGAGATTGCAAAATATACCGTCCAATTAGAGTGGGCGGTAATCAGGAGTATAATTGTTTTCACCTTTATATGATCACAATTTTATAGTAACTAATAACAAATCGAATAAATTATCGATGGTATTAACTCTTTTACGAACCAATAAATTTACAGGTGATCCTGAAACAAAAGGTCGTCTTTCATCAAAGTTTATTGATTCGATGGAGTCGAACACTATCCATTGTTCCATTGTCCACTTTATATCAGTCCAGTCTCTTTTCCAGAATTTCCTGCCCCGTGCACGTACATCTGACGTCATGGTGTCCAGGACTCCGGTGAAAACAATCAACAACATGTCGGCCATCGTAGACTGGATTAGCAAGGAAGAAGCTCTCACGGACATATTCAACCGTTTTGATACAGATTTCACTGGTGAACTAACAGCTGAACAACTACAGGAGCTTCATGCTGGCTTACGAGATGGAGGAATCAGTTTGCCGCAAGTAGAGGCTTCAATAGAAGCGGTTTGTGCGGCCGAAACTTGTGATCGGCAAGAACTTTACGATGTCCTCAACGAGATGGACCGTAGATATTATCTTGTTAAGGACTTGCAATGGGAATTCGCTATGCTGGACAGGGAAAAGAAAGGTGTTATCAGTGAAAGAGAGGCAAGATTCCTTTTTCAGGCTGTACACGACGATTTTTTCTCACATCGACGTTGGCTTAAATTCCTCCGTGGTCGCGCTGCACCGGGTTCTGGAATCAGCTTCGCGGAAATTGAAGTTCCGCTCTGCGATATACCGACCATGGATTGGCTCGACGAAGAGAAACAAGACGATGACAAAGCGAAGGAGGAAGTGTTGAGACGCAAACAGGAGAAAGAAAGAGCTGAGGAAGAGGAAAGAAAAGCCGCCGAGAAAAAGACGAGGCTGGAGAAGGAGGCAGCGAGGAGGAGAGAAGATGCTTCTAGGAAAAAGGCGGAAGCAGAGGCCGCTAAATTAAAGGCTGAACAAGAGGAAGCAGAGAGGAGGGCGAGAGAAGAGGAGGAAGAAAGAAATCGCAAGAAATATGAGGAGGATATGAAGAAGCTTAGCGAGGAGGAAGCAAAACTAAGGGAAGAAGAGGAGAGACTGAGACAGGAGGAAGCCCAGAGACTGGAGGAAGAAGACAGGAAGAGAAGGGAACAGGAAGAAGCAGCTCAGAAGTGGAAGAAAGATGAACTTCTCAAACAGCAGGAACTGGAGCGTGAGAGGGAGGAGAGGGGTAAGCAGTAGCAATCACACAAATGGGGCTCATATTGGGGAAGGGGTGGAGAGTACATGTACCTCAGGGTCCCATCCAATGGTAACCACACATACTCACCCCCAGAGGTCCTCTAAATGAATATTGACAATAGCTGTTGAAACATCGTGGAGGGTGTAAGTAAGCTAAAGAAGTGTCTATGAGCCACTTTGGAGACCAAAGGGATTTTGGAGGCTTGATTAATAACCTCTGTGTGCTACATGTAGTGCGCTATTTGCTTGGCTAAGAAAACAAAGGGAGTGTGTCAGGAGGTGGCTGATGTTCCAGTCCATCTGTATTAACTGAAACTCAAGATCCTTTCCTATTCATGACAGTTATTGCTAGACAATGTTTTGACTAAGCAGCTTTTGGTGAATCTTACTGGTAATTCCAATGTCTGAAGCTCAAAATAGCTAGCACTCAGGTTGTGACATTTCTCCTATAAGAGATGCTATTCCATTGTAGGACAGCCCTGCTAGATATTAAGCGTCAAGTATATTAAACATTAGGTTATCATGTTTCCCTCTGGGAAAAGTCACTCCTGTATTATTTATTTTGCTTGATTACTTAAATTGTTTTCTACATAATTTCATAACCACATCAGAAAGACAAGAAAGGGAACAACGTGAGAGGGAGGAAGCTATGGAGGCTGAAGATCTTGCAGATGAAGCAGAAGAAGCAGAAAGAGCTGCAGCGGAAGCAGCTCGCTTAGCAGCTGAAGCAGCAAAGAAAGCAACTGATGAGGCCGCTAGAAAGGCTGCTGAAGAAGCAGAAAAGAAAGCTCTTGCTGAAGCAATGGCAAACAAGGAGAAGAAATTGCGTGCCAACTTGAAGGGTGCGAAAAAATCGAGAAAAATTGACAGGTTGGAGGGCTCAATCAAGGAAGCTAAAAATGCTAAGATGCCAGGTAGGCTACAATGTTAGTCCTTAGATCCAAAAGAAGTAAAAAATGAATGTATACATGTACTATATATTAATATACAGCAGAACAATGGTTTTGGGACCTATACTTTCTTGAAGGGTGACTGTGTTAAACTATTTATTTTACATAACTTTAGCTGGAATTTTAGGAAATGTAAGATCTCATCACAACTGTGACTGTAAGTTATAATGTAACGGCAAAACAGCAGAGTATTTCTTATCAAACATCTTTGCTGCAATCAGTCATCTAGTTTGCTGTACCAAATCTATGACCTTCAATCATTTATTTCAATACCATGAAAGAAATTTAAATAATGGTTCTTTGTTTCTTTCAGGGTTGAAGAATGACATTGATGATGCAGAGAAAACTCTTAAGAATGTCCAAGCAGGGGAGGCACTTAGGAGCGCAATAAGACGTCGTCACCTAGGTGACCTGGAGAAATCAATGGCCGATATTCGCAAAAATGGTTGGGAGAAAGATTGGGGCATTGAGCTAAAAGAGGGAGAAAAGCTGGCTAAGAGGCTGAGACGACTTGAGAAACTGAAAGCAGAAATCATGGAACTTAAACAAAGTGTCATTTCTGAGATCAGGAGCTACCAAAATCCACCTCCTGCAGTGCATAAGGTATGTAAAGGGAACTTTAAGACTACAGTGCCGCTCAGAACTAAGCGAACATCGAACATGCATTCTTAACGAACCCCTAACACAAAAAAATGACCGAATGTTATCTTCTGTACCTTTTTACAATGCCAGCATGAGGCAAATGGGAGTAAACTTTTTTTTGAGATCGTATGTCCACCAAAAATTTAGGGCACCATAAAACACTATGGTTGGTTGAAGTTTGATTATTTTTAGAAAGCAGTGTTAAAAGAAAGTCCTGTCTTATAACCTGGGACTAGTGGACTTTCCTGGACAGGCAAGTGGATTCTGTTAATAACTTTCCTGATGAGCAAATGAAGTTTCTTCAGTTGGGAAAAGTTTTGGGGAAATTCAAACTAAAGAAGTAGTGTAAGAGATGAACTTTTGGGGGGCTAGTGAGAATGATTTTTGCCCAAAGGGCAAGTCGAAAATTTGTTTTCTCCACACCCTAAAAAGGTTAAGTTAGCATTCTTGAGAGAAGTGATTCTTGGGCTATAGATTTCCCAACTCACTATAGCTACAATTCTACTCTAAGTTTGAAAGGATAAATTTGTTATATATCTTCAGTTTTTTTCAATCACTGCATTGTAAGTTGGAAACATCTTAACCAACAGGTTATGATTGCTACATACCTACTCCTGGATTACCCTGAGAAAGAGTTACTAAACTGGAGGAACATGCAAGCACTACTTGGCAAGACAGGCAAAGAAGGACTTAAACGTCAGGTCACTTCCTTAGATCCCTTAAGAGTGGACATGCCAAAGGCTGATTATGCTTTTGACAAGTATCTCAAGGAGACTGATCTGGAAACCATAAGAGACACAAGTGCTGGAGCAGCTACTTTCTATGTTTGGGTGAGTGTGGCTTCAAATTCACTTAATATAGACTAGTTGGAAACATAACGTCTAGTTTGAAGACATGTGAGTATTATTAATATCTCTCAGGAGGTGTGTAGGTAGGCAGTCTGTACAATCCAAGTGGGCCCATCAGGCCAGTGTTTATCCTGGTTTCAGTGGCATGAAGCAACTAGGAATATTTCTACTCTCCCCTGGATGAGATGCCAGTCCATCAGAGGGTTATCCCCAGCATAAAGTTCACTGGTATCCATTTATACACCTGGGTGGAGAGAGTAAAGTATCTTGTCTAAAAACACAACACAATGTTCCTGGTCAGGGCTTGAACCCAGACTGCTTAATCCGAAAGAGAGCGTACTAACCATGAGGCCACCACAGCACTCAGTACAAGTCCTGTTATCAGTCAATTTTTATTTTTATGGGTCATACTCTACAGTATAGCCGACTTACAGCAAGCTTGGTATCAAATATTCTCCTTTTTCCAGGGGGTGAGATATGGTGAACATCTTCCTAACTTGTTTTTTTTGAGCGGGTGGGGGTGAGGGTCTGTACTGTAAGATAGAGATCTTCATTTCTGCCCACTGCTTTATGACCTCCATGCTTTGTTGGTGTGTTGACTAGTACATGGACGTTAATAAATATTTCAAATATATCAACTGAAATAAAGCAGTCATTCTTCATTGATCACTGTTGTCTTGTTTAGTTTTAATTTATATATTATGGATTTGAGAATTGTGTTGTTGAGAGTAACCCAAACCTCTTTGATGTTTGAGAATTATGTATCAATATTTTAGGCTACTAACATGATAGAGGAAGTCCATGCTGTTGCTGAGCAGAAAGAAAAGTTACTTGAAGAAGAAAAGAAGAGAAAAGAAGAAGAAAAAGAAGAAGCTAGGAAGGCTGCAGAGAGAAAGAAAGCTCGAGAAGCTGCGAAGAAAGCTGCTCCATTGACAAAGAGGACATCGCAGATGTCGTCAGGACGCAGGGCATCAAAAGATATCGAAACAAGGGGTAGAAGCAACTCCAGGGGTAGAGAAGGGAGTAGAGACAACATGAGTAAATCCCCTGCCAGACCAGGTGTGGCTCGAAGAACAAGTAGCAAGTCTCCTGCTGCTCGAAGCTGATGATCTCGTCATTAATCTAAAAATGACTTTTAAGTTTTTCATGGCGAAATCTGAGGGGAAGGGACTCCAATATAAATGTGATATGCATACCCTTCCAAAAAGGGGAACATTGGGGAAACCTAACAATTATTCAAGTTGTATTAATTCGTACATTTTAATTGTTAGTTTCATGCGGTATTGTACAGGGCTTGAATTCCAGCTTGCCTTTCGGAAAAGTGACTCTCAAAGTCTGCTTGCCCTGGACAAGTCTTATTTTACTTTCTTATTTAGTTGGTCGACGACTTGTCTAAATGAGAAATTACTTGTCTGTGCAGAAAATCTACTTGTCACAGACAACTGGGTGACACTTTTTTTGAGGGCTGTTGTGATGTTCACCTAATCTGCAATTAT
>Ga0126338_10002972_pt1 | contig 11795 bp, 9 predicted proteins | sample OrbCmetagenome_2_FD_92529 | JGI IMG/M metagenome (GOLD analysis project Ga0126338, IMG submission 92529) | Coral microbial communities from Petempiche,Puerto Morelos, Mexico - Orbicella C C metagenome | ecosystem: Host-associated > Invertebrates > Cnidaria > Coral | place: Petempiche,Puerto... | reverse complement strand
GTGAAGGAGGCACATATCCAGATTCCATTGACAAGTTTACAATCCTGCAAAGCGTGGGTAGAAGCATGTCAAAATTTTCTTTTAACAAGACGGCAGGCAGAGGGTCCAGGCTACAAGACCTAGACACAACAGTGCGTGCAACTTCCGAAAGTTCAACGATTGAAGTAGGTGAGAAGGCATTTAACTGACAGTCAAGTGTTAATTTGTCCAAAGTACAGAAGAGATCAGGCATTTCGGCAGCTTCGAGTTTACATCTTATATTGATAATTTTATTTTCGAAGAAAGTGATAAAATTATTGGCCAGTTCCGTAGCCGAGGAACAAGACGGAAGACACTTCTCGGGCTTCCTGTGGAGAAGGCGGTCGATGGTGCGAAAAAGAGACTTGTTATCGCGATAACTTGTTATATCGCGAGACTTGTTATATCGGGATTCAGTGTGGTGTTGTGTCACCTGTAACTCGAGTTCCCTCTATCAATATATAATTCGTCGTGTTTCCTAACGTTTTTTCGATTTTGTGGTTCGTTGTTCGTAAAAATATCTTCCCCTAACTTCCATCATGGACTGTTCTCAGCCTCTGTATTATTCAACGCACGCAAGAGAAAAAGCGAGCGAGGCGAGTGCAAAGCACGAGGGGGTAGGGGCGGGGGCCGGGGGGGGGGGGCGAGCGAAGCGAACCAAACGAAGAATATTTACTCATTTAGCTATTTATCGCTGTCCCCACGCCCTACCCCGTTAAGTCTCTCGTTTTGCGCTGGCGTCCGGTTCTCTCGCGATTCTATCCGCCCGTTCAACGATCGAATAAAAATAGGAGAAAATAGAGGGCTTTGAACAGTCTACTTCCATCAGTGTTTATCTTGAGTATTTTTAGTTACTAAAGCCGTCGTTGTTTGTTTTCTTTATTTCAGATTAGAAGAAATGTACCATGGTCCAAGTGATTTGAGTATCTTACACTGCCAAGTCGACTGACATACTTTTTTAAGTAAGTTTACTCTGATTCAGATTAATTTAGCCGGTATAACGTCTATTAAGAGTAGACACACTTCTACGACAACAGACGGCATGGAGTAAATCACAACACAAAAGTGAACAAAATACTCTCGAGGCCAGACAAGGCATTTTTATTCATACATCTGTCGAGTGTATCAGTATGAAAACTCCTTTGATCCTTTCATTCGTTTGAATTCGTTCGCATTGTTTCATTCTGTGGATCTAGGTGTCCTAGAGATATTGCGATCAAAAGGTTGGTTTTCAAAGAAACTGCTGTACTCGAGGGGATTTTTAAAAATTTCTCCTGGGGTGTGGGAGGGACAAGCTGTCATTCCGGTAAAAATTCGTCTCCTACACAGACGGGTGGGGAGGTCGGGTGTTAGGTCAGTGGGTTAGATAACATTGCTCTATAGTCTCTCAGTTAACTGACATCAACGCAGTTCACCTCCACATAATACAGAGGGGAAAACATTTATCCTATCCGTAGGTGAAAAAGCTCTTCTTCTTAGAACAGTTTCTCAATCTGGGAAAGCGTGACGCGTGATGGCCGTCATTATAGCGTGGCATTGAACGGCTGGTCTTTCTTCAATCTGCCGTTGTCACACTAGCCCATATTCTCTCTGTTACCCCAACCACGACGATGATCTACAAAAAGAATAAACGTATAAATAGCTCTTATTGCAGTTGAGCCTGCGGTCAAATATTCCGTTGTTTAAAAAGGCATACAAACGAGGCGACAGGGCCAATAGAAAACGAAATTGACCCTTTCGCCTCGTTTGTATGTCAAACCGCTGATAGCTTCAATAACAGCTATTGGATGTCATGGATGACAACATAAGTTTGCGCAGGCTAGCGGCTGGTTCGCTAAGTTTCAGGCGGTTCGAGTACATTCTTGCAAATGGCCACACCAAATCTCAACCAGAGGTTGGGCTTCTGCGTACCATTTCCCAAAACCCTGAACCATCCAGAAGTGTAGCAGCTCTCGTAAGCTTGTAACTCTTTTGATTATTAGCAGCTGTTATTGTTTTGGGGTTTTGGGGTTGGCGTTAGGCATTGTTTCTGTTGTTTGTTCTATTGTCCTCTCAAAGGGTATCACAAGCCATTCATGCGAGACCTTACGAGTGCTGCTACCCGACCCGATCCATCTGGTTACTCCGTGTAAATAGTAAACAAAATTTTCGCCTACCATCTTTCCACTCATCCCAGTCCCTCTTCTTCTGAAGTTTATCTGGGTCGTCCTCACTTTCGGACTCTTCATCACTCGACTTCTTCTCATTCCGCTTTTGTCCACTAATAAATACGAAAGATAAGAACATTGCTTGTAGTAAGATTTTATACTAACTACTTATTAACCTTTACGGGAAAATCTCAAACCGCGTCAATCTCAATTTCAATCCGTTTTTTGCTTTGTTTTTGCAAGCCTGTAATCGGCCCGTGGGCATACTTGAGAATAATGCCCTACAATTAGCCAATCGGGCCGCGCGTTATATCGGCTACAAGAACAAGCCATATGATAAAACTGTGTATTGTTCAGTTTGGGAAATGACTGGGTAACTTAAGTTTGGAAGGCTACCACTTTGGACTAGGCTATAAGCCAATCTCAGAGTGGCAGTAAAAGACATTTATTGTCTCTTTTGTCTATCCTAATTTCAACACTACGAAATCATAGTGCATGTTAATTATATTGTGCCTGGGACCATATGCTCTCCCCTTTGGGATATATAAACCAAAGCTTCCATTTGACCCGAATTCGTCTGCGAAAATATGGGAAGTTGTGAGCTTAGAAGAACTGATAAAATTCAAGGACTTCAAGTAGTGGTTATTGTGTTTGGAAGTAATGGAATTAAAAAAGTTATCTGATAAACACAAAAGGATATGGCCACTTCACGTATCAATCGATCATTCCTATCTCATACCAACTATTGCTATTGTAAATGATGAGCCTTCCTTGCCATGGCTCCTTTAGGGGACGTAACAACTGAAAAGAAGTAATGACAGGTAATTCGCATTTTCTTTGCTTTGTATTACCCCCCCAAACGACCCCTTTGTGCAGCGGCAGGAATAAAGGCGAAGCCACGAGAGACGGGTCGACGGGGGAAGCGAGCCGGTAAGGGACTATCTCTCGCGCCTTCGCCTTTCCTCGTTCCGCCACGCACAAGAGCCTGCTCGCAGGGTAAAAATCACACGACTTCGTCATCCAATCGCAAGTAAAAATAAAATCGATCCTTACTCGCTTCCACTGGTTTCCCACGCTACACGTCAGCTGCATCCTTTTGTTTGGAGTTTTGATTGTTTCAGTGAATTCTAGGTCCTCTGTGATTGGCTGGAGTGATTACTCTGGTCGGGGTTTTACGATACTCAATTGAAAACCGCACTAAACACAGTTGAATTACCTAATGTGATAGGAATGCTTTACAGTGAAGTAGTAACTTAGTAAGAAGTAAAGAGATATTTAGGAATTTATGTCCATGATTCTTGTGAATACATAGCGAGCAATGAAGCTACCAACCTCGTTCCCAGGCTTTCTCTCCTCTGCCTGAGGGAGGCAGAGGAGAGAGAGTCTGGGAACGAGGTTGTGAAGCTACTTGGAGTAGTCAATTACAGAAAAGCACAAATATTCTCCAAAACTATCTTTTTCACCATAAATCGGTCCAACTGACCATTCTTAGCCTCCAACTAGCAAAATTTGCCTCAATGAAGGAATTCATACATTTTTGGTTAAAAGGTTAGTAATATCCATGTGAATGAAATGGTCAATTAGGAATATTGATTCTATAACCCGCCTGGCATCACAAATAAAACGGGTCTAAATCTAAGGGGACACACTAGTAACTGCAAAGATCTCTCTCATGAATTAAACGTAAACATCAATAATGACGCATTTAGGCATCAAATACTATTCAAGCTGTCAAATCTTCCACGTATAACTTAATTCAACAATACGCCAAGGAAGCAACATTCAATGTGGTTCACGGCAAATTCAGCAAGTTTTCTACATGTGACGAAATGCGAAGTATTAAGTAGATCTGGAAGATATAGCTTACTCTTTATAATCCAACACAACTTTTCCCTCTAGAATTTCCTTTTCTAAGAATTCCTCTTGTGACATGGTAGGAACACTGGGGTAGCCCGCACCAAACACTTTGTCCTGACAAAGCAACATATATTACGTGTAGTAAACGTTAAACTTTTGTTAAATTCGAAAATGCACAGTACAAGGGACGTTTCCTATAACATTCTCGGAAACCCAGGAAAAAAAACAGAAGTGATGAAAGTTTACAAGTAACTTTCGTTGCTTCACCGTGTTAACTTCGCCCTTCCCCAACTAATTCCCCCTAGGCCTCCGAGCGTGTTCCCATAACAGTGAGTGAATTTATAACACTAATTAGTGAAAGGTAAACTCGCACGGTGTTTTCGCAAATTATTCTGCGATGAATTAGGCAACAGGGAAATCATAACAGGGACTGCGATTTGGATGTCCGATCTTAATTGGCAGGGATTTTTACGATTGTTTCTCTCTTTGAATTCTCGAAAAGTTTGGATTGGTCAAAATAATAGTAAGAACAAATTATTTTTCTGTGACGAATTAGGCGTCTGAGATGCATAAATTCGTTGCTTAGTCGAATTATGCGGCAAAATCAGTCTTTGGCTGATTCGTCTGTTAGCACCTCTTCAAGATGGCTTTGACAAGAGAAGATCACGGTAGGAGAGTAAATCCCCCATATAGGCCTTGTACCCAAGGTTATCCCTCTTAAGTTATTTTTAGACTTCGTACCCAGTTGTTCCGTGGATGTTACTCGCGCGATGCGTGGACAGCTTAAGCGACTTTCTCGAAACTTCCTGAGACGAAATGGTGGGAAATGCGGAGAAAAGTTCTTTTATAAGATTTGATTTTCAAAAGACGTTGCAAAGCACAGATGCTTTGTGCTCGCTTGGCTGTTCATTTCTTTGCCGTTCATCCAGTTTTTATTGTTTGAGCAGAGGACTTCTGTGTCTTATTCAAACTCCTATTGACACTACACGTGAAAAATTAACCTCCACAGCGTTGGAGGTTTTCCTTCAATATGTAAACAAAACATAAACAAATCGTCCACGAAAACATCCGCGCAATGTGCAAGTAACTTCCGCGGAAGAACTTAGTATCATGTCTAAAAATAACTTAAGAGGGATAACCTGGCGTATGAGGCCTATATGGGGATCTCTAGCCTTGATCTTCTCTTGGTCTTAGACAAGATGGATAAATCGTTCCACTGACAGCGCTTAATTTGGCAGTGATCACAGGTCATCACAGCAACATGACAGAGTTCCTTGCCCATCGACTGTCTGCAAACAGTCAGCTGACAGTTGAGCGACAGAAAAGCAACAGTCGAGACATTTTTTGGGGGGGCGGGGGCTGTTCTTCACCTTTACCCTAATTTCTATAAAAAAAAAGTGACCAAGTGATCGCCAGGCTGTTAACCATTCCCAGACACTGGACACATTTACTGCAATGGCATCCATACCAAAGTATGGTAAAGATGCTTTCCATGTTTATATTATCAACACTAGAATTAAGGAATAAGAATTCACAGTCTGATTTCTATTTAGATTAGCCCACAGGTGCCCAAGCTCGCAAAAGAACATCACTGTACATACAGTAGTACTCAGGTTTAAAATGGGACAATCAAAATATAAGAAGTTTGTGCTGGAAACACTATTCTACATTGCAAGCCTAAAAAATACGAAGGAGTATAGATTAAAATAAATCTACCTTGCTTCCGTTCTGTGTTTCACTATTTCCCGTGAGGTTTCTGGGCTGATTTATGGCAATTTAAGTGGCTTTTATCTTCAATTCTTGACCTCTCTAAAGGGTATACTGGTAACCTGGGTACTACTGTATGTATAGGGACGTTCATTTGCGAGCTTGGGACACCTGTGATTAGCCTTTCCATCAAGGCCTGCGAAAAACTATTCCATACCTTAATCATCTCCCTTGTTATCAGGATTGGTTTGAAGCCCTGTTGAGACTAAAACAAAACATGTGGAGCAATGAACAATCAATCGGACAGACAGTCTTGCTACGCAAGAAGAAGTCTGCATAAGTGCAACAAAGAAATACATGTTAATAAAAACAAAGAATAACATCACGTCATGATTCCCCCAGACTAGCAAGTCTGCCCTTTGGTATGGCAGAATCAAAAGGTCTCAATATATATGAAGACCAAGACAAATGGTGAGCAATGCATATGAATATATGAGAGACCAGCTGCTTAAGTTGTGTACACGACTGCGATGATCATTTATGTCTTTGCATTTTTCTCTGCAGTTCATGTCTCCACACTTCAAATATAGGTATCTGCGAAAGCTAAATAGTTGAGCACAATTAGTATTCCAACCTCAGCAGCAAGGGGCTTGTTTTCTTGATTACGGTCGTTTCCTTTTCCCTTTAGTACCTTCATGTGTTCAAGGATTTCCATTTCACCTACAATGTTCCAAAGTAAGGACAAAAGATCAGCAGTGCATGTTATATTGAGATGCAGTAGCATATCGAAGCTTATAATCCATCAAATATTTGCGCTCGCATACGATTAGTCTAAACACGTTACGTGACTGCTAATTCTCCAGCTAAAACTGGGGAATATCCGGGTGATATTCCCCAATTTTCAGAACCACATGTGTTGTGAGAAATATTTGAAAGATAATGAAGACAATGGCCTCCATTTTGCACAAAAATATGATCAGATACTTGTCCTTGGTCATTATCTGTTCCTCAAAGCTCACAGTTTTTCTGGTGCTACACTCTTGGAAAACTGTTCGCATCTCGGAACAGATCATGTCCACGGAGAAATATCCAAGCATTTAGCTCACCAAATGGAGGTTATTGTTTATATAATCGTTAGCTCATATATTTTGAATCTGAATCAAGCAACTCGGATTTTATTGCTAGTCAGAGCGATTAATTTTTTTGTATTCTTGGGAAAGAAATGAATTAGCTCAAACAAATATAAACATTTAAATCTTTCTTTGAAAATTATTAGAATGTTGAAAAAAAAATTTCATTAAGAATTTTGTCAGTTCATTGGATAGAGTGCCAATTTATCATGGATTACCACTGGGTGCAGATTGAAATAGCCTGCGTAGCTAGCAGGATTTGTGAGCAGGCGATTTTTGATGGTGGAGCCATCATTTCTTGCGGCTGTGAGCAGCTTCACACCAAAACAAAGCACTCGTGTGAAGTCCCTCCAGCTACACAGGCTACACAAGATTGAAATGTCTTGTCCAAACTTTTGATCCTACTATACACAAAAGTACACATAAAATGTATACTCTGTAATAATCCAGGACAATGATCTGATTTGTAGAAGACATGTTTCACCATATTTCCAACATAAAACAAAACTTACTTTGCAGACTTGTAAGATGCTCCACAACCTTACTCACCCACAGCTTCAACAGAACAACATAATAGTTCCTCTGTAAACAAACAAAAAACCTGTTCTTGAGACAGTTTTCTTAACATTCACAACAAAGGTAACCCACAAAGCACAGGAATGATGGTGATCAACATCTATAATTTTTTGAAAATTTCAAAATGAAGTCAAGCATACATGCTAAAATGGCTGAAAAATTCCATGGACTAAACTTAAAGCAATTCCTCTCCTAACAGGCTGGGTATTCTCCCTTTATTATTGAAACTAGGAATGAGGTTCTTCTAGAACACGAATTTATTATTTTGCAAGTTTTAAACATGTCTTAAATATTGGTAGTTATCAAATTATAGAAACATTAATACGAATATAAAAACTTCAAGTACCTGAACATCTTCATCACCTGTAGATGATTCTTTTAGGATGTTTTTTAGTTCCTGCAAATATAATTATCAATTACCTGTGTTAAACATGCAAGATTGATATGTCTGCATTTTCAAAAAACAAATGAAGACACCAATAGTATAACATCCATTAATAATTTTACTACATGTACATACACTATGATTGGTCAATTTAACAGTGTCTTCTACCATACAACCCACAAACATTTTGAAGCTGTTTTTGTCACTAAAATGCCTCAGGACGTTTTTCCTTTCTCTTTTTTATTTACACAAATGGCAATGTTTACCCTGCAAGCAGAGGTCCGTTCAATCTTCCTGAGTCTTCTTCCTGACTTTCCTAGGAAGATCGAAGGGACAACTGCTTGCAGGGTAAGCAATGTTATAAACCATTTACCAAAATGTAGCGTTGGCCTTTCTGTCAGTGGAGCTTTCAATCATTTGAAAATTTATTGTTAGTCCACCAAAAGCAATTTTATTGCATACCGAATTATCACCACTCTTGCAAAGATTTGTGAAGTAAAAACCACGAAGACGAAGTTAAATTTCTATATTTGTACAGTGTTTCAGTGTAGTCATTTTCCAGACCAGCTCCCATCAACCTGTCTATATACACACTAGCTCTGATTACACTGCTATGCAAGACTGCATCACTGCACAGTGGTGTTAATACTGTAAAACTTCAAGTAAGTAATGAAAACCAAATGTATGATGTGAAAATGGCAACATCAAAATACCGACAAAATGGACATTTAAAAATATAAGGTGGCTCTGAGCCCTGTTGCAGCTCTCTTGACTTGTGACCTTAGACACCTCTTACCTTAAGCTGTCTTTCCTGTTCTTTTTGTTCTTTATATCTTGTTATTTTTTCTTGTCGACTATTTGCCATTTGATTGATACTTTTTTCTTTCATTTCTGAAGAACTTGATGTTTCTGTGTATCTTGACAGGTCCTTACAAGAAGAGCACAAATAAAGTTAATTATGGTAAGTTCTACTGAAAGTCAGTAATCCGTAATTTTTTTTAGCTGTACCAAGTATACAGATGCAGGGTTTTTGTTTGTTTTTCTTTGTTAAAAAAGTATCGTATTGTAAGTGGCGTAAGTATATAACAATGTAAGTAGTGTAAATATTGTGTGGTAAGAGAAGTTAAACTACCATAATGTAAGTAACGTCATGTAATGTAAGTGAGTTTTTCCGGGTAAGTACCTTAATGAAGGTAATGTAAGTATCGCATTGTAAGTAAATTATGAGTATAACAATGTAAGTAGTGCAAATATTGCATTGTAAAAGTAGTGTTAGTACCATAATGCAAGCAACATAATGTAAGTGGAGTATTTTGTATATATCTAAATGTAGGTAATGTAAGTATTGCATTGTAATTAGTGTTCTTTATGTGGAATTTTTTTTTAAAGTTATACTGAAAGAGGCACAAAAGAAACATTAATGCAACACTTTCTCATCATAGCAGAGCTCTGGTGGCCCAAAGGGCCGCCAAACAGAGCCCCATAACTATAGGAACAGAACCACATGCATGTATAGAAATAGATGGTCAACATGGCTAGCAGCATGTATCGTGGGCGCATGCGCCTAACGACGACAATGTCACGCAACACGGCGGCTAAATAGGTCAACCGAGGCGCGCGGGAACGCGTTTGCGAACGGGAACGGAACGGATACAGAACGGGTACGAGAACGCGAACGGAACGGGTACAGAACGGGTACAGAACGGATACAGAACGGACACCAAACGGAAATGGAACGCATACGGAGCGGTTACGAATCACAAAAATGGAAAAAAAAGCGTTCTCCAGAACGCAAACTATAAGAGAACGCGTTCTTCAGAACACATGGTAGTAAGTTACGCTATCAGAGTGCTTACCAAAGATTTGGAGACGATGTAACTTTAAATACACGTTCGTTCAATTTTTGTCCAGCCCGGCGATCTTGAGAAAATGACAGAACGAATCATCGTATGTCTTTTTTTATTTCTTTTTACACGCACTAAGCAAGCATCTTCCCTGCATCTTCTTGTCCATTTCATGTTCATCGCGGCCATTTTGTTATTGTCAACAAACTTAACTTATGTCCAAATAAGGAAATGGATGGACGAGTCGAGTTAGACTGGGATTGAAAGGTTTCCTCGTGAAGAGAAACAAAACAAACCATCGACTTCTTGGTTGACCTTTATTACGGTGTTGTTCACCAGCTTTGCGGAAGGATCGGCGAGGATAAAGTTCAGTCTTTACTGAAAATTCGCCTGTGAAAATAACGTCAGTAAAAGTATCACAAAATGCTCGCTTCGGCTTTTTGTCAGTACTTTGCACCTCTCCCGTCCTCCAGCCAAGTTTCTGCCGCATTCGCCGAACAGTTTTCGCCGATACTTCAATGTTAAATCTCACTAAAAGTATTCGTGTAAATACAAGAGCCGAAAGTTCGTCTTTTGCTTGCATTTTTTTTCATCGATGGCGTTAAAAGTGCTTGGCAAGCTGGTTTACTTCTTCCTTTCCTCGGGCAATCACACAGATTGCCGGTCGCTTCGTATCGTTTCGGAAAAAGACTTACTATAAACTGGCCTTGAAGTTATAATACCATCTTCCCGTATTTTTCGAGTAACTGGACTCATATTTTCATCACGAAAATTTAAGTTTACTGTCCCTATTCTCGCATAAAGGCGACAGTTTTAACCCATGTTATGAAATGCAAATGAGTGTCGCTAATCTTGTAAACGAGTTCTCGGAAACCTCGTTCCTTTGAACGAGTTCCAAGAACGCTTACCGATGGAAAGCTGAGAGAACGGGAACAGAACAGCACAGAACGGATGCAGAACGGGAACGGAACGGATACAGAACGGATACGGAACGGATACAGAACGGATACGGAACGGATACAGAACGGGAACGGGAACGCGTGTGGAACGAAAACAGAACGCGTTCGGTCAAGCGTTCCCTGTTAGGTTTCTTCTTATCGGTACCGTAGCGAACATATTTGATATTGGACATCCATGTTATGATCAATTGACAGCTGTCAAAACAAGGTATCTGCTGACCAGTATCACATGATAATATTGTGGGCTCAGGTTTAGAGCTCATTGAGGTCACATGTTTTTTAAAGTTGACCGCTGACCAAGTACTGGTTTTAAATTGGATTGCGGGCTCATTTTAGGTTCACTTGTTAATCAGGGCCAGGTTGCTCAGGAGGTATACAAATGTTTTTCACTGCTTTTGTTTTGTGTAGTTTGAGATTATTGAAACTCAAAACAGAAAGCCTAACAATATGTATATTTGATCGCATGGGCCCGAGGGCAACTAAGGATTAATTTCACATGTATTTTCAAAGTTTTCACAAAATTGCCTGAGTCACAAAGCGACGAGGGCAATTTGAAAAAGTTTGAAAATACAAGTGACATTAATCCTTAATTGCACAAGGGCACTTGCCATTACTTGTTTATCACATAAAGGGCAAATTCTGTACAAAGGAAAACTGTCAAGGTCTTGCCATCATGTAAACAGGTTTGCCAGTTGTCATCAAAGAACAGGCTAGCAGTAGAAAGGAAAAGCCTACTATAGTAGTAAGCAAAACACAGCAAGTTACATTCACTCAAAGCAATTTCTTAACAAATAAAACTTTAAGCAAGCTAATTTTGTTTTCAATCTGCTTTGCAAAGCTTGCAATGGGGTGAAACTACTCCGGTCGATGAAAGACATAAACAAGTGTCCAAACGAGCTCTAATTAACAATTAGACCCGTAGCCTGCAAGGGCTACAGGTCAATAGCCCATGAGGTGAAGCCTCATGGGCTATTGACCCGTGGCCCTTGAGGGCGAAGGGTCTAATTGTTTTCGTATCACCCAACTAGTCGGACAGAAAAGGCAATAATAAAGTTAGCAAATGCAAGTTGAAGAAATGTTTATTTGGGAATAAAACGAAAGAAAGCGTCACGCTCGATTGCGCCAATTTCGCTACTCGAGGACTATTACTAATAGTCCTCTAGTAGCGTAGC
>Ga0126338_10002971_pt1 | contig 11796 bp, 8 predicted proteins | sample OrbCmetagenome_2_FD_92529 | JGI IMG/M metagenome (GOLD analysis project Ga0126338, IMG submission 92529) | Coral microbial communities from Petempiche,Puerto Morelos, Mexico - Orbicella C C metagenome | ecosystem: Host-associated > Invertebrates > Cnidaria > Coral | place: Petempiche,Puerto... | reverse complement strand
GCTCTATCCACTGAGCTACGAGAACTCATGGAGAGCAAGGTCATTTAACTGAGTTCATATATGATAGGTGTCCTGCATACTGCTAGGATCAACGCTATCGAATTCGTGAGTAGTGATAAGTTAATAAAGATGGTGAATTTTAAGCTTGGTGATGAAATGTGCAGGTGAATTAATCAACATGACGCAAGCATGGGACAAAGAAAAATTCTGAGTCCCCGACAGGAATCGAACCCATGACCTCCCAAACACCGAGCGGGCGCTCTATCCACTGAGCTACGAGAACTCGTGGAGAGCAAGGTCATTTAACTGAGTTCATATATGATAGGTGTCCTGCATACTGCTAGGATCAACGCTATCGAATTCATCGTGAGTAGTGGTAAGTTAATAAAGATGGTGAATTTTAAGCTCAGTAATGAAATGTGAAGGTGAATTAATCAACATGACGCGAGCGTGGGACAAAGAAAAATTCTGAGTCCCCGACAGGAATCGAACCCATGACCTCCCGAACACCGGGCGGGCGCTCTATACCCGGTGTTCGGGAGGTCATGGGTTTGATTCCTGTCGGCGACTCAGAATTTTTCTTTGTCCCACGCTCGCGTCATGTTGATTAATTCACCTTCACATTTCATTACCGAGCTTAAAATTCACCATCTTTATTAACTTATCACAATTAAAAATCTGTTTTGACTCTTATTTCTAAAGTGTCAATTTTAAAAATCTGATAGCGGGCTGAAACCAGAAAGTGTCTTACCAATGGTGAAATAGGCAAGGCAATCAACAAAAATAGGATTATTTTTTGAAATTAAAAGAGAGGACTTAATGCTTTGGACTGCCTTTAGACTCAACACGTATTGCACACTGCGGGAGTCGGAAACGTACATGCATATTTAGTTAATTACCTTTCACACATTTTTAAATTAATGAAAGAATATTAATAAAGCGTCTGTAGCAACCAAGGCTTCCAACAGCGTCCAAAAAACCCTCTATGAGGGCTCCTCATGAGGGGATAATTTGAGCATCACCTGGATTTATGGTCACTGGACCACCAATTGGTTGGTGTGTAAAAGACGGGTTGGCCACAATTATGTCGAATGGAAAGAGGACATCCCCAAGTCAGCCATTGTACTGTTCGATTTCCTGTTGACCCCAACTAGAAAACTGCACGGTGCAAAAGTACAGGAGTTCAAACAAGTTTATGGGCTTGTGGGGAACGCAGACGCTGAGGAGAATGAGTAGTCTACCTGATCTTCCTGGTTTGTTCACTTCAGCTGCAAACTTGATCAGCTAAAATCTTAGTGGAGACATTTTCCCCACCAAAATTCAAGTTTATGTTGGCAGCAGGGCATTGACACTTTAAAATATAATTAGTTTCTACAATGAAATATTCGACTTCAACAATTCAACGCTACCCATTCACTAATTGATGTCCATATTTCAAATTCAATCATGTGGTTCGCCTGCATGCAATATTCATATTTCAAAGTTCCATGCTTTCAAGCGAACAGGAATTGCTTTTCCACATGCGTACATGGCTAATCATAACGCGATATATCTCAACATTAAGAATCTAGTTGTTGACCATTGCACTTTTATTTAAGTGATGGCTCCTAAAGGAGCCGTTAGTAAGTCTTTTTGTCAAGATTTTTCTTTCGCATCTTCTCTCATCTACAACAAGGCCTGGAAACTTGATTTTCATGGATGGACACGTTGCATGGAACTGCTGCTAAATGTAACATAAAATATTAGATATTGAGCTTTGCTACTTTCAGGGAACCCACCTGATGGTGCAAAAGTAAATCAACAAACCTTACCATCAAGCATGTACAAATTGTTGCTCTAATTTTGTTTGGTCTTTTCAGTTTATTTTAGGACCGTTGTGTACAGTTTACTGTTTCCTATTTTTGAATGATTCATTTGTTCATTTTTTAATGCATTTGATCACGCTATTGAGTGAGGCTACTTAAAGTAAACAATGCCGTATGTTGTTTAAGTACATCACCTTAATTTTTTAAGTAGCTCTAAGGCTTGGCCTTAGATCTTTAGATAGAAAAGTATTTAATAGGTGTATCTGATTTAAGATTTCTTTGAAGACCTAGTTGTCTTTCATAAAATTTAATTACTTGTTTGTCGATGGAAGGGATTTCATCAATTTAATAGCGACTTGTTTGTGGAGTTAAAGGATTTTATAAATTTAAGAGCCACCCTCCTAATGATCAACTATGATCATTTGGACGAGAAAAAATCAAATTCTTCAAACTTTCTCACATGAATTGTCCACATAAGTGATTCACAAAAACTTTCAGTTCAATTCGATCGGTGTTTTAGCACTGGGGCGACAATCTTGGTTTTGCCCCTCTGAGAGGGCTTTCAGTGGCCATTTTAGGGCACATTTTTAACAATTTGCCACACAAAGAAAATGTCCTCAATCCGCGCAAAATTCCTTTATTTGAGACAAGCAAATATTTCTTGTTACGTTGAGAGGCTGTTTTGGCAGTTTCATCAACATCTGATTTTTACAGAATTTTAAATTTCTTTGCCTTCAAACTACTCATGAAGTGCCATAAAAAAGGCAAAATTTAGACAAAAATATCGCCAAAAGTACATCACTTGAGATCCCAAAACCACCCTCCACTTAAAGAGCACTGTCTCCCCTGTAAAAACATGCAATAAAATTTTGGGGCAGTTGAAACTAAAATGTTAGAAGAAGTTTAAACTGTACTTTTGTCAACAAATACCGCCGTCCTAATTAGCATAATGACGTGAAAATAACGATGCACAAAGAAAAAAAATGATATATTCCACCTTGCGACATGTTGACAACTGGGTGTTCCATGATACCTCATGTTATATTATCAGTAGTTTTCAGCTGCATTTTTGATGATTAACACTGTATGAAATCACTCTGAGACATCACAACGGTAAAGCAGATTTCAACTCTTCGAAGCCCACGTCATAACATCTATCTATATCAATGGGCACTTCTAACAGGACAAGAAATTGAAAAAAATGACCATTAAAAAAGATAAAAAATGGACATTAATAAGACAGTGATTTTTTCTTAAGTGACGAAATAAATGTTTCAAAAGTGAACCTTTCTAAAATACAAACATATTCAATTTAACATTGACTACTGTGTAATCGGTAAATTTTAATTTTTTTCTATGCATATTTGCCTAACTTTGGGGAAATATGGAGTGAACTTCTTATACTGCAAAAATGTATTTTTACATTTATACTTGTTTTGTAATTGTTGTAATTGTTGTAATCGCTTGAGCGAATAAAAAAGTAATATTTAATATCATAAGATTGTTAGAAGTCCTATTTTTGTTGTGTTCTTTAACATACTAGTGGAAAAGTGAAACAGTCCAAACAGGTGTGAGAATGCCGTTGTGACAGAGTTTATAACTGTCATAAGCCTGTTTTACAATTGGCAAGGAAACCGATCCTGCATATTTGGGTTGTGTTGAAGCGTAATCAGTGATATCATTGTGCTTATCACTGCATCTTTGCAGGTATACAAGATCAAGTCATGTCCACATCAAAATGGCTGTGACTAAATGGACGGGGACTTGGGGACTGGGACATGGGACATGGGACTTGGGACTCAGGGATGTGGGGACTTGGGAATGTGGAGACGTGGGGAGGCGGGGACGTGGGGACGTCAGGACTCGGGAACGTGCGGGGACTTGAGGATGTGGGACGTAGGGACTGGAGGACATGATAAACAAACAACACCTGAGTTTTGCGCTGAATTTGTAAAATACAATTCTCAGCAGTCAAGTGAAAGGAAATATATGCTGGAGAGTTTGTCAGCAGACTAGCAGCTAATGATTTCCAGTGTCCATGGTGCAGCCTTGCCCATTTTACCGTGAGAGCTCTGGGTACAGAATAGTTTCAACACAGGGGGTCTTAATCGTGGTGGGCAGCCATGGAGGACTTTCCTGGTAAGTAACTGTGTTTTCTTGTCAATCCTTGGACATCCGTGCCATATCCTTCCTAATTTTGATGGTAATGAATACTTCAGGAAAACCCTTCTTCAAAAAATGTATATTTCTTCCATTTTCATTCCTAAAATCTGAAGGTGCAGATACTTCTCGTAATGATGTCGACCTGGAAAGTGAGTGAGAACCGAAGGAAAGTACATGTCAAGAACCTGAAGAAAGGTACAAATATTACTCATTTAGATTTCGATAGGAAGTGAAATGGATCATTGTTACAAGTAATTTAAGCATTATTGAGTATGATGTGCACTATTTGTTTACGAATGTAATTAATCTACGATCTCAACACAGAAGTTATTTGTTTATTCTTGCTTGAATCGAAACCAACATGTATGTTTTTCAGGATACTAATCTCAAAAGTTTTAAAACAACAACATTTAATCCCGAAGATAAGTTGTGCATGCCAGGTAAAAACATATACCAATTTTCAACTTAAACCTGAATTTTTACTAAGAATGTTGAGTTCTGTCTATTTACCTAAACACTATTTGTAACCTTAATTCGGAGTGAATAGAGCTAGAAATTAAGCATGACGTTATTCATTTTCCGCCAACAGTAAAAATTCCACTTTTGCCGTCTGGCGTTTGTAAACGAAAATCAGTAGCTTGGTCCTTGTCATGAAAGTTTCATTTTCTCCCTACTTTTCAGAGAGAGTTAATGAAGAATTTAACGACAAAGTAACAAAATCATCGTGAAACATCATGCTTGATTCCTAATATTGGTCACTGTTGGCAATGCGTGAATCAACAGGAAAAAGTCACATGATGTGATATAGAAATGATAAATGTAACCAAAACGGCATTTATACCACTTTTGTATCAGTAACGATAGTAGTCCTAAATTTTAGGTGGCTGAGCAAGGACCATTTGACTAGGTAGTCCCGTGTCTTTAAAGCTAGCTAGGGTCCAGACCCACTACATAATAAGACTACCTTTCTTATTATATAGAGGGGTGTTGTTCAAGACACGACGAAAATAAAAGGTGTTTCGCCATTAACATATCAAGAGCGTGGCCCAAACCTGTGAGTGCCACACCCAAAGTTAATACCGTTTAAATGCGGCTTAAAACATAACTTACAACTTAACTACAACATATGACATAAACTGAACATGAAGGTTAAATTTCAGAACAAGTGAAAGAAACATTTCACTAGCTTGCCATATTTAGAAATGTCAACAAATATACTATTAGTGACTGGTGTTTGATCTTGAGCTGCGACCAAGGTGATGGCGTTGTTGTATAGGACGCCACGGATGGAGCATGCAGCACCTAAATGATAATCATTCAGCCTATATAGCAATGTAGAGGTAATAGGATGTCTTGAACGTCTAATATTACGGAATCTCTCATTGTTCACCTCAGTGGATAATATAGCAAATAACAAGTGCACAATTAGTGTATAGTTATGAAAACGGATTATCAGACCTGGCAAAAGATGGGTAATTTGGTTGTGGGGAGTGGCCTTCATTGCCAGTGGTTTACCTTGACAGGTTCAAAAGATATCAAGAGGACCCCAAGTGAATGCGAACATATAGCTTGTGCTGGAGACCTAACTGCAATTATTCCTTGTGTGTTATTTTCAGGTAATGTCTCTATGTTATCAATGATTTAGCTTATTTCACCATGCAGACATGGAATACACTGGATATTAATTTTCTGCCAAAATGTTCAGCTGGTGATACAGAAAATCTTTGTGCACATTGGTCAGGCATTCCCTGACAATGGGATTGATTTGTGATTAGGAACCGTTAAAACTAACGCTATCGGCACTGTTTCCCTTTCTGACACAAGCTAAATTTACATGAAAATAAACACCCTGTTCCTTCCCTATTCTCAGAATTCCTGTTTTGTCTTTCCAGGGACGACACTTTCTGTGTGTAATAGCAATATCATCTGGGGAAGGAAAAAGGCCACCATCTGCCATGCATGGGAACCGTCTGCCACATCCAGTGCAAGTTGTTACGCAGGAATGATCGGAAAGAAAGACGAGAGAATGGATTGACACTTTTGCCACTAACTTCATGTTGTCCATTTCTTCAAACAATTGTCAGTTTCACGGGTTGTTGGACTTCCACGGTACTTTGCAGCCTGTCCACGTGTTCAGTTACAAAGCTTTCTGCCCTCCTTGCCTTTTCCTTTCTTCTGTTGGTGAGGCTTTTTTCCAGCATTGCCAACGTCAAGACTGTAAGTGGACATTTTGATTACATTTGTCTCCATAGCATTTTCTTGTGCCACTGTAGAAGACTGCAAAGCTTACCCTTGTGTTCCGTGGCTGCCAAAATATGAGCACAGAGACTTGAGTGGTTGTAAGCTGGACACATAGCATCACAACTGAATTTACCATTCTTGTATTCCGTCACCACATGTGGTTTTGGCGATGTTTCCAATGCTACCAGTACAGTGTTGTCGTGTTGGAAGCCTTCTGTAACTCTTTTCATTTGCAGCAGCCTCCATGGTTTGGCAAACTGATTGGACAAAATGCTCTCTGGGATGCCAGTAATGCCAGACTGTTTATATGATATTGACAATGTAGATGGCGTTTGCGACACTGGGCCACTCTCCTTGAACTTGTTGGTGTAAGCCCTCCTCTCGGTGGGGTTCATTTTTCTCCACCTTTCTGGCAATATCTTGAGGTGGCTGTACTCATTTGTCAGTCTGCATTCACCCTGATCTAGAATTGCTCCTTCCAACAGTGCATCCTGTTCCTTCACAAGCTTGTGGCTTTTGCAAATGAAGGTTACCAAACTGACATGCTTGTGCTCAGTCTTCAGCTTTAAAAGGTGGTTTTCTGCTTCATCAGCAATGAAATAGAAATAGTCTCCTAGTCCAGCCTTCTGGCAGAGGGGTTTGAGCATAGAGGTTATGGTTGTGTCAGAGACGTTTCCCACAAACCAGTCATAGAATGCTGATTCTCTGTTGGTGATTCCCCTTTTGCGGTCATTCCAAACTTTTTCCAGAGAGCATAATTTGGCGTAAAAATCATCTGCATCATTGGAATCTACAAATCCATGATATGACGTGGCAGCGACACTTTATCCAAATATGTCACACAGGAATTCATTTTGATCCCTTCTAAGAATACCCAGACCAGACATTTTCATTTCGATGTTCTTGCGAAGATGGATGAAGCATCTATGATGGTCAGCCTCGGGAAACTCTTCTCTAAATGTTTTTGACAGGGCACGTTCGCCATCTGTCCCAAACGCTTTGAGTTGCCCAGTGTGTGGATTGAATTGCTTCGTTGCTGAACCTAGATACCTGTAATTCTGCTCAGTTTTGCTTTGATGAACAAACAAGGGTCCAAGGAAAAGAGGAGGCTTACCAGTTTGTCACATTGTAGATCTTGAGTGGTCTATATGTTGTTGGAGTTACACTGAAATCTCCCAGATTAAACGTAGCATCCAAGCCAAGAATGGAAAATGAACCCACTTGGGCACAGTACAACTTGATGTCTTTCAATTGCTGGTCAGTGGTAAGAAAGGCCATAGGTTCTGGTGCACCAACAACTTCTCTAACGAAGCCATCTTTGCTCTTGCACTTCTCCATCGCCTCTAGCAAGATATCTCTACTTTGGTTGGTGGAAGGCTTAAAGAAGGTTGTAGACGAAGCTAATGCATTAGTGACTTGTTTTGCATTTTGCGGCAGCTCACTTTCGGAACGACAGAATTCCAACTCCACTTGTTGACAAACTGGTTTGAAAAAGACCTCCCTGGGTTGCCATTTCCTTGATGATACAGTTTCCTTCAGTTCTTGAATGGCACTTGGTCTTGTTTGCACATTGGGCTCATTGCTGTTTTTAGAGTTTCCATGCTGTTTAAGTTTCAGTTGCACTTCCTCCTCTTCATAAAAGTACTGAAGCAAGACAAGTTGGTGCCTTTGCCGCTTGCTGTGGTACAAGAACCTCTTGCCATATTTAACTTCTTTGTCATGATGAAGACAGTGTTTGACAACCAGTATGAAGTCGGCGTCATTTCTCTTTTGCCTTGTTATCTTCAGATCCAAGATGTCCCCCTCGCATTGCAGTCAACAGAAATGTAGCTTTTTGGAGAACCAGTACGAGTCCACTTGCCAAGATTGTCAGCTTTACAATCATCTGAATGGACAAGGGTGTCAACCAAAAAGGAGGTGTTTTCCATAACCTGAAGTGGCGCTTCGGTACAGACGGGCTCTTTCACTCATTAAAATGTCGACAGCCTCTTAACTTGGATATGCAGAGCTTCTTCCTTTCTAGTAGTATGGGATACACTTGTCGTCTTCAGAATATTTGTTAGATTCCTATGAAGAGAACATCGACATATCACATCTTGCAGAGGAAGGGTTCAAGTGTCGCACATAGTAACAGAAAGCCCACAAATTTATAAAAGCAAAACAAAAAAGATGTATACCACTGTTTCAGTCAGACAATATGCATGGAAGTTATAAATAGTGCTGAAGAAACTGATGGAAATTGACAGTCCGTTATTCAATTTATTGGATGATAGTGAGTTCTTAACGCACCTTTTTGGTCGTTTCCGATGGCTACTATATTCTAAAATTTAGTACAACGTTTTATTATGAAGCATGCGTGGCGAAAAATTGTACAAAAACTATTGAGCCTTCAAAAAGCACTCAAAATGGAAATATTTAAATTTCCCAAATATCATGAGGGGACCGATCATAAGTAAAGATCCAATTCTTGGAAAAGCAATTAATGAAGTAATCAACCAAAACTTTCTGGACACCAAGAAAAAGCTAAATACACTACTTGGTGTTATGTTGCCTCGATATTCCATCAAGAAAGGAGAGTTCTGCTTTCAATAGAAATACATTTGGACACACCTGCTCAGAATCCTCCTGCCCTTCTTTGATGTCACTTTCATCACCACTGGTTATTTCGCTTTCATTGCTACTGATACTTTCATCATTACTGTCAACTATCTCCACAAAGTCTACTTTACATTCTGTTGCTACAGTGCCCTCGTTGCTTTCAAAACATTTTGCCCTATGCAGAAAGCCAAATTCCCCCACTTTTCTCTGTAACAAGAATAAAAGGTTTGTTTAATAAAGTGAACCCCTGTTAAAAGATTCCAACAACCAGCCATCAAGTAGCTACTGTAGTGAGGTTTTACAACATTGGGTGAGGCAACTGTAGAACAAGTTGTACACAAACAATACACCTTGTCATGAAAGCCAACTGCAGCTGCCACAGCTTGCGACAATTGTACAAACGCTTTCGAGAGTTGTTACGCTACTTAGAAAACTGATGAACTAAGGCTAGAAACATTGTGTCAGTGTCAGCAGCTCTGGTCTAGCTTCCTCCACGGGTATCTCCGAAGGCTTGGTTTTCCTGTTGCTATGTGTAAAGGTTTTCAGTCATGCATGTTACTCCTAACATCACATGTTTTGGTGAATAGTCATAACATTTCAGTGTACTATATATTCTAATTTTCGAGCATACCCCTTACGTCTTTTAGCATCTGGTGACTTAACTGGGCTGCTATCGACCTATTAAAGTGAAGTAAAATAAAATGTAAATCCATGAACAAATGTATCAGCAATAAACTGTTGTTACATGCATGCACAAAACAAACTCTTACAACATTTCAATTTCATCTGACTATGACGGCAATATTGTGAGGAAAAAATGTAATGGTTAAGAAATAGCAATAAACATTCATGATATTTCAATTGTTTATAAAAACACACCTGTTGAAAAATGGATAAAGTTGATTTTGGTGATAAATCACCTTCACTTTCCCTGATAACACTGGAGAAAAATGAAGAGGACGAAATGAGAATGGGAATACAGTGAAACTCTGATAGGTACTGACAACTTAAAGAAAACTAGAAACAGTCACTAATGAAGGTTTGAGTAAACTAATTATAGCACATTGCTGAGAAAAATGTTTAAGGGGAAGTCCAGCTTGTGAGGCTACACAGCATTCAACATTAGTGGAATTTCAACATTAGTGGAATAGTTTCAATGTTTGACATCAAAATGGTTTCAATTATGATAATTTTACAAAAACTTGTCCTATATTGTCCTTCTACTTCTCTTGCAGGCCCCAACCATTTCTATTTCAGTAATGGTACTGCCATCCTATAAAGCGAGAATTGGATGTTGTAAGGTTATATAATCAGGGTATAGAACATTTTTACACATTCTCTTGGGGGAAGTGGGAACACATGGGTAGTCACTAAGGCTAGTTATTCATCACTGGTGCTTTCACGTTTTAATGGTTTCTTATACACTTTTCACAGCTACAATATATTACATGCCACTAATAATTGCTCTGGTGCATTAAATGAAGTGAGAAACAATTGGAGCCACGCCTACAAAAGATAACACAACGCACAACACAACACAACAACAACTTTATTATTATTATGACTCGCATATTTACAAATATTTACATGGGTTTATTTTACCATTTTTTGAAAGCTCCATCAGCAGTTTCAATAGACAGTCCTCCTGGACTAATCTGTTACTTGCATCTCTTTCCTTACTTTTTTTACATGCTCCTGATTTTTTCCATGCTCTGATTTTTTGTTTTAATTGACTTCCTGGTAATTTTACAGTCTACATCAATTTTTCATATCATCATGGCATTCACTATGTTACGGTGTATTTTACATGAACTGTATGCTAGCTAGTAAATCTGTAAACTGAAATCATCTGAAAGAAAAATAAATTGCATGAACATCGAAATGCAACCAAATCAATTAGCAGTAGCTTATATATGTCGCTAGAAACTCTCTGCATTTTTTGGAATAAACACCAAGTTTTCATCACATTGAAAAGGTTGTTCCCTCATTGAAATGATCTTGGGGCACATTTGACAGTGACCTAAAAAACATACAAGCATGTAAACAGGAGATATTTACATCACTTTATGAACCTTTTGTGGACTATCCGCACTGTTATAACCCATCAGTTTTTCCTAGAATACAATTAATAATACTGCAAGAGATTTGAATTTAACTTATGTGTCATGTTACACAAACAGTAAAGCCTTATGAAGATCTTGATCATCTTTCCAAGGTCCATTGATCTTAATTTGTAAATTCAAAAGCATATTTTTGGATCAATTTTCTCCCTTTTGTTGATTTACAGTCATTAGAAATATGTCAATAACCCTTACCCTAACCCTAACTATTAAAACTTATGGGTAAATAATTTTGTTTCATGGAGTGCTGTGAGGTTCATAAGTATTTATAATTCATTGGTCATAATTATTTTACTTCAGATTAAGAATAGCTCTGTTTAATTGGTTTTCAAACTGAATCATAACAAACCATTTCATCACACTAGATGTAATGACATTCCCTCAAAAAAGAACAGATAACATTAAATGACATTAATATTAAAATTAACATATTTTGACACAAGATATTTTGGTCAACTGTTGAATAAATGATGTAAGCAAATTTTTAAAACGGAAAAGTGTTGACAACTTGTTTGGCACGGTAGGGCTAAAAATTGCTTATCTGCTCTCGCATTAGCCTGATTTGGTCATCGACTGAAAACTTCAAGCCAGTACCACATACATAGCTTGAATAAATTCTGACCTTTGGCACTATGTGTTATAGCTCTCCTTTATCAAATGTCCGTGTTGTAGTTTAAGACCTAACCACGATGCAGCAAACATTTTGTTTGAAAGTGAAGAATGATCATCGCAGTTAATTTTCCAATTTAAGCAATTGGAAAGAAGCCTGAAAAAAATCAGGGCTTCAACGGGATTCGAACCCATGACCTCCGCGATACCGGTGCGATGCTCTACCAACTGAGCTATGAAGCCACACATTGGGAGTGAGG
>Ga0126338_10002970_pt1 | contig 11797 bp, 6 predicted proteins | sample OrbCmetagenome_2_FD_92529 | JGI IMG/M metagenome (GOLD analysis project Ga0126338, IMG submission 92529) | Coral microbial communities from Petempiche,Puerto Morelos, Mexico - Orbicella C C metagenome | ecosystem: Host-associated > Invertebrates > Cnidaria > Coral | place: Petempiche,Puerto... | reverse complement strand
TGTGTGTGTGTGTGTGTGTGTGTGTGTGTGTGTGTGTGTGTGTGTGTGTGTGTGTGTGTGTGTGTGTGTGTGTGTGTGTATGTATGTATGTATGTATGACTAAAGAAACCGCAGAACAGAGGCAGGGTTACCCTGGGAACGAAACTTGTACCCAGGTCCACATTGGAAATAGAAATGGCGGATTTGTTGTTGTTGCTGCGTTAGCTGCCCAGAGAAAGAGCAAAGAAATGGCTTGTACGGTGGGGGTACCAGGATGGAAGAAAGTAGTTACTCAACGGAAGAGTGGAAAAACGAAAGGAAGATTTGATGTTTCCGTAATCAGTCCAGAGGGCAGAAAATTTCGTTCACGCGTTGAACTTCAGAGATACCTTTCATTATGTTCAAACCAGGGCACTGGCTCTCTGTCGATTGAAAATTTTAACTTTGAAGTCTCAAGTTCTTTCGCTGATCCACATGAAAGTTCCGTGCATACTTCTATCGAATCGCGTGAATCCGGAGAAATCAGTAAAGAGGAAGAATCACATCAAGAAGTCGAGAACAAAGACAAATTTACTAAACTGACGTCGAAATCGCAAGATCGGACATCTCCTTATTTTGCAAAAACGAAAAGATTGAAACGACGTCGAAGTGAATCTCTCTCTACAGACCTTTCTAGGGACGCTTACAAACCCGGAAGTAAAAGATCTAGATGGCGGAAAGAAACCGGGAAAGAAATCACAAAGGGAAAACCCATCAAAATAAAAATGGCGGGAAAACAAACACAAGGCACTACTAAACATCCTAAACTCTCCACCAAACGAAAATCTAGAAAATCTAAAACGTCAACGCCAATAGAGACGCTTGACATTGGCTCAGGTGAAAATGATATAAAGTTATTGAGAGTTCATGAAAGTGTTTCTACTGCTGTTTCCAGTAATTACTTTAAACCAAGTGTTCCCCCGCACAAGTCCCAATTGGCGCCCAGCTGGATCCCTCCCAAGTCCCGGTTTAATTTGATTCAAGAAAGCCTTTTTCATGATCCGTGGAAACTACTGATTGCTACAATATTTCTAAACAGAACCTCGGGAGGCAAAGCTATCCCAGTCATGTGGGATTTTTTTAAGAGATATCCAAATCCTGAAATTACAAGAATGGCCGACTGGAAACAAATTGCGGGTAGGTTTGGGCTTCTCTCCTGATATCCAATGTCGAGGCTGTCTTAGTATGCATGGTTAGCGTGCAGGCCTCTGAACTTAGAAACCCAGTGTTGATCCCTGGCTATTATTCTAGGGCAATACATTTCATTCCCATAGTCAAGAAATGATTAGGTTAAAACATGAGCTGACAACAGGTATGCCAGTGGAGTAGCTGTAGTCAGGAGGCAACATTGTTTAACTGCGTACAATTCTTTACTACCGACTCATATTTTGGAAATGGAAAAGACATTTCAGGTTATCCTTAAATGCTGGTTTTCACTGACAACGGAGTCAAGTCAGAGTCATAATCAGAGGTGCAGAGTGATATGATCTAGTGAGAATCAAACCAACAGACACTGAACAGAGTCGGACGCAGAATACTGATTTTGCTTATGACTTTGTCACTGATCAAGCAGCAAGCATTTTTTTTTCTGATGTCGTGGAGTCATAAGCAGAAGCAGAAGAATAAACCAATCACAATGTTTGATTCCAGGCCTTGTGATTGGCTGGTTCTTCTGCTTCTGTGTGTGGCTCTGGCAATCTAGTTTTCACTGGATCATAAGTGACAGAGTCGTAAACAGAATCAGAAGGAATGGAAAGGTTCTGATTCTTCCACCTCCAATTCTAACCAGCTATTACTCCACTTAACAACTCTGGTTTTTTAGGTAATAACCGCTCTTACAACTCCAACTACAAATCTGACTGAAAGTACATGTCCATGGTGACTGATATTTGACAACCTGAACATAATTGTTAGTTTCAGGGTCAGGTGAAAAATGTTACTTGATCTGCTTGGTGTTACTAGACTAGTCCATCAAAACAGATGTGTCAGTTCAGCATGATGGTATTGGATGTAGGACTCATGTTAAATTTTTCAACAGCAATTATTGGTTACTTGACCATCTGTCTGACAACACTTCCTCTAACAGGTCAGCTACCGTTATTCAATCTAGTGTGTGCCAAAGCTGCAAAGGGCTCTACAAATCCCCACGTGCATGCTACCCTTTCTGTTAAACACTGCCCAATCTAACTGGCCAGAACTGAAAATTGATTTTTGGGGTCTTCATTATACAAACTTTGCTGCACTGGCTCAGTTCATAGTGTTAAGACCTAGCGCTGATATTCCCCCAGTAGGGCCATTGTTCTAATTGACATTTCCTTTTGTTTCTCAGAGCTTCTCCAACCTCTTGGTCTTCATGAGAAAAGAGCCAAGATCATCATCAAATTCTCAGAGGAGTTTCTAACAAAAGACTGGACTTACCCAAAAGAGCTATATGGGATTGGAAAGTATGGAGATGACTCCTATCGCATTTTTTGTCTTGGTGACTGGAAGAATGTAACACCCAATGACCATAAACTTAACTTCTACCACAAATGGCTCTGGGAGCAGGAAAAGCAAGGATTTTTAACACCAAAAGACTACTAGATCTGATCCTAACAAAGCATTTAATTTAGTTTTATTTAAACTAAAAGTAAAAGTTACATCTAAAAGGCAAGCTTCAAACAGATTTTCCCACTATGATAAAAAACCATTGCATTGTAATCAAGACTAAGCAATGAGTTACATGCCTCTCTTTATCAGTTATTTTCACGAAGTCCACAAGGACTGGAATACACTGTGGCAAACAAAATGCCAGTAGATAAAATTACAGTAGTCTATATGTTTCTAGGTTTCTTTTTGTCAGTAACTAAATGAGACAATAAAATGTAATCTTTTCAAAGAATAATGCTTCTGGGGTAACATAAGAGTTATGGCTTATGAAAAAAATACACACTCAGATAAAAGCCTTAGATACCTTCAGACGAAACTAATCAATGACATCAATAACATCAAGGAGTAATGGATGGACAATCAGGTGATTAGTCATTGATTATTGCCTATATCAATGAGTGATCAATGAATAATCAATAGGGCACAAAGTTCTCAGTCACTCTTTGATGGTGTCCATTAGCTATTGAGTGCATTGATTAGTCACTGATGACATTCATTTGTCATTGACATAGTTTTGTGGCTACACAAGCCATACTAAGCCAAAAATAAGGAAATAATATCAGTGACACAATCAGCCATAGGCTCATAGGTCATGCACTGTTTTGTTCTTACCACATTTTGACATCATCTGTGATCAATTACTGAACAAAGTGAAACCCATGGCAACATAGAATCTATTTGTTAAACAGCAGAAAAATTGAAGCAATTATAATTAACCAGCAACTTTTTACATGTTAGACAGTGTACAAGTCAAAATTTGCCTCAGAATATAACTTTGTGCACATATTCTGTAGGTAGCTAGCTATGACATGCTAAAAGTAATCCAGGTATATCACATGACACTGGTCTGATCACAAAGGTTGGATTCCTGAGGTGGTTTGTTAATGGTACTAACCCAAAAACATGTGACATGACTATTCAGCAGGATTATAATTCCAGCAGTCAGTATTCCTGTTTTCAAGTGTCATTTAAGAAACAACATCTGTTGAATAATGTTAATATTGGTTGGTTATCATACTCGTACAACCAGTCAAACTATGACCTGCATAACATGAAGCTGCATAATTAATACATTTCTTCTACTTCTGGTTAACAATGACACATTGAAATGCTTGATCAAAACTGAGCAAGCAGTCTGAACAAAGCACTTCATTTATTACTCAAATATAACTAAATGATTTCTAATAATAACTTATTTTTATAATCATATTTATCACAATTCTTTATTGTAGTGATACTTTTTATGAAATCAACATTTTTACCATTTTTCACCAGAAGCTCACATGTATCATATATCTTACAAATCGATTCTAGTTTGTAGTACTTATTGCTGTATGTTACAAGTCTTAAAGTATTTTTGCGAGCCAGTGGGCTGAGTCAAAATACAAAGGACTTGTAAAAATGTACAGTGATACTACACATTAAAAATGTCTAAAAAGAGATTTATTATTCAACGTTTTTCTTTTCCCATAAACAAAACTTACATTACATTCTTATACAACAGTATTTTCCACAGCGCACACTCTCAAGGGAACTAAGAGGACTATTTAGCTTATCTGTTAAACTGGTTTCCTGGAGTACAAGTATCATGGGATATTTGTACTCATTTTGTTCATCATTTGAACCCAGCTAGGTGCAGATGGACAATAATTAAAATAATAATAAAATTATTATTTGTACCTATTTCCTCTGAGGAACTTGTAACCTCAGAAAGCAATTAGGTTTCCAGTTTAACCACACTTGAAAACACACAAGTGCAGAAGTTATGAAATGTTTCCTTTTACATGACAAATTTTTTGCAGCAACAGTCTAGTTAAACCCATTTACTCTTACTAGGTAAAGCCCTAAATGATTTGATGAATATTTCAACTTCTGAGTCTTCTGTCATGGTGTTCAGTTTCAAGTTTTGAAGAAAAGTTCGATGTACAAAGTTAGTACAACGTTTTGCATCTAGTAGGGTCTCGTCCTTAACCATTAATTTAAGGTCTTAGTGAAAGTGCAATCCAAGCTGTCATCCAAGACACAAATTGCTAAATGACCCTGGTACATTGATGCTTCTGTCAGGATTACAATAATTGAACTAGCAACAGAAGTGCCCCTCGGGTCACTAAGGGTTGCATCTTCTTCGAAACATTCTCTGACATCTTCAGTATTGTATGTTCTTTTGCTGGTGTCTATCTCAAAGGTATCCGGGTCCTGTGAATAGAAGCCATGAAAAGTCAGCAGGTAACGTTATCTGTAGGAACATCTATTCTAGCCCAAGTACGTAGCCACTTATCTTTTTTTCATGTGGCTAAATATGATTTAGGCAAAGTTAGACTCAAACCAATGCAGTCCGCGGTTTCTCCCTTCACAGTATGTGACCTGCGGGGTGGCCCTCTGGAGACTTGCAGGGCTATTGTGTCTCATTGCATTACACGTGCAGTGCTGCTAGCTGATCGTTGCGGATCATTTGCTCTGTGTTTTAGCGAATCTTTGCGGATTCTCACCCCTTCCCCTCCCTCCCTCTTAAATTGCCGGCCTCTTGGTAAGTATGGGTCAGGTAAGTTGTTTCCAGTGATTCATTCAGTGTGACCGTGCCAGTTAGCGGCCGCTTCTGGGGGTGGTTCTCGCTTCCAGGGTTGCCATGGATACCTCCCCTTCGGCTTATGGCTTCTGCTCCCCGCTAGCCTTTTAGGCACCAGTTCCCAAGCTCATCTATTTGTGATGAGTTTAACTGAATTTTAATCACATGCTCAATAACAATATATTATTGTTATGAATTATTATTGTTCAGATACTGTCATTGTCTCCACTTAATCAGATCCCTCAAAAGAATTTTGACACTTATCTATATTACCAAAGGGTAACAAACCTGCTGGTTTCTTGTCAACTGAAGTGATGTCAAAAGAGTTATGACATCATTCTTGTAATTCTGGATCTCAATAACGACAGGACCATTGGCAATACCAGAACTAGGCCTCAACTGACATCTGACATCATATCCTTGTCTGACAAATTCCTGGAGGTCAACATATGATGTTGCGTCGATTTCTTGGTCATCGCAAAGGATCTGAATGTGCTTTGGCTGAGCACAGCTGGGAAGGTGTCCTATAAATTAAAATAGAGATGAAACTGTGACTACCAAGATTCATGATAATACTGTCTTGTAGATCGACCTGTGCTTGCATGTGTGCTTACATAATTATACATGCTGTTAATGATTTTATGCTTTGCACTTTTGCTTGAAATAAAACCAACTCTGATTTTACTTACATGTAATTTTGGGTGGGAAAAAAATTAACTTTAAAAGCTGCCAACTCTTCAAAACAGTTACGTTGTTCTACCTCCATAAGGTCTTTGGCTTTGAATCCTCCACCAGTGTGGAGGCATGGAGGACTCATACTGTAGTTAGTGCACTCAATTCCAGACCGAGTGGTCTGGGTTTGAGCCCCGGCCAGGGATACCGCATTGTGTTCTTAGTTATGCAGTACATGTAGCAGCTCTGTCAATCTCTTTAAAATAAGCCTTTAGTTTCCTCCACAAATCACAGCCTTTAGTTTAGTCCTATAATCACCATGGGAGGCGCAGTGGCCTCATGGTTTGTGCACTCGTCTCCGGATAAAGCAGTCTGGGTTCGAACCCTAGCCAGGGACACTATGTTGTGCTCTTGGGCAAGACACTTTACTTTGACAGTGACTTTCTCCATCCAGGTATACAAATGGGTACCGGCAAATTTAATGCTGGGGGTAACCCTGTGATGGACTAGCATCCCATCCAGGGGGAAGAAGAAATATTCCTAGTCGCTTCATCCTACAGAAACTGGGATAAGCTCTGGCTTGATGGACCACAACTCCACCAGTGGAAATTCCAGTTATGTATCATTCTTATGAAACCCCACTCCCCCTTTGCATTCTAAGTGACCTTCCAGAGGGTTCCATTGGTATGGGTATTTTGTTACGTTAGCCCTCGGGGAACTACTTTTGACAGTTTATGTTAATCATTTCAAATTTGATAATGGTGTCATGGTGACTTCCAAAACATCCTTCCATTTTATCATTTTTATTTTCACATGCTTATGTGTGGCTAAACTACGGGTGACAAAAAAGCATCAGATACCAAAGGGATGGGTGCTGAAAAACAGAGTGATATGCCTAGGTGTGAGGCAGCCTTTTCATCCTTCAATATGCAGTAATTATGATTACCTTGAACATTGGAAAAGACCAGCATCTGAAATTCCAAAAGTGGGAGTGGAAAGTGATCAATATTGATTCTTTCACTGATCCCAGAGGTTGATCTGAACACTATTTCATCATGCAAGCTTTCTTCATTGTAGAAAGCCAGAATAGTCTCCTTGGAATGGACAGTTCGCATGCGTGGAGTTTGATGACGCCCACCAGCTCTTAAAGCAGCATTCTCCACATGATTGGAGACAAAATCTTCTAAATTGGCAGCAGATATGTAACCCAAAGACTTGGCCTTAGCTTTGAATCTATCACAAGAGGAGCAGTTTGAGAGCTGACAATCGTGTGCACCACGTAACCCGCAAATGATGAATTGCGTTAAAAAACTGCCTTTGGCCTTTGCATAGGACTCTTCATGACTTAAGGAAGAGGACCACTGGCGAATTGTGAACCTTCCTAGTGGAGCCTTGGTGAACACATTTCCATCCAATGTATCAAAGCCAGTCTGGGGTAATTCTTCTGACACATCTGAAACTGGCTCCACAGAATCTTCATGACTTACAGCCTCCTGAAGATTGTTGCACAGAGATTCTAGGGGGTGCTGCGTGGATTCCAGTGGTGCAGCGGACTTGTGGACAAGAAAATTATCATCCTTAATAAGCTCAGAGGTAATCTTACCATCTGCATAGCAGCAATCCAGAATAATCAAAAATTCATTGACATTAAGATGTTTGAGGTCCTCTTTCAGCTCGGCCTCTGTAAGAACATCATCCTCTGATGAACACCAACATAACAAGTTGCCATTCTGATCACTGTGGCCAGAAAAATAAAAGTACAAAAACACATCTTTTTTTCCTTGCAGCCTTTGTGTTAACTCCTGGAGTGCTTGTCTGACCTGTTGTGCTTGTGACACGCCGCATGATGATGATGGCGTAATACTGAACACATGATCATTCCTACGATAAAAACAAGTGATTAAGGCCTCTAGCATAGAGATGTCCATGTCATTAGGAATATCCAAAATTAAATCTTTGGAAGACTTCAAAAACAATGCAAACAACACATCTGGCTATATAGTACAGACTAATAGTCACTTAAGTCACTAAATAAAATTAAGTTGATAATTAATTGACCAATCAATCAACCATTTAAAAGGTATCTAATAAACTGTTGTAAATAGCAATATTTAAAAACGGAGGGCACATTCAGCTGTATTCCTCCAGTGGCTACCATTCTAATTATGCACCATCCAATAAAATTTGAGTAAGGAGGGAGGTAAACTGAAGCAACCACAGAAACCCTCAAGGCAGGTTGGGAACCAACAGACTTGAATTGGCAAAGATGTCAGCTGGCTGCCACCAAATAAAATCACCAGCCTTAGGTTGTTACATGTAGACTGGGACATAGACATCAGCATTACCCTTGATGAACAGTGACTGCATTGTAACCCTCATGACTTTGTACATCCACCATGCCAACAATGACAACAGTCTCTCACAGCCACCACATTTTTACCAATTAAAATGATCCAATCTAAACATATATGTACTAATGTACAGTATGATATCAAAGGTCTCTGATAAGGTCTACCTTACTCCAACAATGCGATTGTCTGTCAGAACACTTTTAAAGTCAAGTAAATCTTTGTTAAAGATTGCAGCAGAATTTGTTGAGGAAGGGTCATTCCCACATACCAAAACAGCATACACATCAGATCCTCCTACAATTGACAAAGACAAATCCTGTTTCAAATACATGTACATGCCAACGAACAATAGATAAGTAGATATAAGTTCTTTGTATCATTGTTTCTTTGATTCACACTCAAACAAATCACCTCAAAACTTGAACAACAGGACTCGAAACTCGATACTCACAGTTTTCAAGTGACTGTCAACTTACACTGGACAGGTACTGTACACTGCACAAAATAAGCTACAAGTACAATCAATAGCTGCTGAATAATAGCCCTTAAATAAGCTCCTAGCTAGAACCACTGCATTATATGGTAAAGAATCCAAATTCCACTGACTGTGAGACTCTGGTTGTGAGACTCTCAACCATTTGCAATTCCAGGCCAAGACTTCATGTTATCACTGAACATGCTCTGGTCACCAATGATTTGGAATTGGCATTTATACTGCATTGATGTTCACCAAATATTTACCTATAGGAGGCTCTGCTGGCCCATGAGATGGACATTCCAGAGGGTTACGTCGCACTTGCGATAAACATGTCACGCAAAAATAATTGCATTTCTGAGTAACGTCACTGTTACAGCCATGGGACTTCACTCCCAAGTACTTTGCTAAAATATACCATGTAAAAGAACACCAATTAGACCTAAGTTTGAATTGTCCTCAACATGTGGCATGTATTAAATAAATGTACACTTAGTTATGCAATGCTTTCGAATGGTATATCATGGAATATCCCATGAGTCACTTGTATCTTCTACACACAAGGCTCATGTGTATACCTAGAAAAAAAGTTTTTGTGTCCTTTGTTCTTGTTGTCTTTTTTCTTGTGTAGTTTTCTTCTTTGTCACTTGTAGTATAACGTAAGCTACTGATGTAAACTTAATAGCCATTTATTAATTCTTACCCTTTTTTTACACATTGATGTGAGCCATTGTATGGAAATTAAGAGCAGCTTGCTATAACGGTCACCCATACCTATGCAGGAGAGAAAAATTCGACTTTCTGAAACTTTGTCAGGAAGAAGGCTTTCACTAACTTATTTCAAACTGTACCTTTGAGGTTGTTTGGATTTTTATTTTCTTGTGGAGACGGCCTTACGTATTTTGCGCCAAAACAGTGAAAACTCAACCTCAAAATTACACTTTTTACGAGCACTAGCAAGCCAAAATAATAAGCGTGGCTGGAAAAGCTAACCCATAGTACTAAAATATCATCTTTTAGCAGTTATTTAGCGTTGTCAGATCCACATGAACTTTAAACCTGAATTGTTAACAAATTTTTAAAATTATACGCTTCGATGATGTTACATCACGTCAAAATTTAGGTCAATTTCAACGGCCAGAAAGTCAATCTGGTACATGAATTTGCCTGCCCAAACTATTTTTCTGGTTAAAAGTATCCCTTGAGCTAAGGTTTTATCACAAATCTAGCTTGGGTAAATAAAACCAAAAAAATTGAGAGCGTCTCGAAGACTAGGCACTTGAACTAATCACCTGACATTTTGACCTTTCACACCACGATCACTACCTCCAACATTGACCCAGAAATGTTTGCCTGTGGGTCTAACCTCCAGTAAAATAGTCTCTAGGTCTCTAAGATCAGTTACTGTAATTGAAAATATGTTTCAGGCTAGAAACGAGCATTTTAAGCAGATGTTTATTTTCAATAGGAGATTATGCATTTGGCGGTTGGCGACCGACCAACAATGCACCTAAAGACTATTTTACTGGAGACTAGACCCACAGGCAAACATTTCTGTCAAAATGTCAGGCGATTAGCTCAAGTGCCTAGTCTTCGAGATGCTCTCAATTTTGTTGGTTTTATTTACCCAAGCTAGATTTGTGATAAAACCTTAGCTTAAGGGATACTTTTAACCAGAAAAATAGTTTGGGCAGGTAACTTCATGAACCAGATTGACTTTCAAGTCCACGAAATTGACCTAAATGTTGACGTGATGCAACATCATTGAAGCGTATAATTTTAAAAATTTGCTAACAATTCAGGTTTAAATTTCATGTGGATCTGACCACACTAACTAACTGCTAAAAGATGATATTTTAGTACTATGGGTTAGCTTTTCCAGTCATGCTTATTATTTTGGCTTTCTAGCACTCAAGTGTAATTTTGAGGTTGAGTTTTCACCATTTCAGGGGCAAAATATGTAAGGCCGTCTCCACAAGAAAATAAAAATCCAAACAATCTCAAAGGTAAAGTTTTGAAATAAGTTAGTTGAAACCTTCCTCCTGACAAAGTTTCAGAAAATCAAATTTTTCCATCCTGCATAGGTATAGGTGACCGTTAGAGAAATCCGCTCTTCAAATGTGAAAAAAAAAAGAAAAAAAAAAATACAGGTGACAAGTGGGATATGCCACGGTATACTGTGTGGGGCAAGATGGGAAGGTTGGATGTAATACCGTCAAAAGATACAATGGCTTTCCTGTCTTTAGATTGGCTGTATTTTTTATGGCTTGGTGACCAACTGAAACTTGGATCAAGAGGTCCAGATTCAAGCCCTGGCTAGGGTCAAACACTTTGACTGACAGAGCCTCTTACCACCCCAGAAAAAAAAAATGGCTGCTTACAAGCAACCTGTTGGTAACCAGCTGCTGCCATCCTATTTAAGGGAACAGGGGTGTCAAAATACTTGCACTGGTTGAGGCCAGAGCCTGTAAACAGGCTCCAGGTAAGGGCGGAAAAAAATTTGGCGAGCCAAGCAAGTAGGGCAGGGGAGCCCATAGACATTGTTGTTGATGTGCCAATCTGCCCTTGGTGATTAGCCTGTTACAAATCAGTCAAGAAGATAATTAGACCTGTCAAAATTGATGTTTTTCATATGCCTCAGTAGATGCAGTAGCAACTGGAAAATTAAACTCTTCCCGAAACCAGTCAGTAGAATGCCAAAAACATTGCTTCCATTCTGAGCCACAGATTCCAGCCATAGTTTTGGTCAAGTTTCAAACCAGAGATATGGATAAAATGTTGTAATGAATTTCTCAAAGCTGCCTTGAAACTGTGCATTGCACAAAGAGGCCATCATTCTCACTCTTGACAAACATGATGCAAATTTACAAGCTGTTTTCAAGATCTGTCAAAGCTGTCAACAATCAGCAAATTAACCAATCAGCTCATAATACCAGATTCTGGTATCATGGGATTTCCACCAACATCAATAGAATGTCTTACAGGTTCCCCCCCCCCCCCCCTCCCCCCTGCTTTCCTTTTCTGAACTCTTTTTTTTTTTCCCTCGCGTCCCGTCTCCGCCGTTGA
>Ga0126338_10002969_pt1 | contig 11797 bp, 8 predicted proteins | sample OrbCmetagenome_2_FD_92529 | JGI IMG/M metagenome (GOLD analysis project Ga0126338, IMG submission 92529) | Coral microbial communities from Petempiche,Puerto Morelos, Mexico - Orbicella C C metagenome | ecosystem: Host-associated > Invertebrates > Cnidaria > Coral | place: Petempiche,Puerto... | reverse complement strand
TGAATTTTTTTTAAATAAACAAAAACCATTTTTTAAGCCTTGTTTTTAACCAGCCCCATTGCCATGGCAACAGCACTCACCTTAGCCAAAATGTGAGAATAAACCCTTCTGTGGTTAACCTTGCCTCTTGCAAAAAACGGGCGCCAAATAGCTTTAAAGTAATGGTGAATTAGGCAGAGGCTCTTGAAAACTGTGTTCGGCCACCTTAAAAACATGCATATGAAGATACATTTCCATAAGATTTGCCCCATGTTCTTGTTTCAAACTAGCTGTGAACAGACTCCCAACAAGTGTCATTTTTTCCTCCCCAGAATACTCTCAGCCTACTCTGCTCACTTCAGACAAAATTCAGCTTGCTCCGCTCCCCGGTTTGTTTGTTGTTGTTGTTGTAAGGGGTTTTTTTTATCCCATAACCCAATTGGGAGCCTGTTTATAAGCTTGTTTCAAACCAGACCTGTTCCAGTACCAACCTGTAACATTATGCTTATTTTATTCAGCTCCCTGTGAACTCTTTTCACATTGTCTGCCTCTAAGTGATGCTGCACCTTTAAAAATTTACATGTTTCTTATTTTAAAACAAATTAAAGTGACCCCTTATTATATTTCAGTTGCTGTTCTTAGGGTTAATATTTGCCTGCAAATTTAATCATCTGGAACCAAGTGGGTCCTCATGTCACTTAAAGACAAGCAGATTGTTATGGGGAAACAGTCGATAATTACCTACTTAAAATAAAACTACTTGTCAAACCCAAGGTAGCACTAAGAAGATGGCCAAGAGAGACATGGCAAAGAACAGTCAACAAGGAAAGAGAACATCTTGGATTCAAGATATGAGTGGAGGCAGACATGGTGGCAAAAAACTGAGTTGCTTGGAGGAGACTGATTGATGGCCCCATTCTCCTCGAGGAGAGAATGGGAAGATGATGATGAAACAATTGCATATATCCACTGACCAAGTTATAATAACTAGGAAGAAGTCAAGTACATTTAACTACACCTGCTAAAAGTAAAACTACTTGCCAAACCTTGTACGTGTATAAAGCTCACCTCTTTCTCATATGATTTTGATGTTAACCTTTCTCTTAAATGGGAACTTGAAGGCTCCATATGACTATGATCTCCATGCTCTACCAGTGAAAGAGCAAACAAAGAAAATATTTTTTTTTTGCAAATTATAACATGCACTGCACCAAAATTGCACAATGTCCCCAATGAGCTTGATCAACTGAGTTACAGTGTGACTACTCAAACTAGGCCACCTAGAAGAAAACTAACCAATCAAAACATAAAATGAGAACAATGGACTAGTTTGTAACATATAGCTTCTGATGACAGCAAGTAACGGTCTGTTTGACGTGAAAACATGAACACTATTGATTCCTCTGCATTATAAACACCCTTAGAGATTCAGTCCTTACATGTAACAGTGAATTATAATTACAAATCTTGCTCGCAAAATTTGCCTCAAAAACTCGTTTTGCGACAACTAAACTGAAACTGTTGATAAGCATACAAAATTTAGGATCAAAACAAACCAATCAACAAATAACAAAGTTTCCTTAGAGGTTTGCAACACCCCACACTTTGTTGCGTTTTCAATTTTGATAAGATAGATATTGTTCGTACAGCGTATTCTTCCATATTCGGTGCTCGAAAAAAAACCCGTCCGCTCGTCCAGGACAAGTACAATTTCCTCTTGGGCAAGTAACTTTCCCTCCTCACTTGCCCCACTGGCAAGAACCCAGCAAGCCATCCACCAACTACTGATAAATGTTTGATAACAACTTTGTAACGACTAAATTTTTGGCGCATGGAAAGTGTTTAGATGGGTCTTGACAAAAATTACAAGTCATAGCATTGTTTTGGTTATTGCATGGCACGTGACAGTTCACAGTTCAGAAGTGGTTACCTAGCATATGATCAAAATCTGCCCTGATCAAAGTTCTTTCCACAACTAAAAGTAACTGTGACCAGCATGAAAATGCTGTGTTTATTTCTTAAAACTTCAGCAGTATTTTTCCAGGGTTTTTTTGTGAGCATTTACCAGTTTCACAGTAAAAGCGACATAATTGTGTCACTGACAGCTGTAGAAGCTGTACCTGAAAAGAAGCTGTATATTTCTACTGCAAAAACGAATCCCTCGCCAGCAACCAAAAATCTCCCTCACAATCTTCTGCGAATGTTTTCTAACAGAAATATACTGCCACAGACTATTAAAACAAAATTGATTAGCAGTCATCACCAAATTTGACTGAAAATAGTTTTACATTCAAACACAGATGTTTTCACTCAATTGAAACTATTTATCAACTACCTAAAAGAAAAAAATACGAACTTGCCGCCTTTACAAAATCAACACGGTGCCTGTTTTAGAACTGAAGAGGAGAAACAAAAATGTTCTTTTTTTTTACTTCGTTTTTAATTTTATGTGCTTCCCTTCAAAATGAATTTTTTGGAGTTACTTAGGCGAGATGCCGTTTAACGTTCAAGGAGTCGCACACAACCCAGTTCCACAGATTGAAAACATTGATTCAAGGATTTTCTAAGATACCCAGCCCATAATTCAGGAAACGGCAAATGAAACAGATCAAAACTAAGAAGATTACAAGCAAGTCAGACAAGTTGTTACATTCGAACACGCCAGTGAATAACTTGCATTTCTGGTTTCATGAATTATTAATGAGTTTGAAAACTTGGGCAAGTGAGGAAGTGCCCGGGGCAAGCAATATTTGAGAATTACTTGCCCATGGAGCAAGCTGGAATTCAAATATTTTTCGAGCCCCGATATTATTGGTTTATTAGAGAAAAATATTGCTATCCTTTGTTCTCAAGTAACATTCTGATTGGTTAACACTTTTCCAAGTGACCCAGTTCAAACAGTCACATTGTATACATGTTTTTGTATAAATTCTTTAGAAATCATATTGTCAAGGTTTACAAGAGACAACAACAACAATACTTTATTTACTCTATGTCAGAATAGCTTAAAAAAATAAATTCCAGATACAATGTGCTTGGACAAAATGTACCATAGAAAGACCAAATTTTTAAACTGAATATCTGATCACATTATTTATTTGATTTCTTCCAAGGAGGACCTTGTGTGAAAATGCTCAAAGGATTTATAATACATTTATAAGCATGAAGACTATGCACAGATATTTATATTTTATCTTTTCTTTCAAACAAATAATTTTTCTTTTGAAAAAAGTTCTGGTCCCAGTTGTTCGAAGGCTGGATAATGCTATCCACCACACAAATCACTATCCAGTGGATAAGAGTGAACAAAACAAACCACGCTATCCACTGGATATAGTGATTTCAAACATTTAAAAAAGATGACACACCATTTAAATTTGCAAGACATGTTTCGGATACTCAGTATCCATCTTCAGTTAAAGGATGTTTTTGTATCCCTTATGTATTATGTAACTTTTTCACTGATTTGTACTATTATTCTACATTTTGTAATTTACACCTACCTGTTACCTACTTTATATAAAGTCACTCACTTGTAAGCATCCTTTAACTGAAGATGGATACTGAATATCCAAAACATGTCTTGCAAATTTAAACAACGTGTCGTCTTTTTTAAACGTTTGATTTCAATCTTACTGCCACGAAAATTTCGCAACATAGTGATTTGTCCAGTGAATAGCATTTTCTACCTTTCCAACAACCCAGGGCATGTCTATGGACAAATATTTGGCCAATATTATTGTTCATGTAAAAATACAAACCATCAACGTCATCTTCAGTCTCAGATGTTTCAGTGACAGTCTCAGATATAAGCTCTTCATCCTCAGCCGCTGGCTGCTCTAACCGTTTGGAGCCCAAGCGAACTATCTCATACATGGCTTTCAAAGCCTTGTTGTACATCCGCCTCTCAGAACTAGAAATTGTAGTTGCTCCATCTCTGCCAGAGTGGGGTGGAGTGAAAAGATTTTGGTCAGGAGGGGAGGGATGGGTCTTCTCTGCTACATGAGGAAATAAGCCATCCATTCTAAATTAAACCATATTAAAAACAAATGTTAGCTTAGTATTAAAGGGTTGGTAATCAAACTTGATGGTGTCAATAGTTATTGTTTATCAAAATAAGCAATAATAATTGGCACCATCAAGTAAGATAGTCTACATGAAGCCATGCCCAACCCCCGAGGAAGAACGGGACGTACTCACCCCGCGAGGAAGAACAGGGGTGGGTATGGCTACACATAGACTACAAGCAAGATTACCAACCCTGTATTAAAAAGTTACCACTGTACACACGTATACTAAAAGGCTTTGTTTTGAACATGTTCCTTTACATCAGATAATTTAAACTTATGTTTAAAGCCATTTATTAACACGAATACTAGCTGGCCAGTAGTCTCGTTAGGCCGGGCACCAAGTAAACTGACCGGCTTTGAGAACGATTTGCCTACCTGGTTTGACCATGTCGAACATTTTATATTCTCACAAACAAGTTCGGTCTAAAATTGGTTTTGCCTGCCTGTGAAAGTCGATAGCCATCCTGCTGAACTACCGCGGTCAGGTAACTCTTACATAACTCAAGATGAACTGTTCTTTATGAAAATAAACAGAGATGATGTTCGCTTTAGCCATGCATAGATAACTTAAAGAAGCTGAAGTAATACGCTAGTCAAACGAGAGGTCGACAATTAATTGCAAAGCCACTTAGATAATGTACAGAAAACGATTGTCAAACGACAGCTAAATTATCATCTCACCTTGATACATGAGGAACAGGAGAATCAAGAGTGCTTGTACAACACGATTACCTTCCCTAAAGAACGCTCATTTTGAAAATAATTCAAAGAAGAGCATCGACAACCGCTCTTTGAACAAATCAAATATGGCGGCAAAAACAAGGAGCCTGGTAGCCAAGCAGAAACACGCGCAAAGCCCTCGCGAGTCACTCGCGGGTGACCTTCGCGCTTCGCGCCCACTTTCTTCGTTCTCGTGATACAGCAAGTATGCCACGCAATAAGGAAATAATTGAGAACTTGGAGTCCTTCAATAGATCCTTTAATAACTAGCTCGCGTTAAGTAAGCAATCATACAAATTGAAAAACTGAAAAACCGTGCAGCATCTTGCGGGATTTTTTGTAGCCTGCGAACAGGTTCCCGATCCCGGCGAACCCGAATTCTTCGGCCGCCCGCTTTGCTCGCCGAATGTTTTTTTTTCCCGTCCTTTCCCGTCCCGGCCTGGAGCCTGTTCGCAGCCTAGTTTTTTTGCAAGCTTCTTTTAAAGCTTCTTTGACTTTTAATTGCAGAGTAGCCAGGAATCTCTGGCTTGTTCCACTTAAGATGGTGCAATCGCATGGCTTACTAGGGTTGGGGGAAGGGACCGGTTGAGGGAACGGGGAAGGAATAGGGGGTTCCCTTGGTTACGAAAACAGCCGTCCGCCGCTCCCCTCCCCGAGTGGCTCAGGGGCGAGGGGGGGGGGGGGGGGCCGAAGGAGGGGGGTGGGGGCCCCCGGGGAAATATTAAAAGAGGGGGGGGGGGAGGGGCCGGTGGGGGGAAGGGGGAAGGAAAGGGGGGTTCCCTTGGTTACGAAAAAAGCCGGCCGCCGCCCCCCCCCCCGGGGGGGGGAGGGGGGGGGGGGGGGGGGGGGGAGCGAAGAAGGATGGCTAGGGGCTCCCAGGAAAATATTAAAAAGGGTGCGGAGTGAAGAATAAACGCTAAGACAAGAGGCGTGGAACGCCATTTTGAGAGGGCTGGGCAAGATGCAATTACTGCCATGATTATATCCACTTTTTCTCTCTACTTGCACTTTTTTTAGCTAGTACCTTTGTGATCACCTATCTAGTGTGTTAGTACTTTGCATGGGCTGGATTTTACGACGCTATTTAAGGTGTGGTCTTGTTCCCCACCGTAGTGGGTGTGGTTAACGAGCCTATTTTTGGTGCCATGAAAGCAATCCTGCCACGAACTTCCGTACGCTGTTTGTCGAATATTAGTACTATTCGATCATTCCCTTCCATTACGCCCGGTTGAAGGGCTTTGGCCCTTTTAACCAGATGTACTAAGACCTGTGCCTCCCCAAACCCTGCAGAGAAATACGAAGACCGAAAATCACGAAATTCTGCAGACATTTTTCCACTGACACTCTCCCCACCCCCCCTCCACGCAACCCCCTCCATAAAACGAAATGGACAACAACAGCACAACTTTCTTCATACAAAACTGTTCTATTAGTCAGGTTAAAACCTTGGTATTTTACAAGCTAATAATAAAATATCATTTCTGGAGCACGAGCTTGCACGTCGATTGCGTTCCATTCCCTTAAGGCTTTCACTAGTAAATACCTTTAAACTTAAAAACAGCCAAGGCCTGAACTCTGATTCGTTCGTTAATTATATACATTCTGGAAACTGTAAAACTGCGCTGTAAGATATCATCGCTTATTTACAAAAATAGAAATACTCTGCTTGATATATTATACAATAAGACTCGCTTTGTTATAGGTGAACATCTTCCGCAACGAAAACTACAGACACTTCTGGATGTCACGATGAAAACTAAGATCAAAACTTGTTTTCTTGTATCAAAAACCTTCTAAGAGCTCTTAAAAACATTGTGAAGCTCAATTTCTAGAGTAACGAAAAAAAACGAGATATATTTGTAATCTGTTATCACCGCAAAAATAAGGAACCGTATCTGCGCGAAGATTTCCCCACTGTGTAGGACTGTGGTACTATTACAATACAAAATTCGCTATACATCGATCTCTAGATTGGATTCATTGTCTGATATTGACGGCGAGTGAGTCAAATCTGAGTTCGAACCATCATGAGAGTCTCTACGCAACTGCAGCACGTGCATTGAAGACGGTCGCGAGCCTGACTTCGGTGTGGCCCCCGCAGGGGGCGAAAATACCGGGGATGACGCACCCGTGTCCAAAGGAGAAACCGACGGAGAACGAGTCACTAAAGGCGTAATAGCAGGAGTAAAGTTCGGCGAAAATGCCGGCGAAGTATAGCGTGTGGACGGAGGGCTAATAGGTGAGCGAGGAAGTGAAGAAACCGAAGAAAGCATGTCTGTTGTCACCATTCCTGTTGCAGGATTCCTTGATCCTTGACTCGAAGGCAAACTCAGACTCAAAGATTTCTTCGGAGGGGCGTCGTCTTTCATTTTACCAATTTCAAGGAACACGTCCGCTAACGGCTGAAACTGTGGGCCCCAGTCAAGAAGATAATCCCAGTTATAACTTCCGGTGAGTTCTTCACGACTACCTACGATCGAACTTAACGAGCCACCGTACGAAGGATGATCGTGTCCTTCTTCGACATACGGTCTCATGCCGTCGATAATCGATTCATCCTCGTCGGCGTCGACTTCCGCAAGCTTCGCGTATAATAAATTACTGACGTCCACTCCGCCGTCCGCCTCGCCGCCCCCTTCTTCACCGAACACGTGAAGGCTTTCTTGACTTCCCAGCCGAGCGAGTAACTTATCGATTTTGTCCGTTTGTTTATCGATCGCGAGGCCCTCCCCTTGCATCATGCTGCTTCCGTCACTGATCGTAAGCTGAGAAACTTGATCAGAATCTTGCTGAATCCCTGAATCCGGTCCCACAACAGTTTTGACATAGTTCTCCGAATGCAGACTCCCGATATCTCCGTTCACGATCACCGGCGGATGGCCATCTTCGAAATCGACACCTTCGGATGATCCTCGACCGCTCGACGCGCTGTTCGGCGTATCCGAGGATTCGGTTCCACGGGCAGGCGAGTCACTCGGGCCGTTCAGCGGGGAGCACTCCTGAGAATAGCCGCGCGGCGTGGAGACGTTATCAAGGGATGAGTCCACGTGGTTTATATTTCCATTTGGAGCTTGAGGATGCACGGTGATCTCATCGAATGAGCCATCGTAACGCAAGCGAGGATGCTGTCGATTCCTCTTCTTCTTCTTCTTTCGCATATAAATGGCGACCATAACGACGATAAAGGCGATTAAAATGACCCCGGCCAGGACTGCTAAGGCAATAATTATAGACAAAGTGCTACCAGCTATTCCTCCGTCGTCCTCATCATCTCTTGCTCCTGTGGTCGGACATCCAGGACAGGCAAAGTCTATTCCTACTTCAACCAAGACCAAACTCGCCTTTGACTTTGCTTTGCCGCTATCGGCGCGTACGCGTAACGTGACCTTTGTCACGTCAGTTTCTCTTCTTGCTCTCCGGCGTGACCCAATCGATTCTTCATCGGCTAAATCAATACTTCTTCGGCTGCGCCTAGCACTGTTGACTTCCTCGAGCGACTTGTTCACGAAGATGACTCCGGAAGTTCCATTGATTGCAAACACATCTGAACTGCTAAACTCAAACGAATAACGTACGACTCCATCTTCGCCTTCATCTTCGTCTGTGGCGACTACCTGCCCTACAACGTCGCCGATTTTCGCGTTACCAGGGATGTCAAACTCGTAGCTACTCTTTTCAAACTTGGGATCGCTTTCATCCACGCTCTTGATGTAAACTGTCAGGTTTACGTTGCTTGTCAGAGGTGGGCTTCCTCCATCTTCAGCTTTGACTTCCAAAACGTAACTATTACGAGTTTCGTAGTCAAACGTTGCGTTGGTACTGAGCTCTCCGCTGAAACTGTCGATGACAAAAAGGCTCCAGCCACTCCCCCCGAGGATGCTGTACTTGACCGCTCCATAGTTCCCAGAGTCGCGATCAATAGCAGTAACATCATAGAAGGATGTTCCCACGGGTGAGTTTTCTTCCACCGCCACTTTATCAGGATGAGGGATGTAAAATTCAGGAACGTTGTCATTTATGTCGCCTACTTTGATTATCACAGATGCAAGACTCTTCTTTCGTTTAACACCTGAAAAAGAAACAGACATGTTTCGACTTCAAGACTGGCTAAAAGCAGATTATTTTGATTCCTTAGGGTGAGAAACTTCGGTGAGAAACAATTGTTGTTAGGCATAGAAACCTATCCTTCTTGAACCACGGTTGCGTGACAATTTTCTTGCGAGCGCAAAACGTCACGCACCACCTCACCCCCCATCCCGAGTCTGTTTTTCAGGACTGTTTTCAGTTTTCCATAGATTTGGGTCCAACGTTTCCTCTGGATTTGAGGGCAATTGAAAGAAAACTTACACTACCTAGTGCAAGATCGCTGGTTGGACTAAACATGGTCGGAAGTACTCAGTCGTGTGTAACCGCTTTAAGGATAAAACTAGCAGTTGGTTAATGAACAAAAACGCCAGGGAAGTAACGTGTGAGGAAGATTATAAACACAGATTACGAACGACAAACTAAAAAAAATCGTGGATTCCTTCAAGATTCGCCATCTGGGATCCATCCACTTAACGCCAATCGTCCACAACAGTCAAGATTACTCTCACCCGGTCCAGCACATCATCGGTAATTCCTAGGTTAAACCAAAATAAATCAAATAAAAGAGTAGTCTTACCTTCATCTCTAGCTTCTATCGACAGCTTATGTTCCTTGATACTCTCGTGATCCAACGGCTTGATCGTCACTATTTCACCAGTCGTGCTGTCGATCTTGAAAGACTGTTTATCATTGCCTGACCCGATGGAAAACACCACGCGTCCGTTCAATCCCGAGTCTCTATCCAATGCATTCACTCGGAGAATCATCGTACCGTTCGGCACGTCTTCGTTGACTTCTTGAACGTAATTCGCGGGATCGAAAACTGGTGGATTATCGTTCACATCTGTGATGGTAATGTTCACTTCAACTACAACGCTCTTATTCGTGCTGTCATCCCGCGCTTCAACACCAAGGAGGTAATTCGATTCCGTCTCGTAGTCCAAACCATCTTTATTGACCTCTATGACACCACTACGGCGACCAATCCTGAACAGTGACTGGGGATCACCAAATTTAAGCCCGTAACTGATCTTGGCCACGTTCAAACCGGAGTCATCGACTGCCGAAACCGTCACGACCGAAGTACCGGGTTTCGTGTCTTCGGGAATGCTCGCCTTGTAGGCTGCCTGGCTAAACCTTGGTTTTCGGTTGATTCTGATTTGCACGGTGACAAAAGCACGCTGAGTGGGAGTACCATGGTCAGTGGCCGACACGATCACGAAGAGCAACGATTCCCGAACGCCAACTTCGATCCGTTTCGCCGTGTAGATGACGCCGGAGGAGCTGTTAATCCGAAATTCGTCGACGGAAGTGTCGAACGCATAAGTGAGCTGCCCATTGGAGCCACTGTCTTCGTCTTCAGCGCTGACCCGCAGGATGGACGTCCCTGCCGCTGTTTCCTCGGACAAAGTCGCCTGATAAGAGCTGTCCAAAAATTTGGGCGCGTTGTCGTTGACATCTTTAACATGCACGGACAAAATTGTTTCTGACAGGTGGACTCCGTCGCTGCAGGTGATGTTTAGCAAGTAAGATTTGGTCCCCTCATAATCAAGAGATCCCAGCAAGCTAACGTCTCCGGTGAATTGGTCAATGTGAAACAGACCTTGGCTGTTCTTGCCGTTACTGAAGGAGTACGCCAAATTTGGATTTTCGTCCTTGTCAGAAGCAGCAAGACGCTTCAAGACAGATCCCACCTTAAGGTCCTCATCGACGTCCACTGAATAGGGCCCTGAGAATACTGGGATGTTGTCATTCAAGTCGATAATTTTGACAAACACGTGACTTAAACTGGACTGTGGCGGGGTTCCCCCATCAGTTGCCTTGACAACCAGGTTGTAGAGGGTCTTATTTTCACGATCAATTGGTCCCCGTGTGGAAATTACACCCGTCTGTGAATTAATGGAAAACTGTTCGTTCACGTTGCCTCCAAACATTTCGTACGTTATTTTGTTGTTATCTCCAGAATCCTTGTCTGTCGTCGTTAGTGACGTTACTGTTCTTGGAACAAAACCGCTGGTGAAAGACGCATTGTCCTCTGTGAGTTGGACGGAAATGTTAGCAGGATAAAACACTGGCGCGTTGTCGTTCAGATCTGTCAAGTTGACGTACAAGGTTAGGTAAGCATTTCGTGACGAGGACCTTGACGCGATGATATAAAGGCGGAAGTCACGCAATCTCTCAAAATCGAGCTGCGCTTGATTTGCCACTGTCACGACACCGTTTTGAGGATTGATGTAGAAAGCGTTTCCGATGTTCCCTTCAACTATGCTGTACGCTATATCATTCGATGGATTCGCTAACACTCGGGTCACTTCGTGATTCTTCGGGCTGTTCTCGGGAAGGGACACGAAGACTGGCGTGCTGTTCACGAACTGAGGTGGAGTAACCGAGACGGTGCCCACGACAATCTCTACTATTCCCCTTCCGGTGAGATTGCCGCCATCGTCAGCGACGATGTTTAAAATGTACGCACCGTCTGGAATGCTGGAAACATTTTTGAATCGTAAATGCCCAGTGTTGCTTTCCAAGAGGAAGTACTGAGGCGAAGAGCCGTTGGCAAACCTGTAAGTCATTTGAGTAATTGATGAAGAATCTTCATCCGTTGCACTAACTGTCAGCAACAAATCCTCTGGCTTGACGACAGACCGCTCGATCACTTTGACATAAGGTATCATCTTAAACTCAGGGGCATGGTTGTTCTCATCGATGATTGACACCTTCACGGCAACTGATGCTTTCCTCGGGAACACACCTCTGTCCGTCGCGTGACAGAGGAAGTTGTACTCCTTGCTGACCGAGTAGTCGAATTCCTGCACGGTGTAGATCTCTCCTGTCTTAGAATCGATGCGGAAAACGCCAAATGTATTGTTGCTCAAGGAGTACACTACGTCTCCGTTCATTCCCCAGTCGCTGTCAGTTGCTGTCACGGTGAGGATAAGAGA
>Ga0126338_10002968_pt1 | contig 11802 bp, 4 predicted proteins | sample OrbCmetagenome_2_FD_92529 | JGI IMG/M metagenome (GOLD analysis project Ga0126338, IMG submission 92529) | Coral microbial communities from Petempiche,Puerto Morelos, Mexico - Orbicella C C metagenome | ecosystem: Host-associated > Invertebrates > Cnidaria > Coral | place: Petempiche,Puerto... | reverse complement strand
TTTCTACTGAATGTATGTTTACTCCACAAATTAATTGCCGGTGAAGCCATTACAAGGCCATGGCTGATTGGTTAGATCATTTTCAAGGAAAAGCAAACGCCAAGGGTTGGAGTCAGCGGCTGGAATAAACGATGCTGTTATTTCAAGTATCCTTCGTGAAGACAGCATTCCAATTAAAATTTGTGAGTTGTATTGGAAAGTTGTTCGCCCGAAGCCAGCGTCACTGAGACCTTTAAATGGAATCAATTGTGTGGGTTTCAGTCCATGTTAGGTTTTTGCTGACCACTGAGAGATCCAACTGATCCATTAGTTTCTTTTGTTAGCTTTTATTAAGCGTTCTCTGCTTGAAACAAAACGATGAATGGACTCTTTTATCGTGGCATCTTAATTCCCATCTCCCCGCTGTTCATTCCTTGCTGTAGAACTTTCTGTTCTCTTGCTCAACTTTTTATCCCATGTATTTTGTGCGATAGTCATGCATATCTAGTGGAAATGAGCAGTTTTTACACAAAAGATGTTTTTATGTTGTAGTTGAGCCTTTGTTAATTAGAAGTTCGGTTTGTGTACGTTTTCAATTGTACTTTAAAAACACGTTTTTCAAAAGGAAACACTTTTACGCAATGCACTAAATAAAACATAAGCGGCCTTTTTGTAAACAAAAGCATTAAGATATGGTTTTTAGGGACTCTCTTTTATCAAGTCTTACAGAACGTAAGTCAGTAAATCTTGCCAAAAACTGACAACATAAACGGTCCGGTAATAAATAACTGATTTGTACATGATAGCTGTCGGAAAACAGAAACACAATAACCCTTGACTTGTGTAGATAACTACCGTATTTAATCATTATTTGACAATGTTTTGAAGATAAGGAAATTTTCTTATTTACATGGTTCGCCAGAGAGCCCAGATCATTTATGATAAATCATATCGTATACACCGATCGGCATCCAATTTCTCCTCTGTTATCAGTGCATGAATAAAGACACAGGTGACATGAATTAAGTAGTTGATCGCTTAAATTTGTCTTAATATTTTAATAAAATCTCCCAGCGCGTGCATAAGCAAATATAACGAAGCCCGTAAAGAGAGTTTGTATATTGACTTTGTGGTTTGAAGGGTTAAACTTCGGTTTGAAGAGGTGTAATTGAAAATTGATGGATTAGTTTCCTCTAGCCTCGGGATAATTACAGGCCTCGTCTTTATCTTGTCGTTATGCATGCGTTTGATTCAGTAGTCCAAGCTTCAGTAAACTTTTAAGAGAAAATGTTTTCAAAATGTAGCCTGTCTTGTACTTGTTCGTCTCAAAAGCCAACTGTAAGGTGTTAAAAATCACAGATAAGTAATTCGTGACCTGTTACTTTGTCATTTAGTTGTTAATAACACTCTAATAAGTTCGTTTGAAGTTGATATCGTCACTTATTTTATTAAGCAGCGTGCGATATTGGACTGCGTTGTGCATGATAAACTTCACTGTGTACTAAAATAATACCTATATCTCGCTGAGTTATTTACTGCTAGCACCAAGCAGGTGTTAATTTTAGATATTGCCCCTGCAGTCAGAACGTCATTTGTTTACCGCTAAAGTGAGGTGGACGGTATTTTTGATTACTTATGTTAATGACCCTCCAGGGACGATATCTGCAGTTATCACATACTTGTGCATTGTTATTTAATTAGCTGTTCGCTTTTTTGCATTCATTGCATGCGTTTAATTTCGCAGTAGACACGATCTTGGCTTGTTTATAGCACATCCTACGGGGAAAATATCGCTAATACTAGTTAAACACCGCCAGTTAAAAACCGGTGCTTTATTCACAAAGTCAATCGTGGATTATCTTGTACATTTGTCGAGGTGAAGTTTACAACATCAGAATTACAGCGAACAGACTGCTCGGAGTTTATGCGACAGAGCTTGTCTCTTGGGCTAAGGAATTCATCTTTCTGGTAAGGCTCTGTCTTTCCTAGATCTCTTTCAACTTTCTAATACAGTGAAGGGTTCTCTTTTGTAAGCGCAACATGATTGCGGTTAAGTGTGTCTTAGCTTTGCGGTTTACTTGTTCACTTCTGTAAAATAACTTCTAGTTGTAAACATAGGCAATAAGTTGTTTGTAAGCGAACTTTGGCGAAGGATGTTACGAAGAGTGATCTTGTCGCTTCGTAAGCGTTCGGTAAGCTGTAATGCGCCCTTATTTTATCGATTAATAAAAATCGCGTTTTTAATTGTCGAAAATTTTGCAATCACCCGCGCAATTGGCGAGCACAAACTTGATGTCACAGATAACCCTAATCAATTCTAAGAACTTAATTGTCGTTTCCTCGTGACCCAAAGGAAGCATTTGTAGCATGCAAATTTTGGGATCTTTTTGGGATCTTGCTGTGTTTTAGGAAGTTTTGCTGTGGTACATGCCGGTCTGGTGTCCTGTTGAGTGAGTGTTTGATGACTTAGAAACGACTTTAGAGCGTGTCTATTCATTTGGAACATACATTGTGCATTCTTGAGGTACTTTTTATTGTGTTGTAAATTGTACAACTTGGTTTTGTCTCGATTATCACAGCTTAAATTTACTTTACTTGTACTTCATGGCCAAGTTCAAATTCATGGGACATAATATATTTACAATAGCAAGCGTAACTGTGATTTGAATGACTGCTGTATGTTTGATGAGATTTTTGTTCTTTTGATATCTTGAACCCAGCCATTATTCTAATTCAGTGTTGTGTTGAGTTTATTTGTGTTTTACAAGTTGATTTTTAAATTACTCAATGTTGATTGAAGGTTACGTTCACAAGCTTGATGTTTGTGACACTGTCTAAATATGTCTGTGGATAAAACCCTAGTGTGTGTGTGTGTGTGCATTGAACTGAAAGCTTCTCGACTACTACATTAGCACTTTCTTTCAGTATTGTTCAACTGTACAAAGATTGTCTTTGTTTTAGTTTGTTGTTAAGAATTTTGTGTGTTTCACTTGTCGGTATCCTCGAGCCCAGATTTATGCTATGGAAACCTGGAATCAGGTAACCAAATTATGCGCTGCAAAAATATTGTGTGACATATTCAAAAGGAATATACCCTCATCAAAGGCGGCTTGGAACGAAAAGATTTAGTCTATGAAGCAAGTTTTTCTTTTTTTTTCTACCAAATAAAATGATCTATGTTGACATTTACAGAAAATCTTAATTTAGAGTATTCACTAACTTGTGATTTTTAACATCATTAAACTGAAGTAGGGACGAAATCGAGAAATTTTCCTTTAGAATGGTTTTTTTATTCATCTGCTCTCATGATTTGGTTCAGAGCTGTTTTTTATGACTCACGCACTGACAAGTAATTTATTTTGTAGATCGTTTGTTTACCAAACTTTGCAGCTTTTAATCTCAATGCCTATTATTGTCGATTGCCGAGTTTAATCTCTATTGTTCGTTGTCGTTTTAGACTAAATTTGTTGTTATTCCGTTTTTTGAAATATTCTAGAAAAGGGTTAAAGTTGAGGAAATATGTCAGCTATCCGAAATTTTGGCCTTCGAGGAAAGTTAAGATCTGTGAAATTCTACTTATTTAAAAATTTTTCACAAAAGCCAAACCTCAAAGGTGTGACTTTGTAGAAATGGTTCGGATTTTTCTTCGGCGCCAAAGTTATCCAGCCTCGTTGATTAAAAACTGTTTCGAAAGTTTTTAGTACAGAAAAGGCAGTAATTTGTGATCTCCTACTGATGTAGACTTTTCAGATTTTACCAGAGGTAGTAACATAGTATATTTAAACGTCGTGCAGTACCTCAGTTATCGCATGACTCAGCTCCATACTTGTTCATGTGCCTGAACACAATATGATTATAAAGGCAGGCATAGAAATAGTCCATTACGTAAGCTTGTAGCCATGCATTGCTATGCACAGGGGTCGCACTTTGTCATGCCCTGAGGATCACTTTTGCTTCGAGCTATAAAAGAGCTAAAATATTCCATCTTGTGTTCAAAGGAAGTAGTTGTAAGCCGCCAAGATAACTCGAAGTCTGCCAAAGGTAAATGTTTTCTTCATTTAACAGTGACAGTGTTGGAAAGCACGAGCTTTTAAAAGATGACAATTTCTCAGGTAGACTTGAGCTGCTTTCCAGTTGAAAAAACGTTAGTCAATTTCTTTTAATAGTGACCCGTCATTCAATTTTTGAGTGGAAACTGTTCCTAACAAACTGGTTAAACAGGTAACTCTACTTTTGACGTCAGACATGCCAACTGCAGGAGGTGAATTTTTATAGTTTCCGGCTTCTTCTCTAAGCCGTTTATGAAAAACAACAGCAGTAGGGGGCTTCGTTTCTGTGTATGAATTATGTCTTTTTAAAAATGCGACGTATAACTTTACTAGTCTAGTTTTGGTCTTAGTTTGTAAACCACGTGGTGATATAGGCCTCTATTCTTACTTGACTCCGAGGCCTAGGAGAGTAAACGAAAGGAGTAGATCGGTCGACCCGGTTAAAAGAGCTACGTCACGGCTGGGGCATCTTCAAAAGTTTAGCCTAAATTTTTCAAGTTCGTTGTTTATAATCCGTGTCAATCTTCTCCATCCTTAACCATCCTTGGTCCTTTATGGTTTATTATCATCTCTTAAGTGCTTTTCTTTCGTAGTAAACTATTATTTTCAGGGTTCTACAATTTAAAGGTAATTTTGTACGTGGCCAAAGTGAATCAAAATACCTTGACTGAGCTCCTTTAACGGACCCTAAAGAAGCATACCTGGGTGTCCGTTTTAAGCGGGCTCCCAGGAGAAACGTCACGCAAATGTTTTCTTGGCACAGAGACTAAAGCATACGATTTGAAAGCAGCCGAATTATGTGCCATGTACTGACTGTAATCTGAGTTCAAACTAAAAATACCTTATGCTCAATCAGATGTTGAAATGTCCAAAGCAAAGTTCTCATGTCAGTTCCAAATACGAGAACGTAATTATTTAATCAGGAGAGTCTCCTTAAATAAAGTCGCATTAACCTTTACAAAGCTTTCATTTACTCACAGAGTTCACCCGGAACGTAATCGTAACAAATGAAAATGAACAGCGCGCTGATAAGCAGCGTCCGTAAAGCGAGGTTTAACTTTGTGTGTGAGCGTGTCATTCGGGTCACGGAAAAATCCGGGGGGTGGGGTACTCCCAGAAAAATCGGGTGGGTTGTGCGGCCCGCTTCTCAAAACCCTTACCCTATTTATGACCAAAATCTGCGATATTCCCACCCTATTTATGACCTGACCAAAAATTCGAAACCCTATTTATGACCTAACCCTTAATCAAAACCCTGTTTCAGACCTGCGTTATAATTAGTTCGCTAGTTCAGACCAATGTTAAATTACTGTAAACACAATTTGTGAAGGGCTTTTGTTGATTTTCTTTTCGATAATGATGAAAAAGTGGCTTCTTCTTAAAAACATACCCATGTCAAGGCTAGAGTGCAAAAACCATACCCTATTTATGACCCAAATGGCCAAAATTAGCTAAAATCGATACTCTATTCATGACCAAAACGGCTGAAAAGCCATACCATTTGGGGCCGCACATACCTATATAGCCCACATAAGGGAGTACCCCCCCCCCCCGGGCGGAGAAACCTCTGTTGTCCGTATTAACCGGTGCCCGTATTAAGCGGGCTAATGTACGAGAAACTATATGAGCTTTTTGATGGGACAAACAAAACTGTCCGCATAAGTGGGTTTCCGTATCAAGTGGGTGTCCGTATGGCGGGGGTCCACTGTGTTCATTTATCCCTTAATCTGTGAAGCTACAGCAACTATTTACTGATCGTCTTTACGTAGAACAAGAAATGTATGGAATGGTCGCCGACATCTGGTGTCTTTCAGAGTTGTGTTGATAGCAAAGTAAGAAAAGGTGGAAATAATTAGCGAAAACAGCAGAGAAAATTAATTAGGTCGCTTGAGTGATATTGGTATTAACCAACTAATACGGAATCGATATTTAGAGATGTTAATCGGATCGTTGCCTTCGGACTCACCGATCCGATTAACGTCAATGTAATTTGGCCCGTTGTTTTCCTGTGCATATTGTTAACTTTTGTATGGAGCCAGGTTTTTTTTCCTGTCAGTTTGAAAGGATGCAAACATGACCGAAAGAAAGCGTTTGTATTAAACTTCATGTACGCTGCTAAGTCTGCCGGTCGCTTTGTCAGTCTGCTTTACCCTGTAACAGGTAAGTCTGTGATAAAATTCGCAGAAAAACTTGATGAATGGACAACCAAAAAGACGAGAGCATACTTCTAGAACCATTTACGTCTTTCAAATTTTATAAATCTCTTTCAAGGACAGTTGGTCTTAAGACTGGACATTTCAAACTGCAGTTGATGCATTTGAAACCGAGAAAAAAGCATTGGTTGGTTGGATAAAGGAGCTCAGTCAGGGTATTTTGAATTATTTTGGTCACGTACAAAGTTACTTTTAAATTGAAAATAGTAGTTTACTAAGACAGAGAAACATCAAAGAGAATAATAAACCGTGAATGATCAAGGATGGAGAAGATTGACACGGATTATGAACGACGAACTTGAAAAAGTTTGGCTAGCTTTTCAACATGCTCGAACCGTGGCGTAGCTCCTTTAACAAGCCGGTATTCATTCCTAAGGTTTACGACTACACATGTTATGCAATGTACTTACCGTCAATTTGAAGAGGAATTCCTCGCGGAGGAGACCAGCTGATCCGATGATAAATTCTCTTGCGCCAAATAATTCAATTTCTGATAGCGAGACAAAGAGATGTAGAACATAATCACTTCTTGTAGCAAACAACATTCCACAGGTCGCTTTACCAGGAAGTTCCCAGAATGAAAGTAGGAAGTAGGGAATTCAAAGCGGCTTTGTTTCACCAATTCTTGAAAACCAGATAACGGCTTTCTAAATGTTTACTCGCCTTTTCCTAGCCTGCGAACAGGCTCCCGGCGAGGACAGAAAAAAAAATTTCGGCAAGCGCAAAACAGAAGAATTCGGAGAGCGACGCGATCGGGGCGGCTCATCGGGAGCCTGTTCGCAGGCTAGCCTTTTCCGTTCATACCAGACAAGTATAACTTATAAGTATTTCCTTTCGCGATTATATTGAGAGCCGGATTTCTGTCGATGAGTTATTTTAGGAACTGATTATAAGTTTGTACCGAAAAGATATACTTTTTCAGACTGTAAATTTAACCTTTTTTGGCGTCTAAAGTTTCTTTGTGCACTCAAATGACTCAATCATAAAAAAAAAAGAAAAAAACAGAAAACTCCTGCTGGCTCTGGGCGTGGTCCAACTAATTTCCTGTCACATTGTAAAGGCGACAGTGAGCTTGATATATGCTCATATTCGATTCTGGATCGTCAAACGAGGTAGAAAAAAGTCCGCAGAGGTAAGTTTCGAGAATTTAATTTGGAGTATTTTTAAAATTTTGTAGTGGAAGTAGTGGTATATGTTTTATTTCGTATTTATCTTACTGGGTGTTTGCCAAGCTCGATGGATTTATGATAATTTATGATAACAGTTCTTAGCCAATGAAACTCAGTGTTACTGTGTCAGATTTTGCGTAAGATTCTTAAACCAACAAAACGTTTTAGCAAGGGCTTAGCTGTCTTCCGCTCATGCGACTTTGACACTTCTAAATCCTTTAGATTAGTTTCGCCTTTTCCGTTAATACTAAAAGGGACATTGTTGAGCTTGAATGTAGCGACAACCGGCGATGTTATTTGAGTACAGAACTGACTCTTATCGCGCGTGCTCTCCGACGCCTTCTCATCAACTTTCATGTGGTATAAAACCTGTATCGTGGATTCTTGAACCTACTAATGCATTTTTTTTTTAAACGAGTGAACAATACATTTTGCTTGTTTGACTGGTGTATGTAAGTTGTAAGTTGCAAGGACGTTTTGGCCAAAGATAGTGACAATATATCGTTTGCTTGCGCGAGTTTTGGGTTTCAAGATTCTCGCTTACGATAATCCCCGGGGGGGGGGGTACTCCCTTATATGGGCTATATAGGTATGTGCGGCCCCAAAGGGTAGGGTTTTTCAGCCGTTTTGGTCATAAACAGGGTATCGATTTTAGCCATTTTGGTCTTAAATAGGGTATGGTTTTAACACTTAAATCTTGAATTGAGTATGTTTCTTGGAAGAAGCTACTTTTTCGTCATTATCAATAAGACCGTCAACAAAAGCCCTTCATAACTTATGTTTCGGGCAACTGTGTCAGCCGCAATGGTCATAAATAGGGTATCGAATTTTTGGCCAGGTCATAAATAGGGTAGCAAAAATCGCAGATTTTGGTCATAAATAGGGCAAGGATTTTGGGAAGTGGGCAGCACACCCCCACCCAACTTTTGTGGGAGTACCCCCCCCCCCGGGCGATAACCCTGGTTTGATTGAGCCGATAGTGGGGGATATGGGAGATGAAGGTGACCCACCTCTATTCTTGTTCTCTACTCCCCTGGTCTTTGAACTGCATACGTTACTTATTGTTGTAAGCTACCTGACTGTTTTTGTGTTTCCTGGCTGTTGTGTAGGCTCGTTATCAACCTTTTGTAGTTACGAACGAGTCTTGTTATCTCGTGTTCTGCATGAAAGAGGGATTTGTGCGACCGTCACGTTGTCTGGATAACATCCTACCTGATAATGCTTAAAGAAGCTCAGTCAAGGTATTTTTAAGTTAGTTTGACCATGGACAAAATCATCTTTAAATTCTCTGGGGGAGACCTAAAAATAATAGTTTACAAAGATAGAAAAACAACAAAGAGATAACAATAAACCATCAAGGGACAAGGATAGGTAAGAATGGAGAAGACTGACACGGATTGCAAACGACTAACTAGAAAAATTTACGCTAAACGTTTCAACATGTGCAAACCGTGTCGTGGCTTCTTTCAAAAGAATACACTTATCCGAACATGAGCGTAAAGAACAACAACTATTTCGCGTTCTCAAGTCTTCCTGTCTCCTTTGTAATTCACAGTCAAAACTAGGAGTAATTTGCTTACTTTTAAGTCATCGACAATCAGGCTGTGTAAACAACAGCTCATCATGGTCACTGGATACAAATTCTAATGACGTTTTCAATGATGTCTTCTTTTTCTTTTTCAACGAGACAGCTAACTATGCACCAGGGTTTCCTGTAGTGTGTATTAGAATATTCAAGGACTGAGGAAACAGAAGGACTCTCAATTTGTGTCTACCTGTCTTATTAAAGACTTTTCTGAATACCTTTTTTTGTTTTTGTCTCTTTTTTGTGTCCCTTGAATGTTTCGGATGGAGTTCCTTGCCTTTGCTTTATTTCAGTTACCTTTCAGGGAAGAAAATAGTAACTTTTAGACACTTTCAAAAAGGCATAATTACAATAAAAAAATCTCAAGATCATTAAACAGCAGGTTTGTCGACTAGAAGGTTTATCGAAGGTTCGACGGTGGCGAATTTACCGTATCTTTCTCTTATTTCGCAATCCGATACACTCTTCACCTCTGGATCTGTAGCTCACAATTAACCCAATCCGCCCCCTATACTTCAAGAAAACCTTAAATTAGAAAAGAAAACTTAAAATTTCCTAAAATATACCATCCCCGTGTGGTGTATTCCTCCACTTTAGTTTGTTTGTTTGTTTGTTCGCTGAAGTCTTGTAAAACTAAACAGTTCATGGAAAAAATATTTGCAGAATTTTGTCATCATTAACGACAGGAAATGTTTGTAATGGGTACATACGCCTCTAGGATTGAATATCTTCGTGGTGTGGAGTTAATTTTGTGACATTGTGTGCTCTTGTTTCCTTTTATATCTCCCGGCTTCTACTCTTCTGTTTTCCATCATGTTACATGGCGTCAATTCTCTGTTGTCGCACATGCGGATATCCTTGTAATTTTGGTGAAAATTTTCTCTCGGGTATCATTGCTCTAGGTAACAGAGCTTCATGTTTGAAATTCGCGAATTGTTTCTCAGGAAGAACTCGTCGAGTCTAGCCACAGACATATTATTTTCTCTCAGGCAATAGCGGTCAGTTTGCACATGTAGCGTTTAAACCCCTTATCTCCCGCAAAATCACTGTTTTTCATCGGCATATCTTAGATAACTGTAGCGTGCGGTTTGTTAAGTTTTTGACTGAAACCATCAGTTGCTGCGCGTGTCTGTCAAAAACCATTGATAAAAGCAGATATTTCCTTCTGTCATGTACGATTTTGATTGTATAACTGCCGCAATAGGCACAAACGATTGCCTTTGTGGATTCTCGATTTCATTTCACTTTGAGCGGTTCGGTTCGTATCCATGCTTCGTTTGGTTTACGCTCTCGCGTGACCTGCTGATAGTCGCCCCCGCGTAATTTTGCTTGTCTTTTATTTTATTGGCGTTCAGTTGCTCTGGCGTTGAATTTCATAAGCATCAATCGGCTCATTGTGATATGCCCTCGATCTTCGCGCGCCGATTTTACGCACACGGAAGGATTATCTGCTGTAGCGATTGCAGTCGACTTGTTTCTGTTGGTTTTTAACTGAGCTGCTTTGGAGGCGAAGCTTAGCGCTTGGGAGACATCAAGGCGGGTGACATTGCCGAAATCGCGACGCTGGATCCCAGGAAAACAAGGCGAACCAGCCTGGATTTGCTGTTAGCAGGTCGCGTAGCTAGATCTTGGAAAATATTTGTGTCTGTTTTTGTTTGGTAATGAATAAGACGCGGTCATGTTATGCTGTGCAGAAAAAGACGTTCTTAAAACCGATCACGAACGGCGTGAACGTTTTTGTGATCGATTTACGCGTTGCCCGTCGCGCAATCGATCGATGTAACGTTGTTTCTATTGCTTCTCTATGAACTTGATGACACGGACGCGATCGAGCGACGGGTTCTATCTGTCAAGGTTAATGTACCCGGTTTCATCAATATAGTTGTTTGGTGGCCGTCTTAGATTATTTCATAATGTCGGCGGTATTAAGTTTATTAGTGTAAGAACGGTAATGATTTTGCCGTGGGAATGTGCGCATAACAGTGACCCGGCCGTCCCAAACGGGAATCAGTTACCAGTGTGCTGATACGGTAGTGAGGGCGTCGAATGGCGTAGATCTCACAATTGGATCGGAAATTCAAAGAGGAAGCAATGGGCACGTGAATCCTGACCCGTGTACGTCAATCTTTTTATGGCAACATTTTGTTGAAACTCGCGCAGTGGTTAATTAATCCACGCGCTTTTATCTGGTGTCTTCGTGATCTGCAACTCAGAAATTCTCCGAATGGTTTGTAAGATCGGGTTACGTTACCGCCAAGAAGGTATTCGTTTCGAGCTGAACACAGCAAAGTTTTGTTGTCGGTGGTGAGTTTATTATTGTCCTCGTATGGCGGTGCTTGCCCCCATAAATTTCGAACGAAACGGTGTGCTTGGTCATCCACCGTACTGTAAGTTGACTTGTCAGTTGTTAACTTGTTTTATTTCACTCCGCGGTCAATACGAATTGCGCGTGAGATAACGTTGAAAAAGAATGCCGTGTATTTATCTTCATCTTCACTAAAATAAAGCTGCTCGACCGCGGCGATCTCGAGTAGCGACTACGTAAAAGATTGCTATCGTTCTCGCTGGCTTTTGACTCTGTTCTTGACTGAACTTTAGAGTTCTGTTTTCACTGAAGAGGTTGGCAGTTACAGAATCTCGCCTAACGCTCTGCAAAACAAAATTTGGTGTGGTGGATTAACTCAATTAGTCAAAAATGTTTTTAATATTTGCCCGCAAGCTTTCGTTGGGTTGTACGCCAAAATTCCGTGTGGGAAGACTGCTTTTTCGTGTATGATAGTGCAAGTTTATTTCTGATTGTGTCTTAT
>Ga0126338_10002966_pt1 | contig 11810 bp, 5 predicted proteins | sample OrbCmetagenome_2_FD_92529 | JGI IMG/M metagenome (GOLD analysis project Ga0126338, IMG submission 92529) | Coral microbial communities from Petempiche,Puerto Morelos, Mexico - Orbicella C C metagenome | ecosystem: Host-associated > Invertebrates > Cnidaria > Coral | place: Petempiche,Puerto... | reverse complement strand
ACAGATAAAATTTTTTTAGTGCAACCTAAAATTAACCTACAGAGCTTTAAAAGTACTCCAGATAGCCTAAAACAGCATCTAACAGCATTAGAGAGAAAACGGTCGTTGGGTGCCCCTGATCTATGAAAACCGTGTCAGTACTTCACGACAAATCACCCATGTACACTTATATCTTTGATTTCACGTCTCCTGAAGGCCTTAAAATCACTCCAAGCGATGAAACAAAAATAGAGAAGAGCAAGGAAAAGAGGGTGAAGAAAAAAAAACCGAAATTCCTTTTAATTTTTATATCGTCTACCGATTGAGCGTCTATCGCTTAAGCAGGGCGCAATTTCTTTGACACTGTTTTCATAAATCCAGACATGTATATATGTCTAAGGGTCCAGGTTTTGGTGCGTGCCTTTTCAGGAAATGATACCGCGCGAGTCATGTCGGCATATCAAGAAGACTAATTAAGTGAGTCAAGTTGATGACTAACACTGAAGAATGATAAAAGCCACAGAACCTAAAGAAGCTAGTTTTGTGAATCCTGAAAAACTTCTGTCTAAATGTTTCAAGTCCATCACAATCTTGGATTTATTTTTACCTCTCCAGTGATTATTTTACTTGATACCAAATATTTGGACAGTTCAATTCATGTAATGAAAATCCCGCTCGTTAAATTCGAAATATAAACAAAGATAGCAATAACGTGACTAAAAATATAAATACAAAATGTAAAGAGAAACGGAAATTCTCAGTGATATATGATTGAACTTCAGTCTGGCAGCTCGATCAGTAGAAAAATGCCAAACTCAGTTGCTGAAAACGCGCTTGGAATTTCTGTGATATTCTTTTTCGAGCATGTTCTGCAAATAATTACATGGCACGCAATCTTAGGGAAGACTAGAAAGTCATGCAAACTCCGGGCTAACAAGATCCCATAACTACATTTAACGTACACACTAAAGCTCGCTTCTTGTTTAAGTTTGCTCCGTTAAAAAAATGACCCTCTCCCTTCCATGTGAGTGACCCCTTAAAAAACTGACGCTCTCGTGAACTTCTCGTCTGGTTTGCAAGATCTACAAAACTGGCGTTCAATTACTTTTAATCTGATTGAGTGGGGAGAAAGCAACCTTTTATCCAGGTGGAAATACAAAGATTATAAGGCATAACTGATATGCTGTTATATCAATATAACAATAGCTTCAGAACGATAACTGAAATTTCATGGCATTTCTAGAATTACTACTGTTTCCAAAAACTGAGTGACCGGCTTTCAGTCAGACTGTAGTACAGAAATAAATCATTTCCTACTTAAAAGGGTGTTAAGAGTTAAGCGTACTTAAAGAAGGATCAAAGCTGTTTAATCCACGATAAAAAACCAAAACCCCAATGAATTAAAATTTACCCCCGTTGTAGATCGACACGTGAGCCGTCTAGCTGTGCGCTACGGCAGCCGGTAAAGATAACAGAACTCTTACTGGATTTTAGCCTGTTGTGCTCGTGATCGAACTTCATTACGGCAGACAACGGCTTATCAAAACAATTAGACTCTGTTTGCAGTTTAATATGAACATCTTTCAATGTTATTATTTTTTTTTAAATTGAGGCAAAGCTTCGGTTTTTGTGTAAATCACCCACAATTCCCCACATTCACTAGGATGACGAGTGGTAAGTCCGAGATTCGCCGAGACTTCAAGATCCGTGTTTGAAAATCGGAGAACGGTTTGCACATCTTGAAATATTTAGCCTAGATTTTTCAAGTTTGTTTGTCGTTCGTAATCCGTGTTAATCTTCTCCATCCTTAACCATACTTGTCTCTTTATGGTTTATTATTGTCTCTTTGGTGTTTTTCCATCTTAGAAAACTACTATTTTTAGGTTTCCTTCAATTTAAAGATAACTTTGTAAGCGGCCAGAATAACTTAAAATGCCGTGAATGAACTCCTTTAAAAAATTTAAGAATCCCAGACAGTAAGAAATATACACAAAAAAATTCTTCGCGCTTCTCACTAAGGATTTCGAGATCGGATCTAAAGGTTTCTGAGATCCACGATTTCCTAGATATCAGATTCTCCACCGCTACTAGGCTGTGTGTCCCTTCTGTCCTGAATCACTCTCTACCCCTGTGTGCTAGAAATTTAAGGTGGCTCGCTGTATCGCCTGTTTCAGTATTTACGGTTGCCTAGCGGGCGGAGAAAGCTCTTGTAGTATGCTTAAATTACTAACAGCATAGTACCGTTTCGCTGTCAAAGGTACAGTTTTACCGCTCCCTAAAAACTAGGTTGAAACTGAACGCGGAGACTTAGTTTGTTATACTGACTTTCAATATAAATTCTTACTAACGCGCACAAGATTTCCTTTAAAATTTGGTCCGAAATGTCCTTGTAGTTTCCTAATTTGGTAAAACTAATTTGATAAAATTAGTTCCATGCAACACTAGAAAATTCTAATTACGTTTGAACGATAGATCGAATTTTTGACCTGTGCATGTCACAAGTCTGGTAAAGTAATACCACTCAGACAGCCTACTACACCTTACAGTAGCTGACAGGAAATAAGCTTTTACTGAACGACAGCCAGCTGTTGATTCATGAAAGCTCATAAGAATATTCCCATCATAGTGACTGAGATAAACTTATAAAGTAATATGATATAACAGAAACTAAACCCATCCGTGCGTGATTCGCATATCCAAAGGCAACAAAGTGCAATAAGTTTCGTATTGACCAGCCAGACAAATACCCCAGTAATGGAATGAAGCTAAAAAAAAATATGGCTAAAATATATATCCTTCTAAAGGAAATACAGGTCAGGACTCAGGCTTTATTTTTCAAGCTGGTGATGAACGATTGCTTGAAAATGAGACGTAATCATTTCCCAGCGCATATCACATGTTTTTTTAAGTCTGCAAGCCACAACACACCCTCGTCGTACCCTCGTCGTTTTGTTACGTAATTATCTGAGTCGTTCTAAACATGGACAGAGACTGAGAAGTAAAAACATTTCAAGAACATAGTGTGACTATGAGCCGAACTGTGCTAATGATTTGATTGTTTTACAAATCCTTCAACGCAAACTTCTATAACTGCCGCTGTAACCCGAGGACTGGAGAACTATTTTGACTTTTTTGTATGGCTCGGATTAATTCTGTCGGTGTGTTGTACTCATACACGAAAAATCCAAGTAAGTTGTGTATTTAAACATATATTAAACTCTTGGGAGCTTTGTAACTCGCTAAAACGCGTTAGAATCAAATTCTTCACGGATCAACTGACCACCGGTACCAATTCTACAAAAAACACAACGAAAGCGACGCAACACAAAATAACCCGTCTTCAAAAGTATACAAATAATACAAAGTACGTTAGGTACTATTTATGTAAAACTTACAGTTAAGCTAATTATATGCCCTACCTATCAGATTTATCCTCAGTATATGAGCTGTAGCAGTGGAAATCACAAATAAAGCGCTCGGGAACTTTTAGCCAGAGTCCTGAAGTAATTTTACGCTTCCAAGTAAATTTGCGCGCGATCCACGTCTAGTCCCAAATTATAGTGGTCAGCGGTGATGTCAGTTTTAGGAACCAAAATTGGCAACCCGTTTTACTAGTTTAATTGCTGAAAAGGCATAAATAATATGAAATAGAGAATCTCACTAAACCACGAATAAGAAAGCGGTCGCCCGCTAGAAAGACAAATAGTAGTGAAAACCGATTCTGCATATAGAATTTTAACCACCTATATTTACTGTGCGTGCTCGGGTGTAAAAGCGCGCGAGGAGTGAAATGACACCAACAATAATTTGAACTTTATCCTCGTTGCATTTTTGAACTCTAATAGCTTAAAAAAAAAAATCAACTTTGTGTGTGCGCCTTGTAGCCACACCCAATTAGCTGAGGACTTAAGAGCATTGTGTTTAGTGTTTCAGGTTCTTGCTTCATCGCCAGTAACAAAAAATTCGTACGTTCGAAAGTTCGTAATGATTTTTAAAGACTTGAGAAAAAGTGGTCGGACTGCTCAAATCTAAGCCCGTCTTCGAAAAACATCATAATGTAGGGTATTAAACAATCATTTAAGAGCTACTGAATATGAGAGAGCCTAGCCTAATCTTTGGACTTTGCATCTAAACATAATTATGCGTTCTTCGAGGTAAATTAATGTTAAGTACAAATCGTTCCAGAAACTCGTATTAAAGGGAAGTTTCTGATGGTGCCTATGGTTACATGCAACTTGCTACTGATCGAGGAAAAATCTAGAACAACAGCAGGAGAGGGCACTTACATGAAACCCCCCATTTGTGTGGGACGATGGTGAAGTGAACTACCTAAGAATCTAGCAGATGCTCCCTAACCTGACACATAGTCCTTCCTTGACACTGAATTTTAAAAACTTTCCATCATTCCACGAGCAGTGAAGTTCTGTGACGAAATACATTTCTCAAAAAAAAATTATGAAGCACTTCTATCTATGCCAAGCTTTGTACTGACGTAAACCTTCAAAAAGTTGAAATGCTCTGATCTGTGAAAGTTCTGACTCAAATTTAAAAAAACTATCGGGATTTATATTTAGCGAGGTGATCACGTGCTCTCCATATATGGCCATTCTTACCAAGGATCAGGGTTCAGTTTCACTGATTTTTAAGCAAGGGACCGGAGACAAGGGATCCTTTTTTTCTAGCTGAAATACCATGTTGGCATGGCTATCCTTAATTTACCGCTAAAGATATCAGTGATGGTGTCATTTGAAAAAATTCCATTTTTTTTTGAGTCGTTTAGAGGTAGATATCTTGTAACCATAGGCGGTTAACATGGTCACTGAATGTCCGTCTCGACTCTCTCAGCTTAGTCCAAGTGTAGCGAGGTCGGGGCAAAGAAATAACTACACGTATCTTAATTTCTTTTTATGATATTCTAGAGATGATTGATGCCATTTTACTAATGCTGCGTTTGCCAGACTTATTCAGTTATGAGCTATAAACTGAAAAGTGTGGATTCTGAAGGGTACACGCAAGTTATAAACCAAATTGCAATGCCGGCGATTGACCTAAACATAGGCAAATTTGCCGGGTAACAATCCTTTGTCTTGTTTTCTCACTAAGTCTGCATGACTCTTTAGTGGAATTCTCTTGTGAAAACTGTTAAGAAAGGCAACGCGAGACCTTTTGTAGACTTTGTATTGAAGTACCCAAAGTGGAGAAAAGGTGCAGTATATCAGATGACTTAATCTGCATGCAATCTTACACTGTGCACTTCCTATAAGTAATAAACTGTTGACTGATCACATTTAGTCCTCTGAAATGAGAACAAGTACGCGCTGATTGACTTTCAATCTCAATCGCTGGCGATTTTCTTCCTTCCTGATGCCTCTGGTTTGAGCAAACATTTTCAAGACACTTTATGGACAACGAAATCTTCTAGACTTGCAAAATCATAACCTTTATAGTTGCTTTTGTGTGTTACCACTTAAATGCCTGCTCTTGCCTTGATTTTGCATGCAATTTTCCGACCGTCTCAAGTCTCTCTGTTGAGAATTTTAATTGCATGTTGTTACGCCGCATTCCTAGTCTGTTCTACCTCGTTGCGTTTCCGTTCTAATAATTCTAATCAGATTACTGACCCTTTACAAATACATCGTCGTGTGCACATGTGTCGATTGGATAAACCTCTAGTGGAGGATGGAAATTGAACACAAGCCCTAGTGAATACCTTACCGGTGAAACTTAGAAATGTTTCCACACAAAACTAGGCCTCTTCAAGTTAAAACATCATCAATGGGCTACTTGGTTAAATTTCACGCGGGAAAAAGAAGGCTTTTGAAGGCTGTCTTGGAGAACGTGAACTGTGCAATAGACATAAACAACGTGACGCAGCGTGCGAGACACTGTGAAGTTTGCCATGGCGATAATCCAATATTTTAATGGTGTCAATCAATCCCATTAATCAAGATATGTCACAAAAAGGCAGATATTACCGAGATATTAACCCTCAAGTCCTGGAGGCAAAACAATCGCCGCTATTCGTATACAGAAGTTGTATTGCTGTGTTGATAGGTTTAGTCAATCAAAAGCGCATCATTTACGAGCACTAAAACGCGGCACACATTTTTAACCCCTGATGTATAAAAACATACCCCTCCTGGTTCCACTTCACAAAGATGTTGCCTCCTTAAAGATCATAAATCTGGTATTCAGTCATGACCACTTTGCAATATGATTTGCAAATAGCATGTTGGCAGAATTACAAATCCATACTGTTATTCTATGGCATATAAGGAAGAGAATTCCGGTTTAAAGACAGGAAATCCATGTAATTTAGTTCATAAACAACAAAACTCATAACAATAGTCACAATACAACATGAAAATATTATTGTCTATATTTTCCCAGTGTGTTGTCATTGCAAACGCTTTCACGTAGTCTGAGACATGCTAAGAACTGTGAATAAATGTTTTGACCGCCAATGTTTTTTTGTTGTTGAGACTGGCATTGGTCCAGACCTCTTTGAATTGTATCAAGCCTAGACAACAAACTTTGTACTCTTAGTTGGACTTTCAACTCAACTTAGGTTTCATCTTTTTCACTTGACAACTAACAAGCTTCTTACCTTTAATTCTCATATGGTAGAATATTCTCTGTTAAAGTAGTATCTATCTATCTATTTTATAAGAACTTATGAATTAAATCGCTCGTAGTTTTTTTCGTGATGCCGAAAGTTAAGAATGCCTCTTGCAAGATTTGCAACTATGAAGAGAGTACTTTTGGAGTTCTGTTTACTCTATTTTTCTCTCTTTCAAAGAAAACGGCACAAACGATCGACTTAACCGCATGCCGGTAGTCGGTCGAAGCATCCCCGTAGTATACCGCATGACCCTATATTTTGGCTGTTCACTTTTAGCTGTTGAATGAATCAATATTAATCACAGAAGTCAAACAGTTAAACACTAATTTACTCTAAAGCTATGGACTCAGGAACTTGAGTTAAGTGAAGAAAATAAGAATAAAGAACAATATAATCTACAACTAATCAATAAAGTCCAATCACATTACACGTATATACGTAAAACCTAGAGGAAGATGTTTTGATTAAAATGTCAAGATTGTTATGTAACTCTGATAACTTAGCAACTGAGCTTAAACCAGATCGAGATGAAATATTAGCTATATGAATATCATTGTTTGGAGTTTATAATAAGGCTCCTTATTTTAAAGTTATATTTATCGGAAATAGCAGACATTTCTGACATGAATACCACCAATAACTTAGTTAGAATATTCTTTTCCCGAACATTAACATATTGCCCTGAAGGGTGTCCCGCAAATTTGACTTTATTAGAAATGCTGTAACGTAAGCTCTGCTCGATTGACAAAAGTTGGAATGAATTGAATCCATGTAAGTAATTCTACACTACACTGGTGTTGTACTGAGTGATCTAATAGTGACTGATTTAATTTACTATGTAAAAGTAAGTCAATCCATGGAAATCAATGCTTCTGTAAGGTTAAAGTCACGAGTTTATAGTTCGTGGTTTAGCTCCAAGCACGTTGCATTTGTGAAACGACACTTCAGATGTGATTGAAGTCAAACCAAAAGAGCAAGTGTAATTTCGTTACAAGACAGATTTCTCTGCTTTAAATTCTGATCGTGTGCCTGGCTTTAATTATATGTACCCTCAAATTCCTCACTATGCTAGTAGCATATGTTCTGTGTTCAAACTGTCAGACACGCGCTGTCAGCACCCGTGAACGGGGAAAAAGAGACAAGGTCAACCTAGCAGGGCTGTAGCCAGAAAAAAATATGACTGAGACAATGGTCATAGTTTAATTCCTTTCCTAGGTATTTAGGGTGTTTATGATGGCTGAAAACCATGAACAAAAACGAAAAACAATGACTGAGGCAAGTGTCTCTGTTTGCCTGTTACTTGCTAAGGCTCTGCCTTGGATCATTTTTGGCTGAGACTGTGTTTGTAGCTTATCGAGAAGGAACATTGCCTTGTCATGCCTAAACCCAACCAATCTTAGCTTGTGCGTTGATAGCATGATTGTCTTTCGCGATATTGTTCACTCTCACTTGCGGTTGTGTAGCCTTTTAGTCTCGACTTCAAGTTAAACCTAATGATTTCTTCACTAATCTCCATGCGCTTATTATATTACTACCCTGGTTCCAGAGGTTTTCCCCTTCCCATTTTTCAAACTCATTAATAATTCATCAAGGTTTCAGCGAAGGAAATCATAGCCGTGACGGTAGACGGTATATTTTGTTTCTCGTTTTCTCCTTAGTTTAGGTTTTGATTGAGAATATATACTACACTCAAAACAGTGTTTGACCAGATTTCCAAATATACCTCGAAGCTCGTCACAAATAGGCGTTGCGCGTCGGAATTTCGTTGTATTACTCTTTTCTCAGTGTGTGGAAACGTGGCTAAACACGGTCTTTTGTGTATGACGCTTCCACGGCAGTCGGCAGTTTATTAAAACATTTATAGCATAGAGCAACAGGACGCGCGGAAACGAGGAAAACTTTCGCGCTTTGTCTTAGGCCGGAACTCTCATAGGGGGCAGATGGACGCGTATTCCTTAATCGCAGACTAAATAAGAAGTCCGGCCCAAACAAAGCGTTAAATTGTCTGTGGCTGGGTATTCGTGACCACGTACGTTTTTCAGCCAAAGTGGCTTGCATTTCTTATGGCGTGCGTCGACAAACTGAAACTTGGGAAGACAGATCATGTGTAGATTTTGTGTTAACATGACTTGGTTGTGGAGTACTAGTTTTGAGTCGGTGTTCATCAAAGCTTCGCGTTTAGATTAGGTTACCTAATTCTGGGGTTTGTTATAAAGATGCCACAATCGATAATCACGATATAACTTTTATCGACATATTTAGCATGTAGGAGGGTTTTGAACCGTTTACAAAATACTGAAGTTTGCACCGCACGTTTGAATATCACCAATGTTAGTACAAACAACGCCTGGGCGTCATATTCTTTTTAACCGTTGTTCCCGTCTGACCTCGTATGAGCTCAGCCGGAAACTTACTCTCTAAGAGGATTACCAGCACTTCAGCTATCAAGTGCCCAAGAGAAGTGTCAGAGATGGAAATGCGAAAAAATTTGCATGGAAAACTTCGTTCATCACGTCTGTCACAATGTTTGGCGTCATACTTCAAAAAAATACTGAGAAATTTCATCAAGTTTTTTTCTTTGTTATAAGATCTGATTATCGCGTGCTAGAGTGATCGATCAAATGTACAAATGCGTGACATTGTGTTAGGGAAAGTACTCATTGTTCATCAGGGGGGATGAGGTGTGGGCGGGATAATTAAAATTGAGTACTACTTTTTCTTACACGAAGATGAAAATGTCACGAAACGACTGTGTTTAAATGAATTGTTTAAAAAACCTGACCTATTTGATCTCACGGGGTTTTTTTTTTCTTGGTTACTTGCATAGAACTCATATACATACGTTGATTGTACCTGTGCAGTCCGATATTTTACGATGTCAGTCCGATGAAACGATGAAATATCTTGAAGCCAACGTTGTCTTGACCTTCAAGACATTAAGCAAGACGGCCATATAACTTTAAAAAAAACGTTTGATGTGATATTATATATTAGATAAGTCAAGCTATTTCCTCATGAACATAAAAAGATTGCTTATCAGTTTAAAAGGGCCTGCTAGGTACATGCGACACCCGTTTCTATTTATAAACTAAAAATTATTCTAGAACGGTGACCGGCAGTAGCAGACAAAACAATCTCGTATTTCTCGTCTGTACTGAAAAAAGAACTAGAGAGTCCTGGTAGATTTGCCGAAGGAACTGTGATTGTCAAATATATTTCCAGATTACAAATTAAAACTGGGCGAGGACAAAATTGCATACATGTTGCCTAGGCAAACGATAACTCCAGAGGACGACATTCTGCGAACACTTGTGACCCGCGTGTTGCTCTATAAAAGCCAAGTCTACTAATTCAGCATTTTTCATTACGTACGATTTCATTTTTTCCCCACCAAATTCAAGGTGAGGCTCTAATCCAGACCAACTCTTTTTCTGGGACAGCACCTTAGAGCCAGCGTCGAAAGAACGAGAGAATAATGCTGAATGATCGGCGTACATGTTCCAATAAAACAATAACGAAGCTTTCGGTTTTTTAGCGACTCTATAAGATGCTAAAAATGTCAGTTAAACGTAAGTTGAAATTTTGCAAGATAACCAGTATAGCAAGAGTTGAAATAACTGAAGAGAGCGTGCTATTATAGATCGACTGGCTTTCGGCCTCGGGAAACTTAAGCCACAGAATTGGTAATTGGCTCTTGTAGCTCTTTCTACAAAAAGCGAAAGAACAAACCTTGTACGAAGCAATAACTTTTAACCGTTTTTACAGCAAAAGATGTTAAGCTAACAAAAACGCCCTTTCATGCATCTTTACCTGAATTCTGTTGTCCTCCTCTTCAATGCTTGCTCACTCGCGAGTCTACTTGCAGTTAACCTGTTCTTTCTGGAATGAACTATTGTACCCACAGGGCTCTGTATTCAATACAATTTGAAGTGATACAGTCTGTCTGGCACACTGCCCTGTGTGGACACCTCTAGGAGGATGAAGTCTTTTAAATTAACTGATGACCAAACAAAATGGCAAATAGCTGTTTCGTTAACCCCAGAACAAAACGCAAGCTAAAATTAATTGTAAGACCTTTGCTTTAATTTAATAATAATTTGATGTTTATGTGATATCCGAAATTTGTCCCATGTAATTTAAGCTCGTATAATCTCGGCGGGGTGTGGGCAGTGAACTATAACTTGAGCTGGGTTCTCGAGAAGAAAGCTTTACCGCAGAATGAAGATAGAGATTTCAATGTTATTGGTTGACTCACAGGCGCGTTTTGAAAAAATTATTTCTTTTCTATTAACTTCTGATTAGTAACAGGGAACAAACGAAGTCCTTAGGTTTTCTCGAGTGGATTACTTTGGCGGGAAGGTTGAAAAACTCCTGATCAAATCATCGCTCGAGTGTGTAACATAAAAGAACACAGAGAATTGTATTGGAACATTGACAAGCTTTGTTGCACTAGTCTTACCCAGATTTACATTCCTAGAGGTTATGCCTATACAGGCCTCCTCCGCTGAGTTCTAAAAGAAGTTTCAGTGTAGCAGGAAATACCATTAACAAATGGCAATGAACACACCATGATTACGTAATAGGTACTTCATTTTCAACTGAAGACCGACTAATCATTTTCTGTACAACACTGAACTATACTCTCCTTTTACCGTGGGTATGCGAACCATAATCAACATGTCGATAACAAATCAACTGAACAGAATGTACATAATATTCCTGTGTATTGATCGTTCAATTATATTAAAAACAGGCGGACTCTAATCCCTCGTGTCCCTCGATTGTAGTATCTTATGACCGAGCTAGAGCTTTTGACCTAAAAAATTCTTCAAAAAAAATCAACACGTACTTGGCCTAAGCAGATTTATTTACCTAGCCTCCAAGTTTCAAGGACCTCGTGGCCGAGGTATTTTTCCTATTGTGTTACACCTTACAACAAAACCCGGGGGGGGACTCCCATATGGAATGGACGGGGATGCTCGTCGTCTCGCTTAGGGGTGTAAATTTCGGATTTTGGTCTCGCTTGGGGTGTTCTGGACAAAATGTCATTGTTTTTAGCCGTCAAGGTCTCGTTAAGGGTTGCACACGAAGAAATAACAAAACAGAAAGAATTTTGATTCTTTATATTTACTCAATTCATATAAACAAATTCGCCATCATTAAAAGTCACTGTACTTTTTATTTGTCTGTTTTATAAACTGGTCTCTTT
>Ga0126338_10002964_pt1 | contig 11827 bp, 4 predicted proteins | sample OrbCmetagenome_2_FD_92529 | JGI IMG/M metagenome (GOLD analysis project Ga0126338, IMG submission 92529) | Coral microbial communities from Petempiche,Puerto Morelos, Mexico - Orbicella C C metagenome | ecosystem: Host-associated > Invertebrates > Cnidaria > Coral | place: Petempiche,Puerto... | reverse complement strand
GGAAATTCGACTGCGGCCAAACGATCAAGGCTCATCACACAGACATTGGCAATCGATACATAAACGACAAGATCAGAGAGTACCCATTGCACGTCATTGTTGCAAGACAGCCAAACTTTGCACATCATAGTAGATGGTATCACCACTGCTCCGAAGAACAAATCGGACACTGCCAGCGAAAGAATGAACCAGTTGGCCGAATGATGAAGTCTTGAGGACTTTATGATGATCACTGCAAGAACTCCGTTCGCTAACAAGATAAGAACCTCGATCAAAGCAGCGCTTATCCAATACCAAGGATCGGTGATACTTTTTGAACTGTGCAGTATATCAGCGCTCATGTTTGTAGATGTGGGAACCTTGCCGAGAGACTGTGGTTGATCCATTCCACTTGATTGAAGAAGCGTTCTGTCCAGTTTTTCTTGTCTCTTTTCAGTATTTTAGATTCTCCCCTGAGAAAGAGCCCGCACTAAAGACACCGTAATTGTTTTTTTCCGAAGATCCTCTTCCCGTCAATATTGTAGTTTCAGTGGTTTTCGGGCTTCTCGACAGAAATATTGAGCTATGAAGACCACGAAAAGAGGTTTCAACCTGAGGGGGCAACGGAGAAAAACCTTCAATCTCTAAGCGCGGTTTAAAGTTAAAAGACGAAGTGTCTGAATTAATATACTTCGGAACATGACAGTTGTAATAACAAACAGTGAAACATGATCGGTTTTTTAATCTTTTTTGTTTTTTTACAATTAGCAGTTATTTTGCATATGAAACATACTTGAGATGACACATCCTTGTCAACGACTTCAATTCTTTAAGTCATAGAAATAATTATTATGAACATTTAAAAGAGATTTTTCGCCAAAGTATCTCTAAAATAGAGCTATTCTGCAAGCTTTCTCACCGATAGCTGTTTTTCTATTCAAACCTGTGTCACATAACACATTTAGAAACTCGCACTAATCAACCTAGTGACAAGTCAAAAACCTATTAAGAAAACGTCGTGAAAAGATCTCCGACGGTTTACTTATGCTAATGCTAAAATGAAAGCCATCAACAAAGAGCATGTTTATATAAGTCACAGGTGAGGGTAAATACACGTTTTAAGATATTATTGTTTCAAAAATTACGATGTTAAATATGTCTTCAAGATATAATTCTTTTTTTAATTGGGTTTCAAAGAAAGCGAAATGGCTTCGACTAATAAAGACAACTCGTTGACTGAGGGAAAAAAATTCACACAGAGAGAGCAATACCATGACGTCGAAAAAAGAGGAGTGATGAAAACGAGAAAATTCATGCTTGCGCAGCTGGTATCTCTTCCGTTTTAACGCGCGAGAAAGTGACCCTGGTATCGAAGGTTTCTTCCTTGAAAAGAAGAACCGGACTTGGAACAAACGTAAAAGCGGCCGGTCGGGACAGAAGGAGGAATAGCATTTAGTACGATAGCATTCGACAGCTTTGAAGTGAAAAGAAGCCGTTATCCAAACTTTCTAATGAAGTTTCTACAGACGATTACTTTTTAAATATTAAAAGCCTCTAATTTTGACTTGAATAAACAATCTTAAAAGCGCATCCGACATCCAAACCGCTAGCCAGGGTCATTGTAACCATACACTCACGTACGCAGTCTGGAAGTCTAAAAAAATTATATGTTACTGAATTAACATATTGGTCGAGTTCTTTTTCTGCAGGTTTATGGACCGAGCCGCAGGCAATGTTAAAAAACCTGCAAAAATGAACAAGATCAATATTCTCCAACACGGGCCGAACAAGCTAGTTCAATTATTATGATGGATCTTTCAAATCTGCTGATAAATTAGTGCGTCTCCGCGATCCTTTCCCGCTAGTCGTGCCCTCGAAAGGTAAACATTTATTTACGTTTCTCACGTCGCTTTTGTGCACACTTAACTGACATTGTCCTCCAGACATGACGGTAAAAAGATTTCTACTTAACAAGAAAAAAATGTTTATTTTGTGCAATGAATTGAAAAAGCAATTTGCCGAAATTAATTCGTGGGCGGTCCGTCTTAGTGGTCCGTACACTCTTTCTTGTTTATAAGAATATATTTTATAAGAATATCGAGGCTGAAATTTGCGAAATTTTAAGAATATTTTAAGAATAAACCTGAGGCTGAAATTGTGAAAAGAATATAATTTCGTGCGTTCAAAATCTGTAAATACGATACAATGATATGTTTTTACTTAACTGTGTAAGATTATTCATTTCTCTAAACGACAAAATTAGCCAACAAACGGAACACTCTTCACTAGCGATAGCCAAATTTTCAATGACAAGCGGTACGTGTAATGCATTTGTGCAGTACAAAATACGTGCGATGCAAAAGACATCAACTAAACCGCAAAATTTTCATGATAAATTCTTTCTTTTTTAAAAAACAAAACCAGGAGACAAGTAAAACAAAAAGCCATATGTTGAATTAAATGTCATAAGCTATAATTAAGAATACTACAAATCGGCAGAAAAATAGGAATATTCAGCTTAGGCTAAACCTACGCTCGGTCTGGTCTAGGTTCCTCCTGCGAGGGAGGAGCGCCACTGTGCAAATAGCTATTTATGTGGATTGAAACAAAAAAGGGAAAAAAGAAAATTTTTTATCTGTTGGCTTTTGTGATGACAGCACTTCACAAATGAGAGCAGACGAAAGTAAAGAACTGATGACGAACGATGGCGAGGATGAAAATGGACTTCAAAATAGAATTTTGACTACAGTAGGCCAAACTTGAAACGCTAGCTTTGTTTCGTTTATAGTTCAACCTCTTGTTCGCAGATTTTAAAAAAATAAATTTGCCTTTCTAAATTTTGATAGGGGTCCCCTCCATGCAACAGTCTGTGGGTTCTCTTTTCACTCTTTTGCCATCTCAACACCGTAGAAGAGCATGGCGCCTCTATTGTATTTTTCCACCGAGCTCTATTAGGAGTAATTTTCACCGGGCTCGCGAGGCTGCACACGGTATTTTTTCGATGGACCTAGGCCGAAACAACATTATACAAACACCACGCACCGAACATCAAAATTCGCGCGCTTCATGCTAGAGTGCATGTTGATGCGGCGCAATACACCGCACGCGCGTGCGAAAAAAACAGACAATTTTTTTGCAACCGTTTGTGAGTAATTATTTAAATTTAACTTCTTATGAATAATAAAATAAAGTGTAGTTAATTGACATACTTGTTGCTGGGTTTTACTTACATAATTATATTGCACGCGTGATCAGGAGTAATTCATTATCATATAGGTAAATGCCAAAATATTTTTAATAAATTCTCGTAAGTGTTCCATAGTATTCCAGCGGCTAACACTGTAAGTTCATTCAGCACACTATTTATTCCAGAGTAGGTTGTGATTGGGCACATGGGTGCAGGGTTGGTTTTACGAAATTAAGTCAAAACCGCTTCATCCTAATCTTATAAACGTATTTACGATTCCACTATGCGTTTTAAGCGAAAGTTCTGATGGACTTAAACTGAGGTAATAACAAAATAAGGGTAGATATAAAAACTCTTTATTCGGAACTAGCCAAGATAATGGCCCTGTAATACTAGGGATAATTTTTTAAATCACTGATATATGCTCCTATCACTGTGTACTAAACTTTAAGCCATGCGCTTAATTAAAGGGGTTATGAGTGTTACCACGAATTAGTTGTAACGTGTGACAGTCTTCAAATCGCAAGAAACGATTAATGATGAATGCTTTTGACTGAGATGAAATGTTAAACTAGTTGCATAAATCAGATTTATGTCTTCAAGTTCGATACAACTTTAGCCATCGGCGAGGAAAGTACGCTGATAAGTTTTGGCAGGGATTCATAATCTAAAGCATAACTGCCACAAAGGGAGGATTTGGTATTCTTCAACAATCCCCGATGAACAGGCTTCTCAGCGTTGATAACGTCGCCAATGTGCTTTTTTTCAGAAGGTTTGTTTCCATCTTTTAGAGCCTGCTTGCCGTCACCTGACTTAACCGCAACGTCAGCCAGGCTAAAAGTGCGTACAATCTTGGGCTGAGTTATGCTGTGAGTTTCAACTCCGTGTTGATAGTTGGTTTTCTTGGCACTACTGATTTCACATCGGCCTTCGGAAGTAATGGTGGTGTTATTTTTTTCTGCAGGTCGACCTTGGACGCGTCTCTTTGCTACCCCGCGTGATCTTTTCATTCCTCGTGATCTGCGCTTCCCACGTGACTCGTTAATCTTAAAACTTGCGCTTTTGCCGCGGCAGATGCTTCTTGAAAGAGGTCCATCTAGGAAGCTAGTTAACGTGTCATTCAAATCTATGGTCTCGTTTGGTGCTTGAGCTTTGTTAGTTTCCTCTACGTCATCGCAAGCGCGTGGTCTTTTGCCGTTTTCTTTCGGATCACGGGCATTTTCTGATCCACCTGTTGACTTTCTTTTTACCGGACAAGAATCAGTGGTTACTGACTCTGGGCCTGAACTTGTAACTAAAGTATTACTTGGACTGCAGAGATCAGCGGGTCTAGTTTTGACGCATTCATGGCTGGTCGGCGAGGAAAGTGCAGCAGGATTTTCTTCAAAGCTCTTGTCTCCACAGAGGTATCTTTCACTGAGTCGTCTTCTCAATTCTGGGGTCAGTCCTTGATGAGCACCACAATCCTTGGTTGAATTGCCATTGTTGGAGAATCTTTTAAGACGGCTTCTTCCAGTTTGGTGTGGAGGCAGGATTGATCTCTCATCAAGGGAACGACTTTCGATGGCTCCTTTGTCCTTATTGAGTGTGCATCCACTGGGACTTTTCATGTTAGAACTCGTACTCATTGAATAGTTACAGCGGAGAGCGTTAGCTTCCATTCTTCCACAGCTGGCGGTCGATGCGACCTTTTCGGAGACAGATGGCTTTGTAACCAACCCTGTGTTACTGCAGAAGCCGTCACTGGTGCTTTGGATGCGCAACACAGGGCGATCAACAAACAGGGGTTTTGTACATGGTTGACCTGGGGCATTTCTGGCGCAAACAGAAGGTTTCATGTGCTGATACGTCAAAGTTGTGTTATCTTTGGTGTTTAAAACGCATGCGCAAGACCATGCGCATGAAGATGTGGATGAACTGCAAGAGGACGAAAGGCCGCCAAAATGGCTGTTCCAATATGAGTATTCTTCTCTTGTCAAGAATGGCCGGAGGAAAAAGTCGTCAGACATATTGCAGCTTGTTGTATTTACTGTGGGTGAAGGAGAACACACTGAATAAATTAAAACGTATTCGTTATGATTACTTTCCGAAATACACTTCCTTTCTATACAGCACCGCGTTTAATTATTGCCTTAATATTAAACAGCCTCCTCACTCTAACAATTCTCCATTCTATTTCCTCAATCGGTATTGACAAGAAATGAACTCAATAAAGCTTTTCCGGTAATTGGTGCCGGGTGATCTTTAAATTCCGTACGTGCTCAGCTCTCATTTTTTGGCCAAAGAAACAAAACATATTTTCTTAGTTACGAGCTTTTACGTCCTGAAAAATGTATAATCTGTCGCTGTTTTTATTGTTTCAAAATTACGTCATAATCTGCACGCGTCGTTGGTTTCAGCTATTACGTCAGGGTTCTTTGTCTGGCGATATTGTACGCTGATCTTACAAGAGGCATACAACCCTCAAGAAACGTGCTCGGTTGTAAATATAAAATTGTCGAGTTGGTGTCGAAGTTTCTGAGCTGTTTGAGCGGTTGTAATTAAAGGAATTTAAAGCTTTATTGCAATTTGACAAATTGGCCCTTAACGTGTTAAAAAATGATTTTAAATTCTTTTCTCTACAAACTGCCAGGCTGAACGAAAGTCACAGAGAGGACTGAAAGAGAGGATTGTGAAAAAAGCGCAAAGTGCAGGTCTCGCATGATTTCACTCTTCGCTTGTTTTGTTTTGGCTGCAGACACATCAACTACTTAATCACTCTTTGTTTAAATATTACTCCTCCCTGTCACAACTCAAGATGATGCTTCTAAGATGTTCGGGTTTAAGGTTTTCAGCAAACATTGTGTTTCAATATTCTACACAACAAACACTGGTTTCATTAAGAAAAAAAAACACTTGAAACTACTTACAATTAAGACTTCCTGTTTTCTTGTTCGTAGGTAACACGTGCTCGAGTTCTCCATAACTAAATCCACGGCTCCTAGAGCAGGCGCTGAAAGGGGTGGAATTCCAAGGAACATGACAGCGCCATGGACGAAAAGTACCGCAGCCACATGAGCGTCGATGAAAATAAGAATTCATTGCAGTGTTTGGAAGGAGATGTGTTCATCCCGCACCCTACGTCTGCCTGAAGTGAAATGAAGCAAAAACATACATTGAAGCACTAGTGTATAGAGGCATAATGCATTTCCTGTAGTAAGATGTTTTAGAATTGTATTGGTCTCTCAACCGTTGGACATTTACCTGAATTTGGACCTGCTGCAAAGCGTGTAGCCTGTTCTCATGGAATTTTGCGCGACAAATGACTTGTTCCGCAACGAACGCGTGTTTTTGCAAGAATGACGTAATGAATTCTCCGAAGCACAAACTTACAATGCAATATAACTGACAGATTTAATAAGCATGACTTTTAACTATCCATAACGAAAAACACATATTAGTATTTAATAAGCACTTCGTGGTTAGTCTGTTAACAAATCGTCTTTTTTTTTTACAAGTTCGTCGAGACCTGAAAGCAAAATATTAACCCCGGGGGATTTGACCGAGCGAGAACGCAAAGGGTGGCAGGTAGGAAACTCGGTGCTTGCTCTCGCGCGCTGTCAAGAATATAAAACGTCTAGGTACAGACTGTTTCATGGTTTAATGGTCAGAGGCAAAGGTGACTGGAACATCCACGGTAGATTAATTCAACGCCTTTGCTTTCTATCATTGCTTCATTGATATTGCATCTTAAGACTTGCTCCAGGCTTACGATTAACAAACCACAGCAAGCTATATTTATAATCAGAGAATAACTTAATTTCATTTGCAGTAATGAACCCTGTATAACTAGGAAGAACAGAACTTTAACGTGTTTTGATATTCTGTTGACCAAGAAGGCGCGACCTTGATTTCCTCATTAGTATGAATTACATTTAACCTGATAACAAATGCGTATAGCGGGCGTGTCATTTACCGTGCTAGGTAGGTAGATCTGTAAGAATAGAATAAATAAATAATTATTGAACCTTACTGGTCAATTAGCAGACAAACTCTAGTAAATAATGTGGCAATTTTCAAGCTATTAATTGGTGCTGTATATATTATTCAGAAAACGGGAATCCAGTTTTTAACTTTCGTGTTAGACATCGTGTTATACCATTGTATATACCATTGTCACCTTTAATTGTTATATATGTATCTTTTTTTCTTTTTCATGCTAATATTGTAATTTCAAAATGTAAGTGCAAAATTAAGTGAAGTGAAGTGAAGTGACGTTACCAAAGGCGGGATTCCGTTAATGGACTAACTGCTTTTCTAGCTGTAACATGTCGAAATATGGTTCTTATTCATCGCTTCAATTTCTGACTGATTCATTCATTTCAGTTTGTAAAACAAAACAAAATAAATAACGGTTTCATAATCGACAGTTTATACTGCAGCGTTTGACCTTTTCCATCGCATTCACTTGGCTGATCGCATAGGATGAGTTTGCCGGGCTGTTCAGACCAAACCTTTGTTTTCGCTGACCTTCCCAGTGCAGGCATAATAAAAACAAAAACCACCTTTTTCTGATCTTGTGTGTTGTATAGGTTGCCTCTACCTTGTTCATTAGTATTTTATACGAAGCCCGCATTTATCGACAACTGAGGGTAATGAATTGATCTTCGTTTATACAGTATTTGATCGACTCGTCTTAGCGTTTATCGGTCCTTATTTCTTCGGCTAGGGTAACACTGAACTTTATAAGCCAAGCATCACCGGATATCGTGGATGGAATGAGGTAATAACAGCACACCTGGATACGTGGACGCAGGTGGAAAATAACCCGACAGGAAATAAGAGCTCTGGAAGCTCTGTCATGTAAGTATACATTGCCAAAGCGGGCTAGAAACTGCCTTAGAAGCTGCACTAGAAACTGTACGTGATTTTAAAAGTGGCGCTTCACAGATGTCCGTGATAAAGCTCCTAGTGTATTACACCGATAAGTTTTGATAGGCTTTAAAACATAAACTTTCATACAAGAGACCTTTTTTGCGCACAACCTGAAAGGATAATCAACTCAAAGACACTGGAAGGAACACATAGCAGAAACCAACCAAAACTCGACCTTTGTTCTACGTTTACCACGCAAGACACAGGAATAAGGCACGCAACACAGTTTAGTTTCAATGCGTTTTCCCTTGCCGAACACAGAGTAAATTGAGGATAATTAATGAGTCGTAACATCAGTTGGTGGATTTCAATTAATGTAATAATGCATCTCAGGTTGCCGTCTGTAGGAGTTAACTTTAATAAAAAATATATATATTTAAAACTGAGATTCCACGCTGGCTAAACTTGAAAAGGTGATCAAACGCGCGTTTTTAAGCTTATAATTCAAATTGAAAATATTTCTTTCGTTGCTGAGTAATCCTTACTTGCTGACGTCATTTGTCGAGCACAGTTGTTCCAGTATTGTTGTGTTTCCTACCATCCTATTATAATTTTGAATTTTTGACAAATATTTTAGAGATAACAATTTCTATTCATGGCCAGGAAGTTCTTTTGTCAGCTTGACTGGGTTTTCAAGAAGCTATTCAGTTTCCACATACTCAATCTTTTGTCCTTTTCACTATTTACCACAGGAAGTAATGGTATGTTTTTGTATTTAAAAAAAAAAAATTCTAGTGGAAAATAAACTGAATGGTTTGACGTAACTAGGTTTTGTCAGCGAAAACGTTAAAAGTTAAATCTTATCACTTCTTTCAGTAAACAAAGACACTTGTTTGTGCCTCTGGAAATCAAATGTGTAATTTTCGATTCTAGAAAATTCATGACACAAAAATTTTCGAAACCAATAATGTCCAAATAATGATATTTGTTATTCAAGGTAACAAGTGCGCCAGTACAGGACATGTTGATACTAAAAGCTTGACCTCTATGAGCTTTTTCTCGAAAATATTTTCATCACTAAGTCAGTAAAACACAAAGAACTTAGAAAAATCGCTTCAAGGCACACTTGACCCGAGCTGACGCACATTGATTTCCATTTCCTCTTTCCATTTCATCACGAAAGCCATGCTTTACACAATAACAGCGCCGGAGTCTCTCAAAAGGCCAAATAATTGAACAACGGAAAATAAAGGTTAAGGTTTGCTCTGCCGATTGAAGCAAAACTGAACAGCTATTTTATTTGAGAAAACTTAGCAGCAACACACGAAAATAAACATTGTCTCATTTTATCCGGATCGAACTCAAGGTTGGTCTGTAATATCTAGGACAGGATGTTGTATTTTCAGGGAAAAAAATCTTTTCAAGAATTCTGAATTCTGGAGCCTGCCAGATTCCAGGATTTGTTGCTATTTTTCTTTTAATTTATGGTTCCATGCTGTAATTTTTTCTTGTCCCGTCTGTGACTAAAAAGTTTGGTAATTATGGTTTTATTACCGTTGAAAGTATAAACAGGTGAATCAGTAATAATTTGAATTTGTTCCTCACTGTACGGCTAGCTTTCCCACACCTGCCTGAAGTGAATGGAAGACACGGTGTGATTCGCTTCAATGCTGTTGAAATGATGTTCAATGTTTTAGCGTTCTATAAATTGTTGATGATAACCAACCGTTCCTCGGTTTACATCGGCAACGTGGCTCAATTAATTCGTTTCTAATGCGGAACACATCACGAAAAACAAAGAATCTGATAAACAACGGCACCAACAACTAATTACAAGACCTTTGCAACTAAATATATCGTCTGTAAATAGCTTTACCTCAAGAAAACTCACCAGAATCTAACTGTGACAATCTTTTGCAGTTTTCCGGACTGAAAGATACTGTACTCATGTATTTGCGTTTCATTCAGTGGCTTAATTAGATGTACAAGTAACGTGCTATTAATAAACTCCGGTTTCCGGTGTTTATTACTTCCTGGTTGTTCAGGAACTTTCAAACAAATGTAAGGTATTGCTCGTTCTCTATTTCTTCGTGCGATTGGCTTTTTTGAAGTCGCAGCGCCTGTACTATCGTATATTTATAAGACAATTGAGGCCGCAAGCGAGTTCTGATTGATCAGTAAACACCCTGTAAAATCAAAAGAAATCAGTTTCCCCTACGCGGGCGGAAGGGTTGAAATACGTTTTCCGCTTTCATTAACTGGCAAATAAATATCAATAACATTTGAAATATGCCGTTCCGTTTAAAATTATTCAGCTAGAAGAGGACCGCACATTGTGGTCAGGACAAAAGCTTTCTTGGAAGTTTCGTTGGTATATATTTACGTCTGACTTGGTTGAAAGAGTCTTCGACGTTTTCTGTAGAGTTTTGGGCGGCTTACGTCATCTATCACGTGTTATCAGCCTTGCAGTCTGTCATTAGGCTAACAGCCGTTGTTCGGAATGGAGACAGGGAAGCCTGAAACATTAGACCGGACTTAAGAGAGCGGCGGAAATCGAGCCTATGGAGACGTCAGTGAATAAAATTATTAGTTCTGAAGAAACCGTTTGATGGTTTCGACAGGCAAGGGAAACACTCCAATGATTATCAACGTAGAGTTGATAACGGTTAATAACCGCCCTAGCGATCTTGAAAGAGCTGACGTTTTGAGCGTTCGTCGGGAGCACAATGGAGGATTGTGGATGGCGAATGTGAATTTATACACTAGAATATGCTGTTACGTTATTAGTAACGAAGCGGAATAAATGAAAATACATATTACGCGCATTGTCTAATCTCACAATGACTGATTCCGGCCACAATTTGCTGGATTTGTCCGTCAAAGCAATCAAGTAATTCCCCATACTCAAGAGGTTATGATCATCTGTTGACATTCCAGTGCCTTTAACAGCCGACGGACGGCCTTATTGTTTCCTCTCTTCAAACTGTTATAGCAATAATGGTTTTCATTGCTTTTTTCTCTGGACTTTGCGTTTGGGTCTGGAGGTCGGAGACTAATGACGTCCATTCTTTCAGCTGTGGTGATGGGTTTACTGCGTCTTAAGAATAAGCAATTTGATCACAAAATTAAAATACACTTCTCTCTCTTTGACGAAACATATTTTACATCTCATTATTTGTAAAAAAAACAAACAGTTTGTGATTTATAAGTAATTGGGAAGCCTCCCAGCATTCTGGGTATTTACGATTGGCGGCGATACGCAGTCTCATAGGTCCGCAATGTGTACATTTATCTTTTACAACAATTAACTTTAGTTTCTCGGCGCATTTGTTGAACCATTTTATCACAGTTTCCCCGACATAAAGTAAAAGCTGGTTTAAATAGCATTCTATTAACCACAAGAGTTAATAGAATTTAATGGAATAGAATTAGATTGAACAGATTTTAAATGATGTGATACAAAAAACACAACACTCTCGCATGTTAGTGCTTATTCCTGAGATCGAAGTGAATCAATAGCTCATCGACTGGCCACATTTCTACAGCACAACTCTTGGCACTTCATTGCTATTCAAATATACAAGTTACGTTACCCTCAGATAGCAAAGGTTAATCGAGAAGGTTATCCATATAGTCATTCATCATATCCCCAGGACTCTTTACAACCCTCCTCCACGCCCCCCCCCCCCCCCCCCCCCCCCCCCCCCCCCCCCCCCCCCCCCCCCCTGGCACCTTCTTTTTTTTTTTTTGTGTATCTAAACTTTTTTACCACACCACACTACCCATTTAGTTTTTTTTTTTTTTTTT
>Ga0126338_10002963_pt1 | contig 11830 bp, 12 predicted proteins | sample OrbCmetagenome_2_FD_92529 | JGI IMG/M metagenome (GOLD analysis project Ga0126338, IMG submission 92529) | Coral microbial communities from Petempiche,Puerto Morelos, Mexico - Orbicella C C metagenome | ecosystem: Host-associated > Invertebrates > Cnidaria > Coral | place: Petempiche,Puerto... | reverse complement strand
TGCTGTGCCCACGAAGGCAAGTTATTGAGCTCTTCTGGTGACGAATAACGCCATGGTCTGGGACAGAGTTGTGACAGGTTGGCCCAATCCTGCTGCGCGTCTGACAAATGAATCCAATGTGGGAGATAGAGACGAGTTGTATCCTCCTCTGACATCGAGTAGAAATCGTAGCACTTGTCAATGATCGTCTCAAACTCTTTCATCACTCGGCAAGAATCTAATTGAAACAGGAACATTAAAATTAGATAATCCTGCTGCGGTTACGAATGTTTATAATTGGAATGGCTTTCAGTAGCTCAAGACCATAAGTCTCTTCTGAATTTATCATCTAGTAGTTGCAAGATATATAACGTTGTAAATACCAACCAACCCCCTCCCCCTCCCCCCCCCCACCCCCAAAAAAATTATTATAATTAAAATAATTTACCTTCCTGTATCCTCAGCTGTCGAAGTCGTGGCATTCCAATTAGTATTGAAACTTTGTTTCCTATATACTCTGGTGTCTGTTCCTGTTGGCCATTGTACCATTCACCGGCATATGATTCGTGGATGAACTTGTGCAACATGTAAATCCATAGTTTTTCGCCGGTGTTTACCTAAAGGAGATACAAGGGGGTAAAAAGTAACGAGGAAAAGTAAGCTTTCAACCTTCAACAAATCAAAATTTCGAATGAGGCCTAAAACTACTGTTGAAATTGCAAGTAGTAATTAAAAGTAGTTTCAGCCTCATTTGAACTTTTGTATCGTTTTTTGTTCGTTTGTTTATTGTTGAATTATTGTTATCGTTGTTTTTGGACAATGCCGCTGAACGACAGTATTTAAAGATTATCGAGGTTTTTTAGTTGACGAAGTTTGTAAAATTAATGTTTTCGGTATCTAAATTGATGCATTACTGTTTATGTGGGGATAAAATCCGTCTTTATCATTCTTGACTGTCTTCAGAAAATAAGATTTCCAAACAAATAAAAGGAATGCGAGCAACCGAGCAATGAGAATGTTTGGAATAGTTCAGACATGATAAACTGTTTTAAAAAAAAAATGCTTCAATATCCTTACAGAGTTTATTGACATATTGACGGTTTTCCCTCTACAGGCTATGAGATGTACCAAATATCCTATTCTGAAGAGAAACAAACCCTACGATGGACATCAACTGATGATTGATCACGACAGCCATTATCACATCCAGCTCTCTTTTCCATAACACTAAATGCTGTCAATGATGATTTTGATCAACACAAACCTTGTCGAAGTAAGTAAAGCTATCTCGGGTGCCTTTATTCATCAGATATCTGTGATAATCTTTATCCCCATAAGTAACTGTCATCAGCAACACATAGAAGACCATGAAGGCAACAAACTGTCTTGCAAAACGAAAAAACGTTGCCCTTTGTAATTGATACGCACGCAGCTCCTTCATCTCCTCTGTAAACGATGATCCAACGCTATTACTCGCCTCGTCGGGAGATTTCGGCCTCCTGGAGATGATAATCAACAGAAAAGTAAAGAATAAAACTTTGCACGGTTGCCAGATGAAAACATCCTTGATACAAGAGACAACCACAGAAGCCAGCCATTGATCTGCAATTTCCTTCCCCCATTGCAGACTGTAAAATACTGTTATAGTGGCAGAAGACACTATCGCCGCAATACAAAGAAACCAGCCGAGATACAACAAAGGATGGGGCAGCAAACATTGTCTGTCAGCCCAGGATTTCTTTGAAACATTACTTTTAGTGGCTGTTTCTTCTTTGTTCCCTCCACTCTCGAACGTTTTAGCCTTTCTGTAACGGAATAACACAGTTATCAACACACTTGCTGGGGCAACAATCAACGAACTCTCAATTCCAATAATGAATTGCCTGAGTGATATTTTCAACGGTCCAATCTGAATCACCTCATCGGAAACTCCAGTCACTTGATAAAACATTGCGTTACATGCCATCGCCAAATATAAAAAAGAAAGGCAACACGAAGCTCGTTGTACACGTGTAAATGGGTTACGCGGTGGTCTAGTGATGACAGAGGCCCAGAGATGATAATCCGCGAGGTCCACTGAAGAGACAGAGTAAAACATTTTTTTTAATCCAGGACCGTGATGATTTGGATCATTGAACATTAGGGTAACCTTGGTCGATCCATCACCTTTGTGAAGTGCAAGCCAATTGTTGTGGAAAAAATACCACTTCTCGCCTGTACTTTCATCAACAATGCAAACTTCATCCAGAAACCACGATGAATTCTTCCCAGAATTGTCATGCCACATTTCTATTTTAATTACATTTCCGAGCGTTTTCTCTAGATGGAAAACAAACCTATTGACGCTTCCTCTTCCAAACATCTTCCTTCCTGGTGGAGAGCTTTTAGTTAAATTAACGGCCTCTAGAGTATCTTCAGTGCCGTAGATTTTAATGAAAACGTTAGCCGTCGACCCAGCATTACGCCAAACGCCTGTAGTTACAGTCAAATAATAAGTGTGTATGCCACTGACAGTCGGTGTAACGTGTACCGTCGGGCCCCGCTACCAAGAAAAGAACAATTTTACTCGTTATAACTCAGCTAAGCTGTGCTTGATAGAAACTGATATTTTTATACATCATTTTTCAAAGTTCATGTTAGTTTCACCTGAAATGAGTCAGAAGTTTACGTGTATACAACATTAAGGAATAGATCGAATAAATGGCCAATTACCTCCATGAGACGCGCCCGCAGGGAATCATGGTAGTTGTATTCATCAAAACAAATATCCAGTCCAAGACGAGAATACAACTGCCATGATTTCCTGAAGAGGGAATTTGCCATTGCAGAGATGTAATCTTTAACGATTCCTTTTAATCGGCGCCTATTTAGGACTAGCGACTTTCAAGGTGAGAATGAGCATCATGCGCCCACGCAGTAATAAGTTAATGATCGTATGTAACGTCTCTTGCTTAATAATAACAAATAGTAATTGGACCGAATGGAGTACAATTCAGGGAGTAATCGCGCGAGTAATTTTAAAATCAGACAAGCGCGAAGCGCGAGGCCGATTTGAAATTACGAGCACGATTACTCCCTGAACTGTATGACACGAGGTCCAACTACTAATTAATCGTATCTATAACAAATTTCAGAAATAAAAATGTCTTTTAGCAACTTCTTTTGAGTAGAAACGTCTGTAACGCTTTTCGTATGTTTTGAAAACTGTAGGAAACAGTGCGAAGGAAGCCATTAAAGTGCGCGTAATTGACGTGGGAATCACGTAAGTAACCAATTACAGGTAGCCAATTACGAAAAGGTCAAATTTGCGCGCGGAGAACCAATCACAATCGAGAATTTAGTTAAAGATACGATTAAAACATAAATAATAATAATATTAATAATAATAACTTTAGTTAAGTGTCAAATGTATTTAGTACTATTAATTAAATGTGCTAATCGGAGACACTGTAAATAAATAAACAAATATTTCAAATATAACATAAACTATTAAGAATCCCAACTGGTTGGAGGCTGACCAGTTGGCTATTTACACAAAGCGGTCGAGGAGTTGAACTCGAGGGCTACCGAGAACAAATTCAGATAGCGGTAGGGCGGATGATTTGAACCAGGGACCTCCAGATTTCAAATCCAGCGCTGTAAACCACTCGGCCACGCCGCCTCCTCAAAAGACTCCTGCTTAAAAGACTTCAGAATACGCGCTTGTCCAAATCTTTTTTGCGCATTTTGTAATGCGGTTAAGGCAGGTGGTCTTCAGAGTCACGCTTCGGTACTTTTATCTAAATTTTTTGTTCACTTCTTTCGTCTAAAATTAGCATCAGAACTCCTTCCATGGATAAAAAAACATCGAAAGGAAATAAATATGATCGTATCTCCCAAAATAAATATGGAAGCTTTTGATTTAGATAAAATTGGCCAATGCCGATTGTATCTCGGATGTATCTATAATATCTACCTTTCTTTCGTCAAACATATCAGCCTTTCTTGCCCAGATTACCACCAAGATATAGACACCAAAAATAGTACAGACTGTTGCAAGAACCACATAATTTCCTGTTTCTTCAAGTCTGGTAAATTCTATGAACACTTTGTCGAAGTCTATCGGATTTGGAGCAATGACAAAGCCGCCAGCAAAAGCTGTGAGATGATTGCATCGACACTGGAGTATTTGGTCGTTCGTGTCATCTCCAACCTAAATAAAAGTAAAAACGTTTGCATGCAGTCGTTCCACATCACATATAGAATATTCAACTATGAGGTGAAATATCGGTTACTAGTGTGAACCGAGGCATACGCCTGTAATCGTGGTTCATCTTATATGGGTGTCAAAGTGAAAGTGTTGTTGCAGCCTGCCAGTTGGTAACACGGTCAGTTTATAAAGTTTGTCAGTAGGTAAGGTAGGCAGCGAATGAAATTTGTGTTTGATATAATTCTAAGCCATTTTTAGTCAAGAATATTCTTTCCAACCAACCTTACACCCATCTTTAGTCCACTTGTCCTGCGTCAATGAGAAATAGTAGCAGCTGTACTTGCGGACACTGACGCTATAGTTCTGGTCAGTGCTAGAATTGTATGTTAATGTTCTGTTGTACTCAATTCCTTTCAATGGAGGTGGCTTAGGTTCAACACAGTCTCTTTTCTTTCGTCTTCTTCCAAAACACGAGCGTCTAACTCGAGTACGATTCAAGTCACCACTTTCGGCGTACAACACTCCGACGTAATACGTACCTGCCTGTTTGAAGTTTGCAGTAGAGATGATCTTAAATGGATTCCTTGAGCACTTTGCTGCAAACCGACCACTTTCGTTGACCCAGTTACAAGACGAATAATCAGGTACAATGGCAGTATAACTGTAACTGTTTACCGTTGGGCGTTCTCCATATTTAACATATACTACCATTGTGACACTAAGGTTTGTTGGTTTCACCTCAAGGATCATAGAATCAGAAACATCCGTGAGCTCCAAAGTGTGGTATCGCATCATTAGTGGTCTGATAAAGAAGTAGTTCTTTGAAGAGTTAATTTCAGAATTAAGAGGTATTTTGATGTCGATATCTATATTATTTCCTCCAACGGGTAATACTGTTCCTTTACTGTCTGAGAATTCAAGACTCAGTATTTCCGACATTATTTGTTGGTAGCTCACGTCCCAGCGATATGGATTAAACGTCGTGCGAATCATCTGAAGAATGAATTCACACATAGTTTAATAATCAATTAATAAGAAATAGCTTAGGAAATCAAACAAGAAATAAAAATTTAATGTTACTATTAATGTAAAGCTTCGGATAAGGCAGATCATTTCATGGAAATGAATCAAATTTACGTGCAGATTGACTGTTAGGTAGTGTTGTTATGGTAATAAAGTAACTGTCCTTGTCAACTCAGTTTTTTGACTGAGGCCCGTCTTCCCCAATACGACTCCAGATGAATAAATTGATCCACATTTAGAGTACGTAAATTGGGGAGTTTCATACTCAAAACAAATGACACCAGCCACTCTGCTTATGTCAGACCAGACCCACCTTGAACTATGAGAATTAATGCACGGTTTGGCTGCTTTTCGTGCTTTTGTCGCAATGATTGACAGTTAAGACATAATGGGGTCATTTTGGTGAAATCGCAGAGGGCAAGCGTGTCTAAATTAGCGCGACAAGTCAAATGATCAATTTAACCTCTAATTTAGCTGAATTTGGCTCCTTCAATTCATTTCCACTGACTTCAACGGCCTTTACAAGCATGGCAAGGCTTTTTTTTTTATGTACAGTATCTTACTGATTTGCCAAAAACATTCCCGTAGATTTGAACCCCTTCGTTCGTGTAACCTGTGATTTTTTGTTCCTGTTTCTGTTTCTTTGCTTCCCTAATGGCAGCAGCTTGTAAATCTTACCTGTATGAAATGTAGAGAACGTATTGCGGCATGTTTCATATATTTATATATTTATTCTTATTTATAGGTCACTTACTCATAATTAAGGCTTACTTTGCTTGAAGTTTAACCGATTCCCGATGTAGAAAGCTTTTGTTCAGTACATTTAGGACGATTCAGGTCATTAGAAAGCTATAGATCAGCTCTCCGTCGGGGTTTTGATATGCGTACGTTTGTATTGATTTAGACTCGAATTTCATGTTGAAAGCACTCTTAATTAAACTGCACAATTCATGATTCAATGAAAAGACCGTGAATTTAATCTCTGTGGCCTAAAAAGGCATTCACCCTGAGAGTCATTTCCCTTTATTTGAGCTACGATAAGCCTTATCGAAGCTAGCTCTAGGACACAATTGTATCAAGATTATCAGTGGCAAGTCAAATTCTAAGGCTGTTTGTCCGAATACAGACACATATATACATATATAGTGCTTTACGGCCGTAATGGTGTTTAATATATAGAGGATAATATATGGGCGCGCGTAGATATGGAATACGTCTTCTCGTGTTCAACTTGATATCTATATATATAAAGTTGAACACGAAGGTTGCCGAAGATAAACGAAGATTGCCGAAGACTTTTGAGGAAGATCCGAAGATGTTTCGATCATACACCAAAAAAATTAAGTGCAGTTTAAGGGTCAAACATGATATCAGTGAAGTAATCGATATCTTCACTAGCGAGGATATGGAATATACGCCACCCGAGTCTCGTATGAATTTTACGAGTGGTGTATTATCCGGTAAAACACTCGTCTATATAATAAAAAACAATATTACACTAAATAGACCGCACTTACTCGATATTCAGTCTCTTCGACCTGTTCATTAGGAAATGCCTGTCTCATATTTTGCGGAAGTTCAAAGCTCTGACCCTCTGAAAAGTTCAAACGTTTTTCTTCAAGTCCGCAGGATGTTTCGCGACCCAGCATGACATCCATTCCTGGCACATGGAACTTTTTAGGAGATTGGGATACTGCTGATCTTATCGCCAAAGCGCGGAGTAGCATTCTGACAATGCTCATCGATTCCAAGACAATATCTTTTGCCTGGAAAAATGGAAATCAAATTAAACTCAGTTCTCAGAGAGAGCGGTAGTAATACTTTTTCTCTGCAACTAATTTTCAAAAGTGTACCTTCACTTGGTCAGCAGAAAGAATTCTGGTGTCCCCAATTACTGCCGCCGCCTCTGCAGACACCATACCCAACTCAACAGTTCCATAGAGCAAGTTATATACTCCTTGGAAAATAAACTTGTCGTCTTTGGCTTTCATATTCTTAGCGTTGGAATGTAGTGTATCAGTTATGTTGCGTAATATTATCGGGAGAAGGTCCTGCCGAAGAAAATATGTTTATACTGTGATTTCTTGGTCGAGACAATCCGCAAGATTTTTGTCAGACTTTTGTTTTCGTCTGAAAGGTAGTAAAATCAGGGATTTATAATTTTCCATGAGATGTTACCTTACTGTGGGGGGATAACTTGGTGACATTCTTTCCAGCTGTCGCTAAAAATGCTGAGATAAAAACCACACTTGGAAGATCATCGAGCTCTGCAAGTTGAAACCTCTTTAGGGCAATGTCTCTGAGCTGCAAAAACGTCACAGTAATCATCTCTTTATATATTTGACTTTATTCTCTTACTTTAAGAAAAACACATATATTAATTTTTCTAAAAAACAAATAGAACTGTAAAAAGCAACCACGTTTAACTGATGATCCCGTCCGGCAAAATTAATACGAAATTAACGCAAAGTTTTCACAATATTGAAATAGCCAAACTGTTATCCCTGCAATGAAGTTCTCTTTTTAGTTTTCCACAAGTATTATTAAGCAATACGGTAACCCCACATTCTCTTTAAATTTAGATAGGACACTTTAAAGGTTAATAATTACATCACTCTTTTGTTTCGTCGATACTGTTGTGTTGGAAAAGTTGCGGTTCACCAATACTTGTGTCTCTATTGTCAACAACATGGCTGTCATTAGCTGCCAGGCCCTGTGCGTATCCACTCTGTTAAGATGATCCTCAAACAGGCTTGGAGATTTTTGCAGTTGTTTGAAAAGATCTTGTTCCGCTCTAGGCTCGGGTGGCGTCACCTACAGTAATTAACAAAGCATCATAATTAGTTCAGTATGGCATTCAAATGTTTTAATTTGTCAATATATCACTGACCCACGCGAAACTTTACTTCAATTCACAATTCATACCGTTACAGCAAGATCCAGCTCAGAAGTAGCACCATTGCTCCTTGAAACAAATACTTTGACGTGGGATAAATATTCATTTGATGCATTTCCTTGCGGTAAAACTAATGTCCGTTTATTAGCCCGGCCATAATACAAGGTATAATGTATATCACCATCTCCAATTATCTCCACTTCATAGGTGAAAGTTTCATTGAGAGCGGACCAACCGAAACAAAACAACTCAAATGAAGTATAAACAGCTTCGCCAGTGTCAGGTGTTATAGTGCACGAGCCATCACGCGGAAGGACTGTAGTCTTAAAAACCTGCACGCTTGAAGACGGGGTTTCACTGGCAAGTAGCACGGTCAATTCCAATCGATATTTTGTATTGTCCTTTAGAGTCTTTGGATCGATAGCGAGGACTTTAGAGTATTCTGGATTGTTTAAAATTTCTATCCACCCTGCGTCTTTGTCGTCTTCGTAAAGGATCCATCGGTACTCCACTTTATCATCACACGAGTAGCCCATATAATCGGCTGAGATGGTCAGCGGCGCGGATGGGATAACGTTTAAACGATCATTTAAAACAAAGCTATTGGAGAAAAAAATATAGAAACGATTACAGGGATAAAATATATCATGCGCGTCTATAGGCTACCACAATCTCCAAATGGGACGTCTGGAACAGGAAGACCAAATTAAAGTAGTCATCTATTGCTGTATGTCCTTCAAGCGCTAATAAGCTTTAAAAAATACGTTTCGTCTTCTATTACCTGAAAAAATAGCCCATAAGAAAAATAACTAATGCATTTCTACGTGGTCCTACTACTAAGCATTTATCCAATCAGGGATATTCATTTCCTCCATGGTGGAGACTACAGCAATATTAATTAACACGATTATTGTCAATAATGAGAAACATTGCTCCAACATTCCACAGTTTTTTGTTTCTGTTTTTGTTTATTTGCTTGGTTTTTTTTGTGAGTGTGTGACTTATCTGAGCAGATAAATGACTTCTTATTTTGTAGATGCCTCTATCGGATTTATTAAACAACAAATATTCGGCCAGTTTATGAATGTCATGTACATTATTTGTCCATTTCAATCAATATATACTCACTTTAGTGAAACTTCAGGAGGGCTTCCTTCGACTACGTGAACAGTTTTTATGTCACTCGACGTTCTGGCGTCTTTAGTTACAATAAGTTGAAAGATGTATGAGGCGTTTGTGTTCTCCATTACTGAGGCGTTCAACACTACAACAGGCTCCGTCGATTCCAGTCTCCCAATACCCGTACCAAAGCAGCCTCCATCTGAGCCAGAGGCATGCAAAGGAACAGACACCACCTCGATCTCAAGCAGATTTTCCGTTGGGAATTGCTCATTCGATTTCTTGCAAAGCCAATAAAATGTCAGTGTCTCCAGGGCCCCACGGCCAACATGAGGATCATAAGACTTGGATCCATTTAGGATGATATTCTGCTTATTTCCTCTGGTTATTTCAGTTTCACCTGAGATTATTGCAACCAGTGGTAAGGGTTCTATTATAATATAACCCTTATCATATACCTCCTCTGTTTTATTACTGCCTCCTTGGGCTATCGTAAAAATGAAGTATAAAGCGTGTAGATCATGGGCAAATGGTAAATGATGGTCGGAGAGAGTCCATTCGTTTGTGTTCGCTGAGACTATAGTTCCATTCAAAATAGCCTCAGGATCGTTTAGCAAAGGATCCGCCAGTATCCAAAATGTGTTTTGTGCCCATATCTGAGCGCACCTCACTTCAATGTTTGTTTCAAATGTGTAATATGAACTCAACTGAACCACAGCGGGTTGATCCACGGTCCGTCCAACATTAGTTATTCTTACTCGTGGAATGTCACACAATGTAGTCCCTGAATGAAAGAGAGAAAAATCATATAAATATCTTTTTCTTTGAGCCATAGATATGAACTCGTCTTAAATCTAACAATTTTGCGGCGCATTGAAATGATATCCCTATTTCTTCTCCTCAACAGTTAGATCTTAAATGATCAAAATATGTTAGGAGACGTAATGCATTAATTATCTCAGCTGAGCATTAGTACGAGAAGAAATAATTGGTATCGGTATCAAGCAGTTACACTAGCTTGTAATGTATTGGTTAATTATATAGTTTTAGACACTACAAGGATTTTTAGCATTTACTTATCTTCATCCTTATGTACTTTTCATCGAAGCATCATTGTCTCACGTGAAGTTTTCTTGATCTACAACTATTTACTAAGGCTAACTGGCAAGACCACGTCAGCAGATAAGTCAATATGCCAGCGCACGCTGTTAGTCACTGTTTATTCCGGTTCGTCTAAACATACCAAAGCAGTGATGAGATTCCTCCGCTGAGCAGTTGCAATCATAAGATCCATCCAAATTCGTACAGGTGGCATTCTCGGCACAACGAGAAAGATTCTCACACTCGTCTACGTCTTTACATAAAGAATGGATTCAAATATTAAAGTTGATATTTTTAGAGCAACAAGATTTCTCGGGTTTATACGGGTGTATAGGATAATAACTGGTCATAGATTTAATCCAAATTAATTTTGTTGAAAAGCAAGAAAAAACCCCAAGCAATTGTCTGAAATAAGGAGAAGCGCACCAATAACTAGGAAACAAAAATTGAAACTTGCAAAAAAACGAAAAAACAGAAAAAACACGATAACTTGAGTTAAATGAGAGAGTCACAAGGTATATAGAAGACAATTTAAATATCGATGACGACATAAAATCAACATGGTGTCCAAAATAGTTTTTCTAGTATTCCTGATGACAACAAGTATATCCATGCTAGTAACACGTACCTTCACACAGGGGTGGAATACCAACGAAGCCATCGCTACATATACACACAAAACCACTATTCGTGTTCACGCAATGCGCTGGAAATTCACAATTTGTCATTTGTGGATCACTACTGCAAAACGTAATCCCTTGGGTGTGGACTAGTGAAAAGTAAGTCATACACAACATTATAATTCTGCATCAGCTTTAAGCTCATGGGTGTAAAATAAGTCATCGTTATTTATATCAAACCTTTGCTAACCATTTGATATTCAACCCATCTAGACTAATGTAAAGACCATCTCTTTTCATTAACATTGCACGAACAACGCCGTCTAATTTGTTTGAGTCCCCAGAAAAGTCACAATTATGCTTTGGTGTACATTTGAGGTTCTTATTCCTCCAGGATTCGGTTTCTCTACCAATGGCAAAAAGAAAAGCATATAAGAATAACGAGGAGGGCAGCGCCACGTATAAGTACAGTGTATCGCACAGGAATAGGAAGAATGGACACAGTAATTTTTGTCAAGTTGTCCGATCACTTACTTAAGAATAAGCGCAAAAGGTAACGGAAAGAAACGTAAGACTTCCATACCTCCTCTGCCTCTGCTTATTCTCCCCTCCCTACTCCTATTCCTACTCTTTCTCCTGCTCCTGTTCCCACTCTTCCTCCTGCTCCTGCGCCTGGTCAGACTCCTACTGTACTCTTTAACCTGCTCCTGCTCATGTTCCACTACTACTACTACATTGTACTACTACTGCTACGACTGCTACTACTACTACTACTACTACTACTACTACTACTGCTGCTGCTGCTACTGCTACTGCTACTGCTACTGCTACTGCTACTGCTACTGCTACTGCTACTGCTACTGCTACTGCTACTGCTACTACTACTACTACTACTACTACTAC
>Ga0126338_10002962_pt1 | contig 11832 bp, 6 predicted proteins | sample OrbCmetagenome_2_FD_92529 | JGI IMG/M metagenome (GOLD analysis project Ga0126338, IMG submission 92529) | Coral microbial communities from Petempiche,Puerto Morelos, Mexico - Orbicella C C metagenome | ecosystem: Host-associated > Invertebrates > Cnidaria > Coral | place: Petempiche,Puerto... | reverse complement strand
TTGTTGTTGTTGTTGTTGTTGTTGTTGTTGTTGTTGTTAACGTTTTAAGTACACTCAGCTTACCTGCTTATTTGTTGTCTCTGCTTAGGTGTTATTTCTCTGTTAGAGCACAATGAAGATTATGTCATAACGTTTCCTAGCACATACTGCAGGTATGTTGAGTCTGGGATTTCCTTCTTGATAGTAGATCTATTGTTATTCTTAAACTGTAGATTTTTTACACCTAATCGTAACTTTTTGGTACGCTTCGGTGGCTTATCAGGTAGGTCGAGCAATAGTTTGTATTTTGTGAGACGTTGTCGAACCAAAATACCCATGGCGAGACCAAATAAGCCAGATATACCGCGAAGCGTATCGAAAAATGTGCGATTAGGTATTAACTGTACCCAAATTCGGCCACGCGACCATGATACCGCAAGATATCCCGGCTTCTGATTGGCTTATTGCGAATTTGGGTACGGTAATGCACAAAACGCGCGGCGTCTGTGCGATGGCGGCAAGAAAACCTCTTTGTAAACTTTACGTGACGACAGCATGAACAACAAAGTTGCTTTTTCGATTCCTGCTGGCCTCATAGTATGCCGACTCGGACTGCAGAAACTACTTACAAGAATAGATTGGGTTATTTCAAAACATACTAGACAAATATTTATGACATCATGTGATACAACTTTCAGGTCAATTTTAACCTTTCCCTGGGTGGAGTTAGGAGGAAAAGTTCACATCACATGCGCAAAAACTGGTTACAACGCGTCGGTGACGTTTCACACGAAGCCGTTTTATGGCGGGAAACTTCATCGAGTCACGGGTGAGGTGAAGAACACATCTACTGGACGAGTGATCTGTAAAGTGAATGGCGAGTGGAATGGAAAGATAGAGCTCAGTTTCACGAGCCATCAGGTTTGTTTGATCAGTTTCTAATTTCTCTTTGTTTGAGATAAATTTTAGTAGGCAAGTATTGGGAGTCGAGAATCAGATCAACAAGTAGAAATTATTGTCGTTTGAATCAGACGGAGATTCCTTCTCCTCAGTAGCATGCGTCTGACAAACTTATATAAATGTGTACGATAATCTGATGGTGGCTGTGTCATATAGAAATGACAGGAATTTTTGAAGTTGATGGCAACCATACAAATGTCTGCAATCCTTTGAAGCAGTTTGATACGCATTAAAACTGAATTTGGCGATGTTTTCAAATAGGGTGTATTTCTAAATATGACCAGGGCCAAGATCGGCGTATAAATTCTTATACAGTTGGGGCCATGAAAACGATGCTTGAAACTTCTCTGAAAGTGACGTCAACTTCATTCGAATTATGGCAGTATAAACCATGTGTGAATTATTTTCTTTGGCTTGTTTAGGAAGAACCCAGGATCCTGGACACGCAAACACTTCCGGTATGTCGTAAGCGAGTTTGTCCTCAGGCAAGCCAGGGAGAGTTTGAGTCCCGTAGGTTATGGCAGAAAGTTACGCATGCGTTGAAGACTGATGACATTGAGTCGGCCACGTCAGCTAAACACGAGGTGAGAGTAGCGCAGATTGTGGTGACTGTGGACCTAATGATCTCTCAACTGTAACTTTTGGAGAATTTGTTTTTACTTAAATACAGTCCTTTGAACGATTTTCAGGAATAACTGGGTTACAATAGTAACCTTCCGTTGCTGAAGACCATCTATACAAAAACTCCGACTACATCATATAAGAGAGAAAAATAGCTATATTTGCTGGGCCTGACCGTGTAAATTACTCAACGCGATCCTGGTGACTGGCCACAGACTACTTTACTGATCTGTTAACTGAAGGTTTGCCTCCAAGTGATCATAAAAGCCTCGAAGAGGTGACTGAACTTGTTCTTTTTTTCTTCTTTTAGCTTGAAGAAAGACAAAGAAAAGAAGCCAGAGAAAGAAAAGATTCTGGAACAGAGTGGAAAACAAAAGTAAGTTTTTTTCCTCGCTTGTTGAACTTGAAACATTTCAGTAAAATACTGAGGGATTATAGTTTTATAACCCGTTAATGGTACTTCATGAAAACCTTTCCGAACATTAACTGTTGCTTAACCCACAAATCGCGGAAAAACTGATCGCGAACTCGTCTCCGAGGATCTACTGCACCTTTGAAACCTTCTGCTTGGATGTTGCTAAGATACAGGACGTGTATCCGTAGTAACAAGCTGTGATAAACGCTTATTGTTTTTGATTGGGCGAGATAAATCTGAAGTTATTGCTCACCGTTACAAGTAAACCGCCCTTGTGATCGTAACCAACTACTTTTTCAACAGCCCTTAGCTTGATGTGGGTATTTTTTCTGTGTGCGTTTTCACTGCTTGTTTCCTTTTTCAGCTCTTTCATCGTCATGGTGACGGATGGATGTACAACAATCACATGAAACTGTCAGTCAAGCCCAGCGAAGAACAAGGATCCTCTGCATCAACGGAACCGACAGAATGATAACACGCTGGGTGTACAAATGCTCTTGACATTGCAGCTTGATTCGCGCCTTTTATCAAAAGTTTCAACAATGTTCTTTTTGGTGCTACATCACGTTTCTCAAACGCTCTGAGCAGAAAAGAGAATCGAGCAGATTGCCATCCTGTCAATCAATGAGATGACATCTTCACTGTCGGCTAATTAGAGAAAGCCGCTTTGTAGGACGAAAATTTGGCCAACATGGCGACGACATTGTTTTATCGGAAATGCTGGAACTCGATTCTTGATATCGATTGTTTCCGCTTCACTGGGTCACTGGGTTGTTTGTACCGTCTGGAGAACAATATTCATGAAAAGGGCAAAGAAAAACTCGCTTAGAGCATGAAGGGTAAGATGGTTAACTTCCCATATAGGCCTTGCTCCCAAGGTAATTCCTCGTGAAGTTATTTTTAGACACGGTGCCTTAATCTTCCGTGGACAATGTGACACGCGCGTTGCGAGGATTGTTTCGTGGACGATGAAAAAGCAGCATGGGCTGCTCACTGCGAATAAGCCGCGTCACAGGATTGGCTATTTCTAGGCCCTCCCGAGTTTTGGTCTATTTATAACTTGAGAAGGATTACTTTGGAAATGTGGCCTATATGTGGGATTAACTCTCTCACTCTTCATCCTCTTTTGGTTGAACCAAATTGCGTTAAAATGAAAAGCAAGGACGTAAAAACTGCCTTATTTAACACACAAGCTTACATTTTACATGCAAAAACCAGCAGGTATATATTTCGCAATAGCTTATGCACCGCATGTAAGTACACTTATAACTTCACCAAACCTTCTTAGCTAAGCTAAGGCACCGAATATTCTTTTTGTTTTCCAAATGGCCGTCTTGTAATTAAGGTCTCTTGTCTCTTGGGATTCGTTATGTAGGGAGAGGTGTTGCGTGGCAACGCAAGTAACGGCTATATGGAAATCGCGTATCATGGTTATGGAATAAAGCGTTCAAACACACTATTCGAACTTTTTAAAGTCGGCGAGGTTAGGTGTACACAAAAATATTTTTTTAAGCCGAGAAGACTAGTCCTTAATTCGACTGCTTCTCTTCGACAAGAACTGAAAAAAAAGCTTTAAGTTAAAGTGGAATGCGAACGAACTGAACAAATCTATGAGAAATTGTTCTCGATTACCAGCCGCTGTTAAGGAAAGCTACACCGAACTCTCTTCTCGAGAGGATTCGAGAGAGTGGCGAAAATTGAGCCTATTGCAGAAGGCCTCATAAAAAAACCTTGCTGTAATAAGAGTTCCGTTTGGGAATTTCACAGAGTAATAATACGGCAATAAAAAAATCTTACACCTTGATTCCTTGTATGGTATATGGTATGTGGTAAAGCTATCGACATTTTAACAATCTCCTCACAAGACCTAACATTTGTTAAATAGACAAGTGTTGACAGTAAAGATAATCATTTAGCAAGTTAGGTGGCTAATTCGCAGCTATCGTTAAACTAGAATATATGATGAACAGGTGATTTCTCAACACTAACACATCAGTCGATCAGTTAGAAGAAATAATCTTTCGGTCTTGTCATAGGCTTTGTTATCAAGATCGCTTGCAGAAATGAATTATGGTCATTAATGATCATTAAAATATTTTCTATCATTTAGGAAAATTATTTTTATCTGGGACTATTTTATTACGCGCAAACGTCTTTTTTAATCTTTGGGAGAGTACATGCATTGTAAAAATCCGTTTCATCGCAAATCGAATTGATTCATTGAAATGGCCATCTTCGCAGACCCAGGGACATTGGTGCGAAGTCAAAGCGATAAAGAACAATGGGCGAAGAAAATTTGGATAAAAACGTCCCTGGGGACTGAGTCCAAACAGCTATGTGAATGTTGGCTTATGATTGGGCAGGAAAAATCTTTTGTATTTTTCTGCAAAGTCGGCGGATAGCAGGCGGCACAGTCCGTTTCGTATTTCTAATAAGAAGCCTACGCAAAGCCTCGTTCGTTCGCCATATTTGTCTTGCCTGTTTGGCGAGATTTCGCTTCCCGTTTTCTGTCCAACGTTTTTCTACCGATTTTCTCCTGTCATGCCTACTTTCCCTTAACCTCACTAACTGCACCGGGTCTCCTAGGATAGTAAGTGGCTTGGTTCCAGTCTAGCGTTGCTAGACGTTGTATTGTATTGGGAAGACCCGTCAGATAAACGCAGCTTGAAGTTGATTTCTACAGGCTCCTGTTGATTTCAGTCATCATCCTTGTTTCTAGGATTTTGATATTTTCTCTGTACATCTGGCTTGTGAACAGGCTCTCCAGTGACGAATGGGACGAAAGAGACCCACGCTTCCTCTGTGGTTATTTTTGTCACAACAAAGACGGTTATTACGATTAATATGCGTAAAATGACGTTTACGGCAAATGGCAAAATAGCTTTTGCTGTTCTTTTCCTAGCCTTTTAGAATATTTGTTCGAATAATTGTATGTTTTGTGAATTGGAAACTTAACTTATCAGAAGCAGTCTTTGCCGTTTACCGTAAACGTCCATTCAAAACTTTCTCATGTCCCTAGTTGGCTGATTACTTGGATCTCAGACTCTCCGTGCGATCCGTGTATATGCCTTGCATACGGTGGCTGCTCCCGCAATACAAGCAGCAGTCACTGAAACCGAGTTGTCCTACCGAAACGACAGGATAAAAGTCTTTTTCTTCCGCGGTAGCTCAGGGGCGGATCCAGGATTTTTCTTACGAGGAGGCGGGGACACCGCTAAGGAATAGCGTAACTGACTGGTGAGGTAAACAAATTTTAAATGCGAAAACGAAGAAGGCTTCATCTCGGAGAAGGGCGGGGGTGCGGACCCCCTGCACTCTCCCGCTAAATCCGCCCCTGGAGCTAACTAAAATAAAGACATCGTTAAGTTGCTTTGGCCTCTTGTTATGCTTCACTCGAGAAATCTGGGATTAATTTTACAACGAACAGGTCTATTTTATTCAAAATGGTGCAACTATTATCCTTCCCGGCGGCAGCGATCAAAATGCTAGTTACTGGAGACGCAAAATATTTCGTATTTTTCACTTTTTACAACCTGATATGTTTTTCGTGCGGAATATTCAATGGCTTCGTCAGTGAGAAAAGATGCCCGATTTCAATGCATTTCCTGATGAAACACGGAAGGCTTACCCTAATGAATGCATTAATTGCAGATTACTTTTATGCATCCTGATATGAGGAAAATCAAAGCGGCTGAATCGTTTTGCTTTATAAACGAGATTTATTACTTTCCTCTAGTTTTGAATTCAAACTAAATAATGCAGTGATATCTTCTGCAGTCATATCTTCCATTAGTATATTGATTTTCTATTTGATTATCATGCCAAAAGAAAATATGAAGTTTCAAATAGCCTTTCATTTCTGCTATGTTTGGATCGCCTCAAACTGACATAAACATTCGTCAAACATACTTTGGCACCAATCTTTATGGAGGAAACAACAATTATAAACAACTTATGAAAAGGGGATAAATTTCCAAACGGTAATGACTCCTTTTTATTACCCGACAAGCACAAGCCTTAATTTCCATATAAGGATAAGCCAAATCTAAAGAACATTGAATGGAGGTTATGGCTAAGCGACTATGGTTCAACTTTCCAAATTTGAAGGGTAAATTTGTATTTTTCACGGCTTTTTAGCGTTTTCCCGGCTAAGCGATTTTAAGTGGCACTGTTCAGTTGTTGTCACTGTAAGTAGTTGTTAAGCATGTCTCGGTTCATTTTTTTTAATCGTCAGGCATTTTCTTAGTGTAACTACTTTTCCAGCTAAAAAAAGCTGAGTGTAGGACGGAGCAGGGTGGTAATTAATGAGCATATATTATATTAAAGATACGAGTTTGCAAGTAATTGAGAAGAAGATATGGTAGACGAAGACATATGCGCAAGTTACGGCTAAGCGCTTTTTCTTCAAAATGTAAGACCTGCTGTGCGAGAGGGACAGCGAGCGTTGAAAATTGATTTATTGTTTTGTTTGGTCATCTGGAATAGTACCACCCCCAGTTTACCCAGCTGTACACACGAGTGGGATTATTCCTAATTTCTCCATGTCAAATATGTACACTGACTACAAACGCTAAAGTCTCTTTAATTTTACGACTGTAAGCTTTGTTACAGTAAAAATGCAGTTAGAAAACTAAAAGATAACTTAATTTCCGATTTTCCAACAGATATCAGCGTGTTCGATTGTTAATAGCTCCAAAACGTCTTTAACAGCAAACATCTTCATGCGCAGGAAAATTGAAACAAAAAAATATTTCTTTGCAATTCCTAGCTGCAAACATAAACATGGAACTGATATTACAATAGATTATTTACCGTTAATACACCTGTGATTTTCATCGAGAAACTGAATATTACCATTTTATACAGAAAAGTTGAGACTTAGGAAAGCGTCTATAATAAACAATTCCCGTTATCAATTTCTAAGAATCGAATGTTTTTTTTTTTTATAGAATGTTTGAACCAATTGAGCTCCATAAACTTTCAAAAAAAATAATAAAGACCAAGAAGTTTTCTTCAACATTGACAAGGTTAGGCAAAAATAAGTTGCCTCCAAATTCGACTTGTTATATTGGCTATTTTATAGCTTGCAACCTCTGGGACGGACGTATCTAGAAAAGGTGACTATTTAACAGAGAATAAGGTAGTTTTGGTTGACGCAATGTCTCAAAAAAGCGAATCGTTCAAATGACTTCCTGTTTGGTTCAATATTTGTGGTCTGTATTGAGATTTTAGACCACTCAAAGAACCAATCAGATAAGACTTGTCAGTTTTTGTTACTGATCAGTGTACATGCCGATAGTATTTTTTCTTTTATGAAACCCATGAGAAATGTTTCGTAGGCATCTACCCTAACTAGAGTCGATCCTCAGTCCCGAAGGTCGTCAATATTTCGAAAATGTCTCTACTGTAACCTGCAATTGTGAAAGACAATATCCAATACGTAAATATGGCGTCAGTTCAAAACATATATTTAGCTAAGCCATTGTTTTGCTTGTCCCACATGTAATGCTAACCGAACTTAAATTTCATAACTAAACGCATTGCTTCTCTGGTTATGAATTTGATAAATAGTAGAGCTTTTGGCTTCCGGTCTAAAGTCTTTAAAAAATAAAGTGTGAAAGCTGGAAAAGAAAAATATATGCCAAAAGAAAGTGTGAAAAAAATGTAAAAACGGCAACTTAAAGAACAAATGTACTAATTTAAAAGAATAGTGAATTGTTTAGGCAACGACTTAAAAATTTAATTATTGAATTGTAGGTCTGTTTTAATCAGCCTATAAAAATGTGTTGCAAATAGAGAGAAACGATTTCGCGTGAAGAACACGAACGGCGTCTGTTAGCCTTGATCGGATGGCAAAAAGTTAAATTGATTCAAATGCATTTCGTTCCTCTGGAAAAAGTTAAAGTAAACAAACTGTTACGCTGCCTGTCTTTTCGCAGTCAGCGGGTTTTGTTGATCCACCTATGTCAATTGTAATAACTAATCATTTCAGGTGTTCGTAAAGTAAACATTAAGGATTTCCGAAGCAGTCAGTTTTTCAGCAGCTTGAATTAGTCACTCGGCTTAAAGGAAGGGCAAAGACGGTTTTTTATCTGGTTCATCCTGGAGGCTATGCTTTAGTCTTGCCTATTAGAATAGAGTTTTACAAATTTGGGCTCTAAAAATGCACAATATCATTACCTGTTTATTTCTGTTTTTGTCTCTAGTGATATTTTGGAATTATGTCTCGGCAGCAGGTAAGGATAACCTGATCCTTTTTTTTTTTTTCTAACTTACAGCAACAATCTAAGAAAGAAAACGTTTTGGTCAGTTTCTGGACTGTAATAATTGACATTAAGCAAAAGGGTTTTTCGCGTAAAAGTGCATTGCAAAAGCTTAGAATAGATAGATGTACCACTCTTTTTCGGAAAGACTGAGGTAAGTTTATCGTTTGCTGAAGAAAAACGCTCCGATGTTTTAAAAACTCAGGTTGGTGCCTTAGTCTATTCATCTTCTTAGCAATTCCAGTCGGCATATATGGTCTAAATGATTTAATCACAACGTGAAGAGAATTTTATAAAATACACCTTAGCCTTATTTAGGAGAAATGGATTCGTTCAGGATGTTCCCTGTCAAAAAATGGGCTTTACTTCACCATAAAAGGTTGCTTGACAATAACATATTACATTTGTTGCATAGTTTTCGAGCAGTCTCGATACGAAAGAATTAGTTTAAATTATTTCCTCCTGACTTTATTTCATCTCCTTTACTAGCAAGTTGTGCCATGAAGCTGTTTAACCAGAAGAACACCAAAAAGCATTTTAAATATAAACGTTTAGACGTAGTTAAAAGGTTTTTAACAACCAATCCATAAACAAGAGTTTTATCTTGGAAAAACGGATTGTTCTGTTTTTCTCTGTGTTTTTGTGGCACGAAAGTGGACGGCGGGTGGTCCGAATGGTCCGGTTGGAGTGGTTGTGCACCAGGTATTTGCGCGGGAAATCAGCGTATTCGAACGAGAACTTGCACCAAACCCATACCAAGTGAAGATGGAAAGTATTGTGATGAAGGAGACAGTTCGGAACAAAAGGACTGCATGAGTGAGTATGAATAACAGCATGAGTGAAACTAGATTATTACCTTTTTAGTTTTTATTGTGAAAATAAAATTTTAGTGGCTGAGCTCGAGATTATCCACATATTAAAAATCTACTCTCGTCAGTCAAAAGAAGTGTTGTCAGAGTGGCAAATCCCGAGGAAGCAACTTGGTTCGAAGACCTTGACGAATTTCCGTTAATAATTTTTATACAATAACAAATAAGGGAAAAAGATGCAAAATTTTCGAGTATACCAAAGATTGTCACATCACATGTGCTACATCACATGACACCGTAATGGTGCTTAGCAACGTCTCTGAAAAAACTGCAGGCTCACTTAGGTATTTAGTAATTACTCATCAACACAATGATGTTGCAGTTGACGGCGGTTTCACAGAATGGAGTCAGTGGTCTCTCTGCGAGAACCCGTGCGGGGGATCTGTAGTCAACAGGACCAGGGCTTGTACTAACCCTACACCCACCCCGGACGGGAAGCCATGCTCTGGTGACACGTTTCAAACCAAGCTGGAATGTATTGGGCCGTGTCCAAGTAAGTCTCTGGAAAGCATTGTAGTGAAATCATTCGCCTTCAAATGCGACAGTTTAAGACTAAGGCCCCGTCTACAATACGCCGGAGAATTTTGAAAATGTACCTTTATTTTACGGTTAGGCCTACTGTCCACACTAATCCGTCACGAAAATGGGGCTTTTCGAAAACGCTCTCCAAGCCAGAGGAATTTGAAAACGCTGGCTTTGCTTTTGGATGTTTAATTTTTCTAGTTATCTCCGTTATTTATTTATGTTATTTTAAGATTGATGCCGAAAACCCTTACGTATGTATGTAACAAAAAAGAGAGCGTGAAGGGAAACACTTTGAAAACGGAGCTTTTCGAAAACGATGCATGACGCTACGAAAACTCATGTGATTAACCCCAATCCTCAAGGGCGCACTCAAGCATTTAAACTTTAGGAGTCTTGGACCTCGTAACAAAGCTAATCTGAGATTGATCACAGGCAACCCACACGTGTTAAACTTCTTTGTGTTTCAGCTGGCCCTCTTGACGGCAATTGGGGTTCCTGGACTCCGTGGACACAGTGTTCCCAAACATGTGGAATATCAGGTGGAACCATTTTGAAAAGAACAAGATTGTGCAATCAACCGCCCGCAATGAATGGTGGGAAAAACTGTGTTGGGAACGACACAGAGACGGCGATATCTTGCTTCACACCTTGTCCAGGTTTGACAGTCATTGAAATTAAAATGATTTACGCATGATTTTGTTGCAGGGATCTCGCTTCCCTTTTTTGATTTGTTTATATAACACATTAGAAAATAGCCCAAAGAGAATACGCGCGCTAACTTTTTTTAAGATTTTGTTTCTATAACAAATCAAAATACGAGAATGATTAGCTCTTATTAACCGAGCAGGAGGTCTGTATAGGAGAATCTTGACCGAGGTCGTGGGTGCAGACCGAGGACGGTGAAATCTGTACACAAGACCGAGGTCAAAATTCTCCCATGCAGACCAACTAAGCTAGGTTAATAAGATGCTTATTATATGGCAAACAAGAAAAATTTAATTCGTTTAATGTAACTGGTTTGTACTAGCTGGCATTTTACTTGCGAAAGGCGATGAGCTGAACTTAAATCTGACAAATTTCGCTCGTCCTCTTTACTTTTTTTTTTTTCTCATCAGGCTTTTTAGCACTTCTACTAATATTTTTTGAAGAAAATAGTCAATCCTTTTTTATTTTAGTGTGCAACTTTTTCACCGCAAAATGTAACCGGTCTAGATGCCAGTCTAGATCGCGATCATTATCGATTTCAGCCAATCAAAAGCGTGATTCTGTAGTTCCCAGTCCTAGTGAGACACAGCCATATAATAATTTGACTTATTACATAAAATTCGAAAGAAATATTGTACTAGCACAAACTGTTTACGTAGGCTGCCCCAACCCTCTACCAGTCAAGCATCCAATTACAATCCATAATGGTGGCATCGAAAACCTGGTCTATCGAGAGTTCCGTTCCAAAGTAACGCCTGCAGATGCGTGCTGTAGCATGCGAAACGTCAAGAAAATTTTAGATTGTTATTCCAAACCATGGGTAGTTCATGTGTTATGTTTGTTGCCGCTGTTTGCATTTTATTTCTTGTTAAATTGAAATGGCCAAAGAACATGAGTCGTTATGAGGCTACTATTTACCTAAGCAGACCAATAATGCGTTTTTGACGTGTTATTCGTCTAGGTAGATACGAAAAATACTGACGCGTTTAACGTCAGACGAACTTAGCAATTTTCTACATCTGGAAGACGCGTGAAACAAACCCCATTAAGCGTCTCAGACGTATACGTGTAACATAAGGCAGACGAACTTGTCTGAACTCTTACAACAGACAGCTTTTCTGTGAACGCACCAGTTTTATGTTTGATGTATTTTATGTCTATGCTTTCATGCCTCTCGTATTTACCTAGACAAAATACACATTTGAGAGGTATTATTATTATTATTATTATTACTTTAATAGGATTCGTACAAGTATAGGTGCTTAACAATAGGACATAAGTCCCCTACTTGGTCAATACACCCACACCCAACCCCCTAAAAAATATCACGAAAAAACCCTTCCCTGACCCGACTAAACTACAAATCAAATAGTCTAAATAACACAAATACAATCTAAAATATACTAATCAACTTAACAAGTACAGACAAAGAAAATATTAACACGGCGACACTTAGGACAAATTAATTTAAAAGAACGAAAATTGTCACCATCAA
>Ga0126338_10002961_pt1 | contig 11833 bp, 12 predicted proteins | sample OrbCmetagenome_2_FD_92529 | JGI IMG/M metagenome (GOLD analysis project Ga0126338, IMG submission 92529) | Coral microbial communities from Petempiche,Puerto Morelos, Mexico - Orbicella C C metagenome | ecosystem: Host-associated > Invertebrates > Cnidaria > Coral | place: Petempiche,Puerto... | reverse complement strand
TTTTTAATGTAACACACAAAAACTAGTTACAATGTTTTGGTAATATTTTTGCGTCATTATGCTACATGGTAGAATCACGCCACTTTTTCATCCAAAATCAGAAATAAAACCTCATTTCCCTGCGCTTTGCATCAGCTTCATGTAAACAACCTGATCGAAATAATTTTTAACCAAATTCTGTAAATCCTCAAATTAGCCCACGGAGCACTTATTTCAAATTTCCAAGAAGACATTGGGGCAGTTATTTTAAGGAGGTGCTTAATCGAGGCTGGGAGCTTACCGTAAATCCTCAAATTAGCGCCTCCCCTCAAATAAGTGGCCCTCCTATCAGCAAAAATTTAAAATAAGCGCCTAATAAGGATGTATGTATATATTTTAAATTTTGGCCGATAGCATCGGAGGGGCGTTTATTCAAAGGGGGTGCTTATTTTATGGGAAGTGCTAATTCTAAGATTTACGGTATACAGTCAAACCCCAATATTAATAAGGTGGCCGAACACAGTTTTCAAGTGCCTATGCCTAATTCAGCATTGCTTTTAAATTATTTATGCTTTGGCACCCATTTTTGGCAAGAGTCAAGGTTGACCACAGAAGGGTTTATTCTCGCATTTTGGCTAAGGTGTGTGCTGTTGCCATGGCAATGGGGCTGGTTAAAAACAAGGCTTAAAAAATGGTTTTTGTTTATTTAAAAAAAATCCAGTCCTTAGATTTTTTTCATCATTTGCCCACTATGAATTGACATTAAATCCCTTCTGTCAACACTGTTCTAATAAAATTTTGACATTGACGATTTTGGTAATTCGCCGTAAATCATTTTCACTGCATGTTCTGTATTATTAAAAATTCGCTATGTCAAAAGTCAGATTTTTTGTGATAGATCACTCACATGGTTTCTGAATTACTTTTTTTTTGCCAAATTTCTTGAAATTCTAAAGACTGGATTGTTAGAAATCGACAAGTTTCTGCAAAAGCAGTCGGTCTCAATTTTTCAAGCAACTGGGCGTGCGCTGCATTTAACTGGGTTTCAGTAATAAAGAAAAAGCTGAGAATTGCTGGGTTCTTTGCATCGTTACCTTTTCTAATATATCTTTGTAACAAAAGACTAAAGCCATCAATACACTACGTTCAAATATAGAGAAAAATAGCACAGATAGTGCGGGTGTTGAGTAAATGAAATGATTTCTGGATCGCTCTATTGATGGCGTATACAGCCAATTATCAAAGTCCTTATGGGGGCTTTTCTATTGTTTGTACCTCTATTAAGGGGCCACTATCCATTTCCCCGAGGGCCGGCTGTGCCCGTTTAGTAGAAATGCACGGGAAAAAGTGACTTCTGATTGGATGCTGATTGGATGATAAATTTGCCAGCACTGTCAGTTGTGTGATATTCACCCAGATTTCTTCACGGCATTCAAAATCAATATGGCGGCTGGTGGATCTGTTTTCTTTGTAAAGACCCTTGCCTTCTGAGGGATAAGATAAAAGTATTTGGGAGAAGTAGTTCGCAGATTTCTGCTTTAATTGGCCGGGCTACAAAAGTTGATCTCTCTGTTTATGTCGCGTCAGATAGGGAAAAGGCGGTCATCTGCAACTCGACATGCTACAAATGTCTCATAAAATATCAAAATGCTGTGCGAAAAATGGATGCAATCGTTGGTAAAATTCAGCAAGATTTTCATGGCCATGGCTTAGCCTGGGGTAAAAGACTGGCTAGCGTACAAAATGCTAACAAGAGGATTAAGCTTGAAGATCTACTTAGGTCAAGTTCTGCAAGTCCACGCAAAACATTACAGAGGAGGACATGGGGGGGTTCTGAACACCGCAAAAAAATTAACGAACACCACATCACTGCAAGAAAAGTCAACGAAACACCATCACTGCAACACGTATTTTTAGCGCCATGATTTGTTCATCTACACTTAAAATAATACTTTTATACCTCAACAATTTTCCACAAAATAAACACATCACAACACTTTTCATTGCACATATGTTGATACTGCTGATGCCTGTAAATCAGTTTTCTTGCACTTGTGAAGAAACCTTGTGCGAAGCTAGGAAGTGAACGAAGAAAAAAGAGAGGACCCTTGAGAGATGGCGTTTACCCCAGATCCCTCTCTTCTTTTACTTTGCTCACTTTTCTTGGTGTATAAACCCACTGACTGAAGCCTTATCTTCACTGAAAGTATTGCTTTCCAGAGCTTGCTACGTTTGCGTTCGATGTTGGTAATCAAAAAAATAATTGAAAAAATAGGAGGTGTAGAAAGTCGCAGGACCTTGGAGCGGGCAAAGACCCGTATCAGAGTGACCTGTAGATGAAGCTGAATAGCAAAAGGAAAAAATAGTAAACGTGTGTAATTTACAAAGCTTCCTTAGCTTAGAAAGCCTTCTTTCTCCCCTGCTGACGCGATGTCTGAATATATTTTGTGGCTGGTAGTTTTCACCACCTTTTCCTTTCTTTGAAGAAAAAAGCTGCGCGGTCAATAATACATTATATTCGGCCTTGGCGTGTCCAGAATTTCCAGGATTGTTTCTGTCCTCGCTCCTCCACGTGTCTACGGAACACTGAGCTCCGGGTGGCAGAGGTCAAGGTACTTGTCAAGTTATGTATTAATGAAAACAGCTTCAGATTGGCAGCCGAGGCATATTGAAGATTGACTGGAAATTGGTTTGTATTTTGTTACAAATTATTAACCTCAATGGTACGTGTTTGCATAAATTAGCATCAAAAACAAAGTTTACATGCTAAATTTAGGTCAAATTTAGGTTTGAGAAAGGTAAATCAAAAACCCTCAGCACCGCAAACAATTTCATTTCACCGAACACCGCAGCGTGAAAAACACAAACATGGCACACCATAGGGTTTGAGATCACCGCAACACCGCAAGTTGAGATTTTATTCACCGCATCACCGCAATAAAAAAACATCAACACCGCAACACCGCAAATCCCCATGTCCCCCTCATTACACCAAGCTCCATCCACGTTTCAAATCGGACATTTGTACGCAATCTACAGTCCATGTGGTGTATGCAGCTGCTAACAGTATAAACACTGCTTCAAATGCTGGAAGTTCTGTTTCTATATTTGCCAGACCTTCTCCTATTTTAGCCACGGATGACACTGCTACAAAGCTTGGAATTTTTGCTACATTCGCTAGACCTCCTATTTTAGCATTTGCTAACGGTGTGAACACTGCTGCAAAGCCTGGAATTTCTGTTACCACAGCATTCACTCAGCCATCTCCTATTTTAGCCACTGCTAATAGTGTGAACACTGCTACACAGCCTGGAATTTCTCTTACCTCATTCGTTAGACCTTCTCCTATTGTAGCTGTAGGTAACACTGCTACAAAGCCTGGAATTTCTGTTACTACATTCACTGGACCTTCTCCTGTTTTAGCCGCTGCTAACAGTGTGAACTCTGCTACACATCCTGGAATTTCTCTTACTACATTCACTAGATGTTCTCCTGTTTTAGATGCTGCTAATAATGTGAACACTGCTACACAGCCTGGAATTTCTGTTACTACATTGAATAGACCCTCTCCTATTTCTGCCACTGCTAATAATGTGAACACCACTACAAAGCCTGTTACTAGTGGATTTTTTTCAAATCTGCTTAGAAGTTTCACTGCTGATCAACTATATGCTGCATTTCCACTCCAGACACAAAAACCTGAAGAAAAACAGGAGATCAGGATTCATATTTGCGTGGATTATCCCAGTAAACCTGTTTGAAAGGAACTTAAAAGCGATTTACATGTTCTAGCCAGAGCAATGGTGGAAGGTAGTCACCAGCAGATAGCTGGAGCTGTTCTAAAGATTGATGGGGTTAAAGGATTAGTCATTGAAGAAGTTATCAAGCTAATGACTTTGCAAGTAGATGACCTATGTTCCATGCACAGGCCATCCATACAGGAACATGAATGATGAAGCGAAACATTTCAACTACGAGAAAGTGTGCTCCAAGTAGAAAGAGAGAGCACCAGTTTTCCATGCTTTTCTTACAGCATGCAGCCATAAGGAACAGCAAGAAAAAGAATTCTCCAGAAAGTTTGCCAGGTGTTTCAGTTGCTGGAACAGTTCTCCTAAAGCAGTGTAACACACAAATGAATGCTGGCTTTGCTAAGATTCTTGGATTTCTTATTAGGTCAAAGTCTCTAGAGGTTAGAAGCTATTTCTTGCTGCTGTTCATTCTTTTTCTCATTGGAAAAAATGGCAACAACAGCAAACAAAGTGATTGTGCATGTGCTTATTTTGTGTGTTATTTTTGAGCATCACATGCACTGTTATTATGACTGCTTAATTGTCATCCTATGTAGTAGGTGTAAAAAGGGGGAGGGAGAAGGCAGTGAGGTAATAAGAGCCCACTTTTGCTCATTTCCGAAACTGCAAAATTCCCATTGGCTGATATTCACTGAGTATTTATTATTGTTAGCTGTACAATCTCATCACAAACAGCCACAGCAACTGCCACCTAACACATGTTAACAAGGCTTTGAGAGATATGCATCTTGCTAGCATGAGCTGTACTTAACCTGGAAAAGCTGTTCTTGTAGTTCTGCCCACGGGAAACGGCAATCGTCTAATTGGTCTAAATTAGCTTTTTTGTCAAAATTAGGCTATTTTACATAGATGTGTATTTTCCCCTTCTTCACATCTTTTGTTTCCTCTACTATCTCTCTGTTTATGCCGCAGTGCAGGTTACTTACATTGTAGTTGTATTCTAGGAAAAATATACCCAGTTCTCTTTAGTGAAGCAAAGAGCATGGCTGTCATGTAACAGTGCAACATAAGTACACAAAGGGTTACAAGTACTAGTTACAAGACATTTCAGACTTAATCCAAAGTAGCACAAAGACCTCCAAACCACTTAAAACTTTCATTTGAGTGAGGTACATGTTTGCTGGAGATGCTTTGTAGGCTCCCAGTGTTTTGCTGGAAACTATTTGAAGATTCCAGTAGATTTCCAAAGATTGCCTTGAAGGAGCCCAGTGACTTCCAAAGATGCCTGATTGTCATCCCAAAAATTTCCATGCATTTTAGAATACTATTGATAGATTTGAAAATACCAGTACTTCGGGAAATCTATCAGAAGGCTTATAGCCATTAGTATTTATTGTATACCTAGCCTGGCAATGATCTGCTTTCAACTTTCTACTACAGTGGTAACGGTTGCATACGGCAAACATTGACTGCGCACCATGAGCCCCTTGCAGTCATGGGAAGAAAGCTGTCATGTTAGTCATAGTCGCTGTTACCTTAAAATGCTTAAATGTCATTAACATGTACTTTGCAATAAATTACAGTATAATTATTACAAGTGAAAGCACTTTTTCCAGCAACATTTGCAGATTAATGTGCTCTTTTATCAAACGTATTAATGACCAAGCATCAATCACCGTAATTAATTTTTTGTATATATATTAAATGGATGAAAAATTTAAATTATTTTACTCTGGTACTCACTCTGCTGTATATTGTGTTGTAAATAATTATTTGTAAATAATGATACATGTACATTTTGAAAAAGAAATGTTACTATCAAAGGAGTAACACCTGTTACTTTTCTTGAACGTCATTTTTGTGTGTGTCCCAATGAAATATTTTTTTCCATTGCAGAAATTAGCTGACTTGTCCAACAAAATCCAAAGAATTGAAATAATGATGAGCATTCTAGAAGCTAAGGTAGAATCCACAATAAGTATAATAATCTTAGTAGTTGTTGTTGTTTAAGTGTACAGAACCAAATTAATACGGAACAATTTTTTATATAGTTTTGTTACAATTATTGATTTAAATCATTTTTTTCTGGATATTGGCCAATTTAATTCTAAAATACACATTATATCCTTGTTCAAAATGGAATTTAGAACAGTTAATTTTTGGTAACAGAAACCTGAAGACAGTCAGTCCCTTTTCTTTTCTTTTCTTTTCTTTTAAGATAATAACAATAATTATTACAACATGTTCATTTTTCACACAGTTGGCATCAATCCCAGGGCTGGAAGATGTGACAGTATCAACGCCTGCACCAAGTGGGGCAGCTGCTGCACCAGCTGCAGGATCAGCTCCACCTCCAGCTTCTGATGCACCACAACCAGCTGTGGAGGCACAGGTACAATGTAATTGGAACTCATTTCAATACTAAAAACACTTGTCACTAGCTCTAAAAACATGATAGTAATACGAAGAGGATGCTAGAGTACCATTGATAGGTACTGACCACACGCAAGTTTATAAAGAAGCTACACCTAAAAGCTGTTGCAGTTGTTGAAAGAATGCATAACGCTGTTCGTGGGATAAATTACAAAACCAACCATACCATCTACTGGAAAAAGTTTAATCGATGGATATGTTGTTATTCATTCTTTTAACTATCAGAGCCTTGTTTGTGTACTTGCCATTACTACATGTACCAAAGGTCATGGAATAATAAATAATATTGAGCACAGAACTTGAAACAATTTGAAAGCAAAAAAATCTTTCGATATTTTTTACATAGGGACCTCCTGCACCTCCTGCAGAAGAGCCAGGTAAGCATAAGTTACTGAAAACCCCTCTGAAAGGCTGTTGTGTAATATTTCCCAGCCAGGTTTTTTAGAATAAGACATTTGACCCTATAGACCCTAATTGTTGCTGTTGTAAAACATTCTACACCAAGATATTGTTGTTGTGAGGTTCTCAATGAATAATTTAAAATATTTTGCTAAAGTCAGGGCTTATTATTGTCAGTGTCATAATAACACCATTCTTTATGTACTTGGTTACTTATAAGCAGTACAGTGTATGTGGGGAATATCATATCTGAATACTGTACATTGGCAGCACTTATTCATTACATTTTTATTTTATTCTTCTTTCCGTATCACCTCTAGAGCCTGAGAAACCAAGTAAGCATAAACTGAAATTTTTGACATTTATTACTGTTGCAGTTCTTTGACACCCACAGTTTAACATTGTGAATCAACAAGTTGAAACTACAGGCTGTTTTCAAAGGGTCCTACATTTATCCCTTTACCAGAACTTCAATTCGTTATTCTACATTTGTACGCACTTGAGTACAGTAGTAAAAGCTTTAACTGTAACAATGCTGCACTTTCTGCAACTTGCCAAGTAAGTGGGAGAGTAGTGGGTGAGGAAGTTGTTTAAGGTCACAAATGTACACTGGCAAGTTTATTGACTGTTATTTTCTTACCACAGAGTGTTATTACCTTTACAGGATATTTTTTAAAATCTCTGCTGTACTTTCATTTCTAGCTATGACTGTTTCCAAAGATCCAAGATATGCCAAGTACTTTCAGATGATTAAAGTTGTAAGTTTCCAGAAACACAGCTCACAGATCTTGTTGCTCATTTTTCAATCCTCTCTGAGAGCTACATCCAGTTGTAATGACATAAGTTCCTGGTTGGTGGAATTTTAATGAATCCGCACTATGTTCACAGCTTATTGATTTTAAATTTCCCCTTTTTCCCACTTTTCTGAGCACATAAAATGTGTACTTAATAGCACATTTGCATGATGTCATCTGATTACAACTACCAGGGTTCATTTTGTTTCTTCTTTATTATTTAAATTCGTAAATCACAGTGGGGTTCAAATAACAATTGCCTCAATTAACATGAGAACAACAACAAGAACTACAACAGCAACTTTTTTTGTACTCAACTTAGAAATTAGAAATTATGTGAACAAAAATAAGTTAAAATAAAAAGAGTACATGGCTGCCCGAAATAACCTTAATGGGCTAATAAGACTGAGCAGCCATCCTTAGTGACATAAAGTGATTATTAATTTGAGACAAATTAAAGAGAAAATAGGAAAAAGACACACACACACAACACACAAAATGGAAAAGTGGAGGATTCTGGTAGTTGTAGTCAAGTGACACTATCATGCGAATTGCCTAGTCTTCTCCCATTCAGAAGATGTCTGAGTTTTGAGCAAAAAGGGTATCCTACTAAATTATGTGCCTCTACAAAGTTCTAATTCTGGAGACATGGGACCCTCATGGTTAGTGTACTTACCCCTGGATTGAGTGGTCTGGGCTTGAGCCCTGGCTGGTGACATTGTGTTGTGTTCTTGGGCAAGACAATTTACTCTTGCAGTGCCTCTCTCCGCCCAAGTGTATAAATGGGTCCTGGTGAATTTAATGTTGAGAGTAACCCTGTAATGGACTAGCATCCTATCCAGGGGGGAGTAGAAATACTTCTAGTTGCTTCGTGCTAAAGAAACCGGAGATAAGCGAGAGCCTGATGATGGATGACATTTCTGTTATATCACCGACAACATCTAGTCGGTGATCAGAACTTCTCTTGACCTCATGACCTGCATGTAGGTCCACATATTTGCATTTTGAGGAGTCTTAAAATAGACAGATTCAGTTAATGTGTTTACATCCTTGTTGCCACCCAATTCAGACCACTTGGTGATTCATTTGAGAGGTCGTAATTGTGCAATTGGTCACGTGCAACTGATTGCATGGGAGTATGTAAAAACAGAACAATTTTAACCTCCCAAATGAATCATCGCATGATCTGAATTGGGTGGCAACAAGAATGTAAACATGTTAGCCAAATCCGTCTATTAGTTCCTTATAATTACTGGAATTGAAAGGGTCAAACAAAGCTCAAACCAGAACCAATTTAACGTTATGATATATGCGGCCTTTTTCAGGGAGTTCCATTAATGGCAATTGCACCCAAGATGAAGGCAGAAGGCCTGGATCCAAGTTATCTTGAGTAAGTGTCATGAGATAGAAGTAAATAATTCTTCGTGAACTGGAATGTAGCTTGGGTAGCAAGTGCAGTGAAGCGACATTTGTTCATGCAGTCTACTCCAGCACCTGCCAAAAAGTCATTCTAGTATTTACAAAGCATACAGCTTTTAGCAGCATTTTGCTGTACATGATATGATATTAATTGAAAACTGTAAACCCTCCTGGGTACCTTTACTGAGGTCTGAGGTACTTGGAAGGTATGCTACCAATATTATCATAAGCAATGTTTTCCAACTGGGAGGGTTGATAGGCCATCATCTCTTGCATGTCATCTTTTTATTGTATTGAATGAGTGATACAGTTAATGCTTGAACCACATTTGTTAGGGTATATCATGTTTTGTTGGTATGCTTTTTTCAGGAACCCTGATGCCCCAGCACCAGAGGGTGCCCCTCCACCCCCTGGACAAAGTGACTCTGATGAAGACATGTCATCAACATCGTCATTTAGTGATGAAGATTGAATCGCCAATGTACCATGGATGAAAACATTACTCTTTTTAATATGCCATTTCTGTAAATCTGAAACAAGTCTTCATACTTTACAACGAAATATCCTTTATTGGTCAATTTTGGGGTCTCTCTTAGAACTTGTAGAAAACAGAGAATTAAGAGACATAGGTTACATGACAATAGTCTTCATGAACAACAACAGTGAAGTTGAATTATGGTAACAAATCAAAACACAGGTGTCCTCCCACCTAATCAAATAGAAATTATATTAATCAATTTTTTTTTGATTTGTTACAGTTTTTCTGGCTCTTGCCGCAGGTTAAGTGTTTTTGCTTACACTTCTGAGGAGATGATTCTGTGTATGGATAAAATGGGTTGTGAATTTATTACTGCTGTTGTAACTTGGGTATGGGCAGCTGTCTTTACATATGCCAATGTTTCATAGAAATTGCCCGGTGCTTGAAAAATTGTCACTCGACAGTTAGAAATACCCTATGCATCCATGAAAGACGGAAATCTCAATCACTTCCTTGGTAGCTATAACTATAAAGGAAATGTGCATTTAACAAAACGGTTCCATTTTTTACGATAAGAAATTGAATCAACTTTATGAATAGAAGAATATATTTGTAAATAAGTATCCTTACGTTTGTTTGAAAATTTGTACGTTAAAGATGGAGAAGACTTGTTAAATGTACAATATTGGACAATCGAGAAATGGGATTCAATGGTAAAAGCTCCTTTAAACCTGTAAGCACTTGAATGCCTAGGCAACGTAGCAGGCGTAAACAGGGAAATTTCGTTCCGAGAAGCTTTGATCCTGGCGGTTAGCACCGGGCATGATCGTTCGGTCTTCGCTGACTGGAAACCCACGAGCTCTGAGGGAGATGAGGAGAAAGAGAAGTGGGAGAGAAGAGCCAACCTTTGTCCCAGGGTGCAGCGGTAAAAGACATAAATTTGCAAAAATCTAAAAAACTGCCCGTTCAAACCCTACTTTTTTCATGTTAAAAATTCGTGTCCGTATTCAATATTTGCAGTAAAAATTTTGGAAAATTTCACGGAAGGAAGTTCAAGAAAATCACAAATAAAGCCATAAAAATGGTAAACAACGCATTTATTTGGGCATTTATAATTCAACATTAAAAGTCAAGATTTTAAGAGAGATGATAGTAAATCAACATATCATCATTGCTTATTACATTTAATAAGTTTGAGAGGACTGGGTGTAAAAACGAATGCAAAAACAGCATTCAAAACATAACACTTGCGCGCGCAACGTGATAAATGATTACCCTATAGAGCCACGTTAAGCTAGGTTTCCAATGTCGTTTGTCGATAGCAATACGGTTATTTCGCCCCTGTATTATGTCCACGTCCGGAGGCTCGGCGGTTGGGGCCATGGTGCCACCCCTCAATGTCGTTGTTTGTCCTCACGGCTTTCTTAAACACGGTGCAGTCTGATGCGCTCCAGGTGGTACCACTGATCCAGCTGCTGGCCACGTACTCAGTGAAGGGCCGACAGCAAAGGATGAGTCGTTCTCTACGGCTGCTGGTAGTGGCTCAAGAATAGATGATTCATCAACAGCAGGATCGGCAAGTGGCTGGCAGAGGCTGGACATAGACTCGGTGAAGTCAACAGGCGTACTCTCAGAGACAGGTGTACTCTCAGACAGCGCCAGGGACAGACAGGTAACACAGCGCCAATCGATGGAAGAACCAGTTTGCATAGCAAAACGGTAATCACACTGGGAGATTCCCGTTCCACAAGTACGATGTTGCCAACGAAAGCAACCATCACATTGAAGGCCTTGCTGACGCACTCGTACTGGATTCTGACAAGCAATACACTTGGCAGACATGTTAACGATGACGACAAATTTGACTGTTTTGATAAAGTAGCGATTGTAGCTCAATGCTGATATGATACTCGAGTAAGAGTCGACCACCTTTTAGAAAGTTCCCTTGGATCAAAATTTTCAATTTGGTAAAAAACACGTTTGGATTGGTTGACTGGAACAATAGCTGTTTACCAATTGATTACTGAAGTCTCACCTCCATTAAAGTTCGCACATTGCGTGGGTAGTAGGTGTGACAAGAAAAAAACAACACAGTCTTCATTACTTAAGTTGCATGCACTGGAAAACTAAAAGCAGTTTAAGGCGTTACGTTGCAAGATCACTAATCCAAGAGTGATAGAGAATCTTTTAGGATAACACAATCAGTTGACGTTAAGATCGTATTCCGAATTGTCAAATAAACAAGTCTTTGAAAGGTCGGCGCGTTGTGCCAAAAAAAAGTCTCACCTTGAATTAACACAAGTTCACACATTGCGCGTGCGTACGTGTGGCAAGAAAACAACAATACAGTCTTCATTAACAGAAGTTCTGTGCAACTATACGCGCAATAAATCAAATACATTTAGACTCAATAAAACAAGGTTTTGACGGCGGTTTGTTAAACAACGCCCGTTAAGCCATAGATGGTTTTCGAAGTTTTTCAAATACGATCAGCCATCGATCGATCAACGGACTTTGTTTGACTTTGTTGCTATGTAAGTGCCACAAGTTACTGCTAAACAACGCGCGTAATCAAACAAAGA
>Ga0126338_10002960_pt1 | contig 11834 bp, 4 predicted proteins | sample OrbCmetagenome_2_FD_92529 | JGI IMG/M metagenome (GOLD analysis project Ga0126338, IMG submission 92529) | Coral microbial communities from Petempiche,Puerto Morelos, Mexico - Orbicella C C metagenome | ecosystem: Host-associated > Invertebrates > Cnidaria > Coral | place: Petempiche,Puerto... | reverse complement strand
TGCCTTGTAGACACTGTGAGAACATCTTTCTTGTTACTGTTTACATAATCAGTTGCGTTTCTGTTTATTTGGACATTGTTGATTAAGTTGTTTGATCAAATTCAGGGACATGTTAAATAACATCGACAAATAAATAAAGTGTGTCTCACTCAAAAACGCGAAATTAAAGTGAGTCAAAATGAAAACTTTTCGCAAAATCGCGAAATTAAGGTGTCGCGAAATATGCGAACCTCAAAATCGCGAAATTAACGTGTCGCGAAAATTTCATGTAATAAGGTACACTCGGATATTTGGCTATGCCTACCGACTTTTGAGCGACAGATATCATTGGCCCTGAATCAAATCAAAAATAATAAATTTGAAACAGTTGATTCACCGTTTGTAGTGCAATTCACGCTAGAGAAGACGGCATTGCGCGTTTAGACGGGATTATAGATGTACAGGCTCACTTTTCACTAGCAGAGTCGAGCGAGCAGGCGACAAGCAAAACATGCGTCTGGGCCTCAAGTGCAGCTCACAATATGCAGATCCCACTTGACTTCAAACCTACTATTGACAAAGTAAAGGGATGATTAGATCGGGCCTTAAGTCACCCCTCAAGTAGCTAAACAAAAGTGATTGTTTTCAATAAAAATTTGGAAGTATGGACGTCAATCACTATTTGTGATAGACCGGTTTACGCTTGTGTCGAAAGCAGTTTGGTTTTGCATTTCTCCGCTCAGTGATTCTCAGCCAATCAGAAGGCTCACAAAACGCCTCTTGCTCGTACACTAATAAATAATAATAACTAATCAGCTTCATTTATTGAGGGCAACACACAACAGTAATCACTGAAAAACCAGCTTTGTGAATGGGTGGTGTGACTGGTTTTGGTTTTGGCACTCGACTGAAAACCACTGCACTCTGTTACGAGAACTAAGGAACTTTTTTATTCTAAAGAATTCTGCACCGTAACAGGATGTGGTGTGATTTCCGGATAACTTAGACTCGAACAAAACTTCCTTTAGGGCACTTGGGTGATGACTAAGCCAAAAGGTGCACGCTATATATATTCATAAGCAAACTCAAGTGCTCCTCAAATCGTACGAGTGTTAATGATCAAACAGTGGATGAGTTCAGGCAAGAAACGCTCGGAATAAGTCAGATAAGTGAAAATCTTCGTCTAGCATTCTAACCAATCAAATCATGTGTTGCCAGAGCCACGTTTTCATCGTTCCAAGCCCCTCCGGCTAAGAGGTACACGTTTCATTGTCCCTGTGAACTGAGTAGTAGGCTTACTATTCATTGCGTTGACCGTAAACTGTTATATACATGGTACAATACAATCAACACAGCAGAGTAACTGCACCAGTTGTTGGCAATGAATGAAACGGAAGTGGCAATATTGGAGCAGCAGTTAGTCATATCACGGCAGAAAACTCGGTAGGGTATTACGGAAACTGCGGCTATCTGGTAAAAAAAATATACGAGAAAAAAATTTAAAAATAAATGTGACAAATACTTGTGAAAAAATAGTCCGTGGCAATTCTGACGCGGCGTTTCGTCTCGGCCAAGAGACTCTTCAGAGACCTTTCGGAATTTAACAGCAAACTCGTTGAGCATCGGACGCTCAAAGTCCCGTTCGCAAATTCAAGATGTTAGCAGTCTGGCCCGCTCTATCGCACGTTCACGATTTCGTACAATAAATGTGACAAATACTTGTGAAAAAATAGTTCGTTGCAAGCCTAACGCGGGGTTTCATCTCGGCCAAGAGACTCTTCAGAGACCTTTCAGAATTTAACAGCAAACTCGTTGAGCATCGCGCTTTAAGAAAAAAAAATAATAAAAAAGGCAAGGAAAAAAAGCAAACAGCTGCACATTACTTATATTGAACTGAATATTCGCGACAATTGATGTAGAACTGGTACTAATTTTAGTTTATTGTTTGTTGATATTTATAAGGGGTGTTACTAAACAGAGTAACGAAGTATAAACGAGTAACGAGCAAAGAAGTAACGAGAAACCAAGTAAAGGAAATACAAATTTAAGGGTTAAAAATTGCAAAATTAAGAATGCGTAAAATCGATGGAAACAGTAAACGAAGCGTGTTTGCCAAGGCGCGGAAAGGCATTTCGCTATAGTTTTGATTGATGTATAACGGTCGCCGGCCATTCTTTGTACACATGATACTGCGCCGAAGGAAGGACCCGGATCACTGCAAACTCAAGCAGAACTTTCAAGACTGAGCGTGGCAGTATTGGTGGATCGAGGAAGGCATAGAATTTGATAAAGACCCTAAAAGTTGATTTAGAAAACAGTGTCTTCAGTTAAAACCTTTTTTTTCCTTTTAAAACCGGCCAAGCTGAGAATTCTTGCACTATCCTTGACGCTGTGGGCTCTCACTCCGGTGGTCGTCGTCCCTGGAAATTCCAGTTCTCTTTCGATTTGCGGTGCTATTGTAGGCGATCACGGGAACATTTACACTGAGGTAAACGGCAGCTCGTCGACATAGTACGTAACGCAGAGCGGTAACTGATTTGTTGAAAACAAAAACAAAATCACGGGGTCAATGACAGTGCTGAGCAGTGGAAACAAACCATATGATGGTGTTCTCAGTATGGAGCACTTGTCTTCCAGCAAAAAATCGGAATTGGCAATTTGTAGAAATTCATGGACGTGATATCGAGTCAAGCATACGAAACAAGTGACAACCATCAATATAACGATTTTTATGACCTTTCGGTTTTGCTTATGTCGCCGCATGCTATCACCTGGTCCAGGTGTGTTCTTAAAGTGCACCTAACCCCAAAATTTTTTTTCGCTAAAACAAATCTAGACTTTATTTGAAGCATTTGGGCGAAGAACGTTTTGAATTTGGTTGAATCCTCGACTTTCTATGCCCTTTCAAAGTCGCGATTAAGTGTTTCACGACCGCGTTTTAGGGAGTCTGGGGCGGCGGTACCTGATGACGTCTACCCAGGAACCAAACACAATAGCACCTAAAGAGCGCTTAAAAGGATGAGGGGCACACAGTAGCATAAAATAAGATCCACCAAAGAATATATGAACATGAAAGTGTTTCCCTTGATCGAGCAAAATGCTTGTCCATCTAGATGGCCCCAAGTGATGAGTAGAAGTAGGAGACCGAGTTAATTCCAAGTGCTAAGATCCAAGTCAGCGACAATAAAATCCTTCAAATCTTTGTTGTTATTAGGCTCATCTTCAGAGGGTAATCAGAGGCGATAGATCGAACCTAAGTTATAAGTAAATTACTTAGCAAGGAAACTGTATACGGGGTCATGGCGATAAAAGTCAATGACTGGCATTACAAATCACCCGTCGTAACCTTGATGCTAAAGCAGCTAACATTTTAAAGTCAGTGGAGTATTCTGTTATGATCCACGGTCCCGCCAAGATAGTAAATATCATTTCCGAGGTCGCCGTGTTCACTACGTAGCAGTTGACACTGGTCCTCAGTGTCCGTGTCTTGTTATTACCAACAAGATCCGCCACGGTCAGAAGGGATGCAGCTGCTGGGCAAACGACTTTGAACATATAGGGACACTTGGAATTATAGGCAGTGTTATAGGCAGGAATTATAAGTAGTGTTTTCTAGTCTACAAACGGTAAAAATTAAGTACAATTAAAGCTGGTAAAAAGTAAGATTGCATCGGTAAATTTACATATAAAATTACAATCATCAAAAAAAAAAAATTTAAATAAGTTAGTGGTGATGCAAAGAAGCTAAGAATTTTCTTTAAAGCTGATGCCTTGCTGGATTTGTTTTATTAATTTACGGTAAGCAAATACATTTTACATAGTTGGCCAGCTTTCACGTGTTTTCTCTGCGGATGTTTTCATTCAAGTTATTACACGCAAATAAATGAATGGGTTAGGTTAAAGGACCTATAGCTGTACTGTTGACAGTTGCGCGCGAAACTTTATGCCACTTTCGGGGCCTTTTCGTTTTAGCTGTTGATCAAACTTGTTGCGGATCTACTCGGCTATCGCTTCGAGATCAACAGCTACTTTGACAATATTATGACGAAATTCATGATCAATAACAGGACAGACGCATGAAAATCTGACGTTAATTTGTTAAACATGTATGTGGTTATGTTCCTGAAGTTGTGGTGCTCCGCTTGGCGGCACTTCGGGCCGCCGGAGCTCGTAAAAAGTGAAAAATATGAAAACTTTTGTGTCGCCGAGCTTTCAATTTGGCGCCAAAAATGGGTCGCCTGGGCCCGATAACTCGCTCGTCGCTCGTCGAGTGTCGCCAGGTAGGATAATGGTTGTGTTATTTTGAACAAAATATGTTGTTCCTCGTCAAATTCAGTAAACCCAGAATTCTCGAGTTAAGTTTAAAAAGAGGCCAAAGCAACTTTGATATTGTCTTTCTTTTTGTTAGCTGTAAAGAAAGAGACTTTTATCTTGTCGTTTCAAAAGGACAGCACAGTTTTGACAGCTGCCTCTCCTTCCTGCGGGCGCAGTCACCGTGCGCAAGGAGGAAAATAATAAATAAATTAAACTCGTACTATCATGAGTCTGACAAAGTGTAAAGGAGTAAACTTTGCCTTCATTTGCACCTCATCCACCATCAGATTTGATTTTCTTGTCCAATTTTCATAAGATAAAATGTCCTCCACAGCATTTAAACCGATATAATCACATCAGGCCAGGCATATCCGTCTCAACATTGTGATATTCTGTCATTGAAGTAGGAGGAAGACAGAATGTTCACTTAAAAACGACAAGTGTGCCGTGTGTATGACTGTCTTTCAGGAATTTTCAACTAACGGGGAAACATTGCATAGTTTTGAATAATGTTCCATCTTTTAATTTATTTTCATCTTTCTTTATTTTCTCGTAGCAAGTTTGCCAGATTTTATCGGCTCTCTTTAAAATCTGCGTGAGCGAAAAAACCGATAATGCGATAAGCTCACAATTTCCTCACCTTTGTTACACGGACTAGTCAGATCTGACTTTCGAAACGATTGTGCCCTTCAAAATTTGACAATAGTAAACAGGAGTTTTAGATAGTGTTTCACCGAGATTTTGTAATTAAAAATGTTTGATTCATGAATGTCTGAGCGGAATGGAATTGCACAGCGCACCTTCCATTTCACACTATCAGTTTTCAAACTTTACATAACGATTGAACTAATTTGCTTTCTTTTCGTTTTTGACGACAAAAAAGAACTAAAATAACTTTCAATCATAATCCCTTCCAGTGCTAGACTGCTTTCAAGAAATTACCCCATGGTCTTTTGAAATTTTTTTTGTATTATTTTTTACAAATATAAACAATGGGACACACATAAGTATTTTCATTAAAAGCGTCGGAATGTTTGTGGCTGGGTGAAAGGATTCTCAAAAGCCAAAAAAAACTACAGTCTTTAAATTAATTTTTGTACTCTTTACAATTTTCCTATCGCTTTCAGTTTGGCAGTCCTTCTTTTTCCTTCTCTGCTCGGGAAACTGACTTCTTTTATAATTTTAATCACTATCGGGCGAATAGCCGAGATTAAAGCGCATATTAATCGTAACATCCCGAAATGATCACGTATAAAGGCTTTTCATGGAATTCTCCACAATTAATCAACAGTTACAAAGATTAAAATCTTTTATGCTTAAAGACAATCTAACTAACCATCGAAACGAGGTTTTTGTTGGGAAAGTCCTAACCGCGGGCGTTTCTTGAGGGTGTGCTGACAAGATAAATATTTTTATACTTATCAGTGCCAGTGGTTTAGCCAACAGTAAATCTATTGTATTGGCGATTTTGTTGTATACCTTCGACGCCAAGTTTCTTTTAATGATATTCCAGAGATAAGACAATAACATTAGCACCGTCAAATGTAAACCGAGAAATGAAACTAAATCTGATTTGAATTCAACAACAACAACAACAACTTGAAAGCGAGAGCTGACCGTGACAATTGTCACGAACGTTGACTTGATATTGTCTGACCAGGACTTAAAGGAAACCTTTTATTTTACAAACTGAAATACACATATTATATTGGAATCTCTAATACCTACCTGATGAAGTCACGACATCTTTAATGACCTTTAATGGTCTTTAATGGTCCACTTGCCATTTTCGCTAAAAGACGTGAATGGTCATGGGTGACGGAGTTCAACAAAAATGGTACCTTTTCTTGCAGTTTAACAATCAATGACGTTTTCAACAGGTCTCAAACTTAACTGTAGCAATCAGATTAATTTTCTATCAACGAATACAGTTATGGCTTTTTTACGAATTATTTATCATTATCTTATTGTCCTGATCCTGAATTCATTATCGATAATACAGTTTCCCATTGTTCTCCGATCCACTACACAGGGCTCTTTACCTCATGTGTATTCCGTATCTACTTCCTTCATCTAGGTGCCACAGCATTTCCACGGCAGTGTGGATTATTTCGAACTCTTCTTTGTTTCTGCATGGTAATCAACTAGGTTTCAGCAAGATTGCACCGCAGAATTTTGAGGATGTGCGCAGATTTTAAAAACCACTGTCAAATCTTTACTCGAAAAAAATCTCTTCATATCGATACTTTTGTTACGTTTTAGTCTAATCCTTGGTGCCATGAAGAATCTGTTTTGCATGTCGTGGTTAAAACCACGAGGTCCGATATTTCATTATCACTCGGTGTAGTCATTTTTTTCCAGGTCGTTGTCCCTCATTCGCACTCTACGTTGTGGCTGACACCATACCGATTGCGGGTGATATGAAAACGCACATTGTGTTTACGCTCAAGGGGAGCTTGCCTTGGCAAGAACACTTCTTTCAATGCATGTCGAAAATCTTTCTTGGCTAATGTGCACAGCACTGGGTTTAACAGCTGAGGGATAAAGCCGACAAAAATCAGCAGGCGCTCAAGAAAAACTGGTAGTGGAGAAAACGGGGATGATTCCATATGTGCATCAAGTACCATCAAGAAAAATGGCAACCAACAGCCGGCAAAAATCACCATTGTGATCAGTAAAACGCTGCGTCCTCGCCACTCCTGGAGTACCGATCGATTGCGCTGCTGAAGATTCTTGTTCAATTGACGGTCACGTTTGTTGCGTTTTAACGAAATGTAAAATATGTGTCCATATAAATAGCATATTAACAACAAAGGAATTGCAAAGAACAACGCGATACAAGCTAGACTGTATTTTATATCAATTTCTTCGGCTGTTTCGTCAAATTCGGTCAAGGTTTCTTCTTGGAGATTATGCCAAGACAAATGAATAACAGAAGCTAGAAATGACAAAAGCCAAATGGCAAAAACGGCGACCATAGCTCGCCGTTTTGTTTTAAGAAAATGGTAATTTATGGAGTGAACTATAAAAATGTAACGATCGCAAGCGATTAGCAGAACATGGCAGACTGAAGAAATCGCGGTGAATCGAATAATAATTGAGGAAGATAAGCAAACTTTGATGACATCTCTCACCAAACAGATGACAAGAAAAGGAATTCCCAACAAAGCTGACATGAGATCTGAAAGCGCCAGTGAAGCGAGAAACGTGTTGGTGATGGTTCTCAGTGATTTCCTTTTGTGGATCAAGACGATTACGAGGCCATTAACTGCAACAATCAGCAGGCACATAAAGGACAAAAGTACAATCAATGGCGAAGGAAGAAACGTGTCTTCGTCTTCAGCTTCAGTTTCATTGCTTGAACCACTGTTTCTCACCTAGCTTGCGTTAGACGTTCTGAACGATGCCATAAGTAGAGACGTACATGTATAAATGTCGAGCCCACGTGAAGTCTATTGGATTTGCCAGTTTTATAAATTTGAGTACTTGGTTAGGTAGATGTTCCAAACTTCACCTGTTTCGTGCATAAGCAGAGGCCAAACCATAGATCAGGTTCCTTGGACAAATGCCACCGCTTCTGAAGATGTGATCAAAAACGCCTTTAAATGGTCAGCTTGTAAATTAATACATTAAGCAAAGAGTTGATAGCTTGAGGTAACACTAAACATTAAAATCACGTTTCCTTTGCAAACACTAAATTCAAGTTATCTCAGTCTCGTGCGGTCGTCAGTTTTGCACTGCGTTATCTGAAGATTTGTTGCGGACCACATATGAAATAGATTCAGTTATTTTAAGATATTCCCATAAAAAGTGCTTCCATACGGGTGGTCTACTAACTCTGTTAACGAGATTGCTTGAAAAGGTACTCGCAAAAGACGACGATGACATCTTGTTCATTACGAAAATTATTTTTTACACCGAGCACTGTTGTGTGACGGCTTATGTTTGAGGAATCGCGAATTATATTTTGGCTACGGAGACATTTGAAGACGTCAACATTGAAATGGAACTAAATATGCAGAAGTCGAAAGCTTTCAACTGAGCGAGTGCCGCTTCAGGCAGCGGCTCTTCTTTGATAGCATATCTCACGTATATCACTAGCAAAATAAATAGTGCAAACACAAGTTTGTTCCATTGATCTTTAAACTGGAATGCACTTTTTAAACATCAATATTGAAATTTTGCGTTATTATTCTTGTAATTTACCTGTAAAGCGTGATTTATTTTCACATTGTGTTTGTTAGCGTTTCAAGGCGAAGCAAAAGGTCATAAAATTAATTCAAGTTATCTTGAATTTTGTCCTTAAAAGTTGCTTCCATTCCGGAAAACATTTCGAAGGATTCATTGGATTAACCACTGAGGACACGAATTGAACATTATTCACTCTTAGCGACATTTTAATATAATCTTTGCATTTGCAGGCATATGACCAGGTCAAAATCGTAGATTCAATCCCAGCTATATGTAAAAAGCATGTTACTGAAATTGAATACTAAGAAGTTAATTACAAGACAAAGGATGTAAAGATGAGCACGTAACAGCAAAATTGCCACAAAACAGTTTCTGTCGAGGTTAAGGTAATTCCTTCAAAATAGAACTCTTCATGGATTTTCTTTTAAACTTCACCTGTTGGCTGCTCATATTGAGGTCCCGGTATTTGTTTAGGAGCAGAAGGACCTTTAATAAACCCCGTAATTCCTTAAATTTTCTGCTGTCAGAAAAGTTCATATCTGAACCATTCACTTTACGCTCTGTGGGGAGAACGTTAAGCGAGAAGTACAACAATGATGTGTTGCATGAATGTCGAGGAGCAATTTGATGTACGTTTCATGATCATGAAGTCACCCATATTTAGTCGACAGGGATTCAACATGTTCAAGCACTCAGTGATCTTGAGGCCACATATTATCTTTTTTGAGTACTTAAGCTATGCTCTCATATTCCGTACTAATTTTTCACTCTGCAATAGAAATTCATCTATATTTACTGTATAGAAGGAAGGTGATCGCTGTATTCAAACTAAATGAAACAATGGTCAGATCCCATGACTCCTTTTCGAGAAAAAAGCACGATGATTTGTCGCTCGTAGGCCAACCCGTTTAGAAAAAGCCGCCACTTTGGTAATGTGCGCGCGCTAATTGTACCTGATATTATACGCAGTAAGGATGCACAATGCAAAACCGAGGAATTACCTTAGTACGAGCTTTATTCTTTGTTGATACTTTGTCTTTTAAATACGTATGAAGAACCTCACAATCAATTTCTAAATGGATTGCTACTTTTTTTGTTTCTTTTCAATGAATCGAGTCCTCGTTTCTAAAATAAATTTCTTAGATAAAAGACAACTATGTTTATTGTCGATATTGATCGCCACGTCAGCACTCACTGTGGATTTGAATTGGTGATTTCATCACGGCATCTAAAGTCAATAATAAATGGTATAAATGAAACCCCCACGTGATCTAAAATGAAAAGCACTTCAACTGGATCACGACAACCTAATGCTACAAGCGTACCAGACAAATTATATCTATTTATCAAACAGCCCTTGAAAGCACCACATACAAGATACCTGCCTCGTGCATAAAGGAATAACGTTTGCTTAGATTACCTGCTTTTACTGGATTCGGGATATCTCCGTTTTGTTTCTGCAGGAGCGCAAAACGATGAGGCTATATTGGAAAACACTTGATCTTTACGAGGCAATAAAAAACGTCCTTCATTATCTCCCTTTATTTTGTTCCAAAATTATGTACAGGTAAGAAGCAAACCTTACACTCAGTTAATATAAAATGTAAAAAGCGGCCAATATAATTTATAATGGACTACTCGACTGTAGAAATGTAAAACGAATGCACAATGGACCTAATCAGATCAATGCAGAATTTTCTCATTCCGGGATCCCTCGGCAACTGATGGTTTAATGCATTATTTGTAAAACTGGTTTTCAGTTTAAGATGGGGAAAATTAAGACAGATTTTGTGTGCGCGGTCTGAGGGCGTGCGTGGTTCTTAAAATAAGTAGCGCTTTTTCTGTCACCTATTTCCGGCGGAAAAGGAACGAAAATTTAAGAACTAGATTTTGAGCTTTAATAATAATTTGACGAACTGATTGTAAAGGGCGGTGAAATGTGACGGAGAATAACAAAACTGGCCGTTGTGGTAAGTTGGGTTTTACATAAATCTTTTGTGTTTTATTTGAACTAGACTGAAAGTCTTAGTTCGAAATTTTCAGCGATGTTTCTGGTGACGTCAACGAGCTCTGTCACGATTACCGTGGTTTGCAAAAAGTAAGGACAAGAGAATCATAAATGCTGGTGTTCTGTAATCAACGCTCCCTTCAATTCTATGCGAGATTTCGCGCAGGACCTGGTCACATCACTCATTTTAAGGTGCTTATTCCATTTACATCGATTATTTTTCGATCAAGTAAAAATAGATAATATTAAGCGACTATATTGAGTTTTGTTTTTATCACGTAGAAATTATAATCCCGGTAGCTGGGAATGATGTTATTGCAGATTTTCGAAGCAAAGCGTTATTTAGACCTCTTGAGAGTATCCTATGTTTCACTGGAAATGCCATGCGATTCCTTCAGTCATTTTGGTTTTCTAGTTGTCGAATTATCGGAGCTTGAGCTCCGCGCGATAAACCGAGCTCGCCGACTTGGCGTGATTGAAATTTGGAAAACATTACAGAATTTCGACATAAGAACTCGTCCAAATTTTCTAAGAGTACTTGATGTTCATAAAGAAATAGTACGCGACTCCGAATACTGTTTGGGTTTTTGCAGTGGACGAAACTTCTCGGCTCGGGTATACTAACAAAACACTTAGTATAATCTGCAGTAACATACAAGGTGAAGGCTATGAGTCAACTGTATAACTGTCCGACATTGAGAAATTGTTGTATAGCTTCAACGATATCTAGACTCTTTAAATCCGCGGAATTTTAGATTCCAAGGACAATTTTTGCAGGTTTCACAGTTTGTCAATTTTCCGACCGAGTTTTAGCATACCGTAAGATTTGCTAGTGAACGTAGAGATCTTTATAGTATGCTTAGGTCTCGAGGGGTTTACTTTAGAAAGTGCTATACTGGGAGGTCCCTACCTGAGGTGCAATCCTGCATACCCTTTAGGATACCATTTTGACTGAAAAGCTACCCCTTTCAAATACCCTTTATTGAAAGAAAGTACTCTTTTCACATATCTATTTAAGAAAAGTGCATCATTTTTCTGAAACTTTGAAATGAAGTTAATGAACACAAGCGGTTTGAATAAGACTTTTGGAGGAAAATCTGTTAAGACTATAGACTGCGGGGCATTGAAGTTATTGTAATTTTACATAGAGACTGGATTTTTACTTTTTCCCACAACTAAGACTTCACAAAGGGAAGTGCAAGCAATTGTTTCTTCTGCTTTCGTATCAAGCTTTGCCTATTGTTTATGTTTAATTTTTTTAAGACAATGAGCCTTTTGTTGTCTGTTCCTTAGGGATTTTTCGTCCGGTTTCACGAAATTATACTCGGGTCATATCGGATTT
>Ga0126338_10002958_pt1 | contig 11836 bp, 8 predicted proteins | sample OrbCmetagenome_2_FD_92529 | JGI IMG/M metagenome (GOLD analysis project Ga0126338, IMG submission 92529) | Coral microbial communities from Petempiche,Puerto Morelos, Mexico - Orbicella C C metagenome | ecosystem: Host-associated > Invertebrates > Cnidaria > Coral | place: Petempiche,Puerto... | reverse complement strand
TTACCAAGTAACTGTAGTTATTCAGGACAGGTTGTAAAGTTGAAGGTAACTGCTGTTACAATGTCAGATAGTTTTACAATACAATTCGACTTTTATTAAAATTTGTAACAACTATTGTAATTTTACGACATATTACTGACATTACACACGTTTCTGTTGTTTTAGGATTGTGTTTTTATTCCTCTTTCTTTATCTTTTAGAAATAACTTTCATTGAAACTCTCTTGAGACTCCGCGCTGACTTTACTCCTAACAGCAGTTTATCTGTGAGACTTTTCCATATATCTGTTACAAGAAGTTAAACTCAGCAGCAAGAAGCACTGAGATGATCTACCAGAAAATAACAACAAAAGTCTGATAAAACTTATACATTGACGTTTTCTCAGAACTTTAGCAATGACTAATGAAAAACAAAACGCGAATAATTGATTCGGCTTTGGCAAAACCGATGTAAAGAAAAAAAGGTGCTGTAAAACAAAATCGTACGCGCGTAAATTTTCGGTGAAATGTCAAAGTTAACGATCCCCTTGGCTCACGGCATCCTGCTGTCTGTCTTGTCCAGTCTTAGTCGACCCTTAGTGCACAAACTCTATTCCAATAAAAATGTTGAAATTATTGCTCCACTTTCAAAGAGACTGGGATCCAGTGTTTTTCCTATTGTCCCATTTCCAGTAGGGGCTTAAAAGGTTTCCTGGATTAGGGCGTAATGAACTTGAAGGCCTTGGCCGTAAAGGTATACATATCACTGCAAATAAAAGCTATATGCTACAAATTGCAAGATAACTTTGCAACAACTTACAACTTGTTCACTAATAGCGCGGGAAAAATAATAGACAAGTTCCAAACGCATACTCGGTGATGGTTCCTTTCAAAACGTGTTTTCACTAATACCTGCTCAAAAGAACGTAGATTTTTTTTTTTTTTTAACAAAAGAAAATAACTATACTTTTACGATTACCCAGATTTGGAACTTTTCCAAATAGAATCTACATTCTTGTTTAGAAATTTAAGAGAAAAGCAGAATACTAGAAGTTCACTTTTTCGCAAGTAAATGCTGCCATCCTAAACTAAAAAGATTCTTTGGTCTTCACAAATCTTTTTCGTATAAATTAACACAATGGCGAGGTATTGATAAAAGATTTCTTGCCAATATAGACACTAGCGGTTTGCATGATGTCGGTGCGCCTAATAATATACATTACTACTTACCGTCCGAAATTTTTATGCGTCCGAACTATTTACAGTACAGTGCAAGACCTCCAAAGCTCTTAGTTTCCTTTATGGCATGGAGCGAACTCTTCAGCGTTGTGACACTGGTCCAGATATACGTATATAAGAATTTGTGTTATTTTCTCGTCGGTGTGTCTCTTAACTTTGCGGTGATAAAACGATCCAATTTTAATAATTATTATTTACAAGCCTTCAGCCTATCCGTGCGTGTGCAGTGGCTTCTTTAATTACCCGCTGAAATACTTTCCAAAACAAATAAATAAGACAAGCCGCTCGAGATAAGCAATTCGGGTTTATTTTAAGACCTTAAAACAAGGATTTCTATCGTTAAATTCGTGCCCCTGATCTACACATGACAATATGCTTCACTTCTTAGTTAGAGAGAGGATTTTTATTTTTGTTTTCTTTGCAAACCTGTTTCTCCAAGGAATAACTGAAGTTTACGTTGACGGCACAAAAAGCTTGCAGCGAGATTTCAGGAACGGTGTCTTTTATGCCAACTTTGCTGTGCACAAATTCCGATATCTGAACATAACTGTATCGTGGTCAGCGTCGGTGAAAGGGCTTCGAGAGTGCGGTAAACTTTGTGTCGATCACTCATCGTGTTTCTCCATTAATGTGGCTGCCTTTCGTGATGGGAATGGCTGGATTTTGTGTTAACTGTTACCTAGTGATAGATACAACAATTCCAACTGTCACTGTCATGTTCATTGGCAGCGCAATGTTCCATCACTTGAGTATCAAGGTAAGTGCAGTTGGACCCCGAAAATTCAAATTCGGTTATTTGGAATTCCCCGTTATTTCGAACTCCAAACCATTCCTCCTGGATTTGTCCTTCAGTCATTTACTATCGGATATTTCGAACTCCCGCTATTTCGAACTATTTTTCGTTTCCCCTGAGAGTTCAACTGTAAAAAAATACTGTACTACGGTTTCTCGGTAACTGTTATGTCGTTTTGAATACAGAATTGTCATCGCCAAAAAAGGAACAATTTTTTGTTTATTACAAGATCACTATACAGTAAAATACGATATTCGGTCGTATGCCTTGGCCACAGTCGTGTTCTCGTAAAGTGTCACAAATAATTGAAACAGATTTTATAAGACTGAATCGATATGTGACACGCATTCTCTACAGCAAAGACTTCAAGACTTGGCTTTAAATTCTCCGCACGGAATCACTAATTGACCATTTCTAATTTTTTACAATAATCTTGAACTTAGTATGAACAACATTAAAATTTTCTCTTTCAAATTAAGACGTGTAGTTAGAATAACACTGGGTATTTATATATAAGTCAAACGATTCGCGCGTTTTGATTGGTTGTTATTTATGATCTATCGGGGGACAGACGTATAGTGACGTCAATAACATTAACTGCACTTTCTGGTTTCTTTATATAAAACAGATAGCTCCGGGGGGCCGGGACTGGGGTTGCTCGTCGGAAATTTTGAAAAGACCATCTAAGAGAAGGTACCAAGATCTTGCGTTGTGAGCGTGAATTGAATTTTTTTTCTCTCCTCAGAGGTACCAATTCAAAAAACCGAACATTCTCTCATGCCATATGTTTTTTTTTCGGCGCAATACCCCAAAAGGTACCACAAAAGCTCCGGCTGTGAACTATTTGAGGGTGAACACGCAATGAGGAACCAAAACCGCTCTTTCTAACCTCTAAAAGGTACGACAAGCCCCAATGATTTTTATATGGGAGTGCCCCCCCGGAGCCTGGTTTTCAGTATGAAAGAAGCACAAGCACAAACATAAGCAAAAAGGTGGTGATCAGTAAATCAAAAGTTTGAAAAAATTAGCAACCTTACAAATCTGAATTAACGTGCATCTAAATCACAGCATGTACTCAGTGTCGCTGTTGACAATTATTTTCTTTGGTGAAAACAGAGTCCTTGCTCCCGCATTCCCTGTATGAACAGTGCAACTTGTGTGGCCAAGTATGAAGATGGTGATTATCAGTGCGCCTGCCCTCTTGGATTTCATGGAAAGCACTGTGAAATACTAGGTAATTTATGACATTTTTTTTTTCTTCATAATTATGACGTATAATCGTTTGTTTCACAATCTGGTCACTTGTGATGCAGCCACACGATGTGATCGACCACTCACGAGGTACTCTCAATCTGCATTGTGAGAAAGATTTAAACAAATAGATTCCGTGTTGCCATGCGTCTGTTCAGTAACTGATCACAGATGAAGTCAAAATATGGTAAGAACAAAACAGAGGTCCATGAGGTGATAGCCGAGTGCGTGTTTGAAGTTCTTACCACGTTTTTAAGTATTCTGTGGTCTATTACTGAACAGACGCACGGCAACATGGAATCTATTTGTTTTGTACAACAAAGGAACAAAAAATGTTACTGGCGTCATTCATACATCTGCCTTACAAATGATCGTAAGTAACGACCAATGAAAATGCGAGAATAATTTGACTTGTTATATAAATTATTTCACCACCATGAACAACCATAACACAAGTATTGAAGATCAGGGGTCGAGGGATTTGTCAACATGTGTAAAATAATTTTCTGTGTAACCAGGTCCAGCGGTTGACTGTCGGGAAATCAAGAACCGGGGTATTTATCAAGATGGAATGTATTGGTTGGACCCGGATGGAGGAAGCCATTCAAACGCATTTCTGGCCTACTATGACATGACGTCACACAATGGAGGATGGACCATGTGTTACACTACTGATGAATATGTCAAAGCCAAGACTGAAGTCACATACAGCGCTCAGTTTCCTTATGGAAGTGACGGCTACAGGACCAACTGCAACAACATCCCAGTAAGTTGACTGATCATACATTAGTCAATCATGGAGAAAAGGCAATCCTCAATGGGGAAAAAAGATGGCGACTCTATATTTTACCACAATACCTATCGAAGCGAACACAGCCCATTAGGCAGAAGGAAAACTATATTTTGTCAGAATTCGTTCCTGTATTAACCACATTGAAGCTTCTAGAACCTTCCTGTAAGTTTTAATGGGCGTTGTTATGGTGTTTGCGCGCTACGAGTTATGGGTACTTGTACCAGTCGCCATCTTTTTTCCTACACGGAGGATTACTTTTTAAAATAATGGAAAACCAGGCAAGAGACTATAACCAATGCTTCAAAATATGACCTTCTACCCTGATTTACTGAGTAGCACTGAACCGTCGGTCCATGGCGTCGTTGTTAACCAAGACTTTCTGTAGTTAATGTCGATGTCATATTTCCTCCGGCTGAGGCCTAGACCTGGTAATAATTATTAGATAAAATTTGATCCAAATAAGGTGATTTGAACAGTTTTCAATTGACGGTCATGACACCAAATCAAAGGTAACCACTCTGGCCAATCAACAGAGAAGACAATCCAGTGAACCAATCAAAACTTCAAAGAGTTACAATGTAGTTGTCGCGCGACGCGGAAAACGTGTGCGAGCGAGAAACGCTGGATTTTCGTTTTATCGTTAATTTGATGATCGACATGAATTTTTAAAGACAACCTCTCAGCATAGCAATGCCAAATGTTCTAGTCTACGGTAGTTGGCGTTATTTTTTGGTGGAAAAAATGATTATCGCTTAAGTGGCCTCGACCATTTACAAAGGGAAAAATTGCAGCTGTCAGATTGGGGAACCAATACCACGAGATTTTATCGGTGAAAATGTAATTTGTGGTAAAATTTCTATTTTATCGAAACGGAACAGAGAACTGGGTAACAGCGTAGTACGCGAAAGCTCATGGTTAGTCGGTTTGTAAAAAGAGACGATTGAGAAACTTGTGACATTCTAGGGTCAGCCTTGCCACTAGCACTTTCGGATAAGGTTTATTTTTTGTTCTAGTGTTGTGTAAATAGCGTTATGTAATTTATCTTCCATTTTATTGTGAGTGGCACCACTGTATTCGGTCGGGGATACACGGACCCTATTTTTCCTAATAAGAGGTAGAATGTCATTTGATGCATCTTTTATCCACTTTGTTGTAATCTTATTGTGTCGATTAAAACATATCTTGGGCCTGGCTGACCAACGCGCCCATGCCTCATAACCTTTGAGTGTGTTCGGTTTTGTCACGAAGACAAAATAGAAAATTGTTTATCCCATAACTCATCTACGACCAAAAACTTATGTTTCCGTTTTATAAGTTCACAGAAATCTTCTTCATCGATCACCAAACTGGAAACAAAGCCTACTTCAAGCGAAGAGTCAACCAGCCCGTAACGGCCGCTGGGAACTATGGGAAGGCTGCTGGTACCTATGGATTGTGGGACGGCGTGGCTGCAAACAACGATTACTCCTACCAGCTGCGTATCTGCGATACTTCTTTCTACGCTGGCTTCTTCGTTTCTGGTTACACGAGTAGCTGTTACAAGCAGTGTAATTCTTGGTGTAATGATCGTACCACGCCTTACTTCCGTACAGCGACAACTCAATCCAACTTTAAAGGTGTAGCCTTTAACAACAATGGTGCTACTGCCCTCGACAATAGGCTTATTAGTGTTGGTCTGCGTTGAGATAGTACTATAACTGGTTTTATCATTAATTAGCATATGATTGATGGTTCTTTGCCAATTAATCTCAGGCTCTCTGCATGCCTAAATTAAGTGGCCAAAAAAAAAAACATTCTCGGGAAGATTGGAACAACAAGTAATCATAAATGAATCGCACAAAAATATTTCACTCGTCAGTTGGTTCGAGGAGGAGTACAACCAGTTGTCCCTTCGATCAGAAATGATTTTGAGTCAAAAAGTAGTCATCTGTACGTTGGAGGAAGTGGCGACAAAGATGTTGGAATATTTTCAATTTCAAGCTTAAGAAGACGTGTAAGGAAAGTACTCAAGATTTTTTGGACGAGCACCCACTCTAACGGAAAACCTTACCACAGGACAACCAACACCACATGGCGACGGAAAGGACACATCAATGGCCCTGAATGCGTATATACACCCCAGGGTTGCCAGAAGATGGACTGCTGCGGGGAAGAGGGAAGGACTTACACCACGGTGTGCGCATGTTGAAAAGTTTAACCTAAATTTTTTAAGTTCGTCGTTTGTAATCCGAATCAATCTTCTCCATTCTTAACCATCCTTGTTCCATAATGGTAGATTATCATCTCTTTAGTGTTCTTCTATCTTAGCAAACTACTATTTTAAGGTTTAATTTGGTATGTTCCCAAAATAATTTCAAATGCCTTGACTGAGCTCCTTTAATTATATGAAAACAAACATGTCACGTGGGTCATTTCGCTCCTTCGAAAAGTTGTTGCTAAGGACTAAAGCCACGCTTGGTCATCTCGAGCACAAAATGGTTAACATAGCTTTCTGGGTAATGTGTATTAAGCTTTGGAGTTTCGAGTATATTAATTTAATTAAAAGCCCGCAAATGTGTGTCCTGTTCGTTATGAACTCAACGGATGTTCTCTCGTTGCATTCAAACTCTTTTCTAGTGCGCCAATTTGTAAAAAGGTGCAAACTGCAAAATTTGTTTAAGAAAACAAAGGTTTGAAGCATTTACAAGTTATATAACTTGTTATATCTTTCACGAAATCTACTTTCCTGTCGAAATGGGTTCGGAATTTATTACATTTTAGGTGAGCAGTTGTATAGACCTTTTTAATAAATGGCTGCCAATTATAAATTATTTTGTAAGTATTAAAATTAGCCTGACTAACCTCGTTTTTGAGTAGATAATTCAAACGAGTTTAGTGAGGCTAATTTAAATGCAAACAAAAGAATTTTAAATTGGCAGCCATTTATGAAAAAGGTCTAGAGGGCAAACAAACTATTTCGAGAAGCTATAATATATATTTTGAACGAATTGAACATTCCCAGGGCCGGCTTTTCTGGCGGAGTGCTTTCATCTCCAGACTTAAATTATTGCTCGATTTTCTGAACAACTTAACTAAGAGGGGGTCTACCTTCATTACTAATTTAACATTTTCTTTCTCAAGAATCTTGTAATAACGAATGATAAAGAAATGTTTGCAAATTAAAGATTTAGGTGACCGTGAAGGCAGCGAAGGATATTTCAAGATGGGAAAATGGTATATTTTTACATACCCGAAGGAAAAACCAACCTTACTAATTTTTTTGTCCCTTTTTAATTAAATTTCGATAATTGCAAACTGGTAAAATAAGCAAAGGAAGCAAATGTCATTCATAAACATTCATATGCAAATCAAAAACCTCTCCCCGCCGTGTTTTTAACCAACTTCGTACACTCAACCTCTCGTCTTCGTTCCGTCCTTGTTTTACCTCACAGAATCGACGATCCGTAAAGGAACCTTCACAGTTTCACAACTGAACATTAGAAAGCCACATCAATTTCTTTCGTCAAGTTATATGAAATTTGATTTGGCTTAAAAGCAGGTGTGAGTTAACATTATTTTTCATTTGGAAAAGAAGCTTCTATAAAGCCGGCTCATGAACACGAATAAAACGGGCTACCAGAGCGTAACACAGATGTAACTGGACCTAACTATGATTAGCTTCGCCTCTGCTCTAGAAACAATTCTTCTTCTTAGTGTCTCTGCAAACATGGTTCATGTTGATGGTACGACAAATTTGAAGCGAAATTTAGGGGACGGTCTCGCTTTCGCCAAATTTGCTGTGCACAAATTTCGATACCTGAACTTAACTACATTAATGTCTGCTTCTGTGAAAAAGCTTGGAGAGTGCGGTAAGCTTTGTGTTGACCATTCTTCGTGTTTCTCAACTAATCTGGCGGCGTTTTCTGATCAAGATGGATGGACTTTGTGTGAACTGTTGCCAAGCGATCGACACAATAACTCCGACAAGTTTCTTGAAAACGCGGTGTTTCATCACTTGAGCATAAAGGCAAGTAAGCTTTTGTTACATAGTAGTTGTTACACTGACGAAATAAATTGTTCTTGTTGTTGCTGTTGCTTGGGGGTTGTTGTGATTTTGCTGCTGCTGTTAAAGTGCGGCGTTTTGTTTATAAATAAATTAAATTACAATATTTAGAGAGGAAGCCACATCAGCCTTAGCTGGTATTCATGCAGGTCCTCTCTCCCTGGTCGAATTGGAATTTGGAGATGTTGGTTTTTGTGGAGGGAGGAAAACATTGAAACCCTCGGAGCAAGGCGAGAACCAAAAACAAACTCAACTCATATATGACACCGCCGGGCAGTTATCGAACCCGGGCAACATGCCTTGGTGGGAGGCGAGCGCTCTCACCACTGCACCGTCCCTGCTCCCCATAGTAAGGGAGCATTTCAGATAAATACAACAAGTCGTAATACGTTGCGTTGATTTTCCTCATTCCTGAAATTAAAGCTCTTCTTTCGCGTTAATTCCCTTCATTAGAAAGCTTTGTTTCCTTCTGATTCGCGTTAATTTAGGTCGCGTAAAGTTTCGAAACCGTAATTAACACTAGCGTAAATTCCCATAAAAACGTAACTCTAATGACATGAATTCTCTCCCCCACCCCCGGCAACAGAGTCCTTGCTCCAGCGCTCCTTGCTTGAACCGTGCAACATGTGTGGCCAAGTACGAAGATGGTGATTATCAGTGCGCATGCGCTGCAGGATTTGGTGGAAAGCACTGCGAAATACTAGGTAATTTATGTCATGATTTTTACATAATAATAAAAGGTCTGGATAGTAGCAGACATGTTAAAAATTTGAGAAACAACACAACGTTTTTTAAAAACATGTTTCAACAGAATCTTCTGTCATCTTCAGTTTGAATTGCAAAGTACAGCGTTGAATATATAGTGTACGAAAAATGCTAATTGACTATAAGAACAAAAGGAAACATGACAACGTAAAATATTACAAGGAAAGTATTAACATGATAAAGTTGATGATTTCGTGTAGGTTTTTCGCATTGAATATAAATAGCTTCTTTTATCTTAAGCTGGAAGGTGGTGGAAGCGTGATCTAGGATACTGAAACAGTCATTAAAAAGCGTTGTTGTTTCTCAAAATAATAGTAAAAAAGTTTTATGGCCGGACATTTATCTCACAATGTGATCACTTGTGATGTCTCAGGGTGTAATCACGATGTGGTCGCTTTCGATCTACATTACTAGTGACCAAATTTCTATTATCATACTTTACCACGATGAACAGCCACATCCCAAGATAAACATATTGGAAAACACAATGAAAGAAGTACTTAAAGCCCTTAACATGTTGAAAAGTGGTTTGAATAAACAAAGTTAAAAATTATTTGCTCATACCGTACGAATACACGGATACACACCCCACGACTTAACGTTAAAGAACCCACACACTCATCGTCAAGAGCAGGGCACGACGTTCCCGGTGTTGTGGTCTGGTCTTTGCCCATTGTGCTGTTGAAATGCTCGGAGACATTAGCTGTTAAAGCTACTCTACAATCCGAGGGTAAATAAAGTATACTACTACTACTACTACTACTAACGAGATAAAAACCTGTTAGATTAAAATATAGTTCTGAGTTAGTTTGAAATTTGTCTTCTCAAAAAGACTTCCTGTTAAACTAGTTTAACTAGTTTAGTTGGTGTGAATGGGGCATTAGTCTATTTTGGTCTGAATATGAATAATTCTGAAAATGTTTGCTTACTTTAATTGTCGTCTATTTCCGTGATATTATAAAGTTAACAAATATTTGTGCATTTTACGCATGGCTATAGATCACTCCTTGCTTTCTAGCCTGCGTTCTAGGGTAAATAGAATCCAATATTTGGAGATCAGGGGTCGAGGGATTGTTCAACATGTGTAAAATAATTTCCTGTGTAACCAGGTCCAGTCGTTGACTGTCAAGAGATCAAGAATCGGGGTATTTATCAAGATGGAATGTATTGGTTGGACCCGGATGCAGGAAGCCATTCAAATGCATTCCAAGCCTACTGTGACATGACGTCATACAATGGAGGATGGACCATGTGTTACACTACTGATGAATATGTCAAAGCCAAGACTGAAGTCACCTACAGCGCTCAGTTTCCTTATGGAAGTGACGGCTACAGGACCAACTGTAACAACATCCCGGTGAGTCGATTTCTAAGTCCTCTCTAGTGCCAGTCCTCAGCCTCTCCCAGGCGGCGTCCAGTTAGTTGGGACGCAGCGCAAAAAAACAGCGCACGACAGAAAACTGGGTTGAAACGCGACGCGGATTAGGGTTGTGATTTACTTCATTTACAAAACTGTATATTTTAAAGTTAAATGTAAGAATATCACAAGTAAGATGATTGACTATGCCTTGCTGCAGTGCTTTTTTGGGTTTACATTTTCAAGCTTTAATAATGACTGATCCACTTTTAAAATATCTAGATGGACTGGGGACGAGACTATCACGATCAATCGTGGACAGTTTCCCCAAAAACCTGACCTCAGTGATCCTTTCAACATTTAGGTTTTGTAGTCTTATTAGTTTTCCATTTTCGTTCATTCAAGTTCACAGAGATCATCTTCATCGATCACCAGACTGGAAACAAGGCCTACTTCAGGCGAAAATTCAGCCAGTCCATAACCGCCGTTGGGAACTATGGGAAGACCGCTAGTACCTATGGATTGTGGGACGGTGTGGATACAAGCAACAGTTATTCCTACCAGCTGCTGATCTGTGATCATTCTTTTCTCAGTGGCTTCTTCGTGTCTGGTTACACGAGTAATTGTTACAAGGTGTGTAACAATTGGTGTGGCGATACATCCTCGCCGTACTTCCGTACAGCCTCGAGTTACAGGGGCGTGGCATTCAACACCAATGGTCATAACCATATGAGTAACAGGCTCATTAGTGTGGGGCTGCGTTAGATTGCACTGAACTTTTTGGACTCGTTGTGTCGTTATTATTGAATGTGACGTTCAGCCATGGAATGTTGTTCTTTAAGGAAAATATTACTTTTTATCCTACAATACCCTTAGATCAATCAGTGACATTATTCAGTGAAAGTATGCCAATAGATCCCGTAGTCAAGTTAGGGGAATGAAATTTCATACAAGCGCGCACAGTACATAATTACCTTAACACACTTTAGCCAACTAACGAAACCTTCAACGTTGTTGTGAAAAGAAGCTCCTTTAATAAACAAATGTGTATTGTCTGTCGATATCTTATGGTCATTAGTCATTAGTCAAAGATAACAACAGGGGCGATGGTAAACTATTCATTCTTCTCATTTCTCAATTCAGTCTCTTCCTACTCAACACGATTGTGTGCTCCCAGTGATTCTAAGCCTTACGGAGCCTTACGTATTAGGATAGAAATTGTCCTACCCTACCTCCTAAAATGGGATGACAACATTGCGTGACGAACAAGAAACCGCTGCATGCAAGGATTCAAGCTATCAAACCATGTTGATCAAACGTAATAGTTTGGTGTAGTGCAAAGCAAGCAACTATCTACAAATGACTTAGCCGTTTTTGACTTATATGCAGTGGTGATCATATGTGTCGAAAGAGGGTCACAGATTCATGGTATTCGACCGTTAAATAAGTTGACAGTTGGCGATGTACAACGGACGTTATGTAAACAAAAGCAAACTGGTGAGAGAAACACGTCAAATCGGCTTTGGACCTGCCTTTTACAGCAAATGAGGTTAGAACATTTCGAAATTATCAGCTCTGTGTCTATTTCAACTTAACATAGGTCAAGTCATGTGGCGCA
>Ga0126338_10002957_pt1 | contig 11843 bp, 9 predicted proteins | sample OrbCmetagenome_2_FD_92529 | JGI IMG/M metagenome (GOLD analysis project Ga0126338, IMG submission 92529) | Coral microbial communities from Petempiche,Puerto Morelos, Mexico - Orbicella C C metagenome | ecosystem: Host-associated > Invertebrates > Cnidaria > Coral | place: Petempiche,Puerto... | reverse complement strand
GCTGTAAAATGAGGCTAGAAGCCGCTGTTGTATATGATATTTTGTATTTGTTGGGTCAGGGAAATTTTATTTTTATCAGGGGAAAGTCAGGGAATTTTGTAGCAACCATGAATTTTAATAATCCAGTGAAAACCGCTCTATTCTTCTCACGTACTGTTACTTTATGAATGATGTTTATTTTTCTCTTAGGACAAAAAGAGTCCTCTGCATGTAGCTGCGGGGAATGGTAGAACCGAAGTGTGCAAGGTACTTCTTGATCTCCGAGCCGATGCCAGTGTAGCAGACAGTGTGAGTTGAATTCATTGTCCCTCTCAGTCTAAAGCTATTTTTGACAAGTTCTTTTTCACCCAGAAATCTTTCCAGCAGATTGTAGGGAAGGCTAACTGGCTGACCATATCACAACTTAGCTAATTACCTGACCAGACGTGGAGCGAAGTACCTTTATACGATAACCGCAAAACTCCACAGCTACTTTGACAGTGTTATGACGAAATCCATGATCAATAACAGGACAGACGCATGAAAAACTGACGTCAATTTGTTAAATCGATGGCGATATCGGTCCCGCGTTTTTCGTCAGCGAAGTTGCTTGGTAACATGACGTCGCCTTATCGAGTCGCGCTGACGTCAGTGCTCATGCTAATTTTTGATTGGATGAAAAGATTTGGCGAAGATTTCCCTTGGTGTGACCTGCCATTTCCAGAAAGTAGCAACTTGCCACTGCCGACCATTGCCAATGTTAAATGCCCTTCGCACGCTACGCGCGCATTACTTAGTATGAGTAACTGTCCGACTATTTTCAGAAATTGCTTGTTCGCAATATGGAAACCTGAAAGAAAACGTAGCTTTAAAAAAAAAACACGCGACTGCTAAATATCCAAGTATATCATTTTGATTGACTTTTATTGTGTTTTCCTACAGAAAGACATGATTCCTGTCCATTATGCTGCTCTGAACGACAAGGAGGAAATCGTGGAATTATTCTTCAACGTCAGACCTGACACCATGACACAAATCGACGCGGTACGCGCTTTGTTTGTCACTAAACAAAGTTTCTGACCAAAATTTCAAACATTGCTGAATCGCAACGTCGTTTAAGCTGCCCATAACACTAGCTTGTTACTGATACCTGGAAGAAGTTCCTCAATTCAAATATTCATGCAATGCTAATAATGACTTTGAAAATAAATGGTTAACCTAATGGGGGGTGGGAGGTGGGGGTAACCTAATGGGGGGTGGGAGGAGGGGGTTTCAGCAGTTTCCAAAATAAATTCCTGCACAGCAGAAACGGCCGAAAACAAATCGCGCAATGGGAGCCATAGGGAAAAAATCGAACAGCTGCTTTTTGATTTGTGATGTTTAAAAAAATTCTTGCACAAGCTATTGCCCACCAGAAAAAATCATGCACAACCTAAAGGTGTGAAGTGGCTATAAAAAGCCCTGAATAAACGTCATTCTAGTGGCGTCAATATGGATATCTAACAGAAACTGCCTTCACACGTGTACACTTGTCATTTTGTTTGTTCCGTTAGGAGGGATTGAACGCGTTACAGATTGCTGCTTCCAGTGGTAGTCTTAAGGTGGTGAGGAAATTGGTTGAGCTTGACTTTGCCAAATGTTCAGCTGATACGGTAATGATTTAAATGTTTGTTTTCTATTTTCCGAAACGCTACAAAGATAGACAAAACATGACGATGTGTATCTTGAGTTAAAAAAAATGGTCAAGTTTCTTGCATCGTTTCAAACGTTTTGCTCTGTCACACAGGGTGTTCTGTGCAAACCGCTCCTTCTAGCTGCTCGAGGAGGCCACAAAGACATTGTGGAATTTTTATTAGAAAAGGGAGCTTCGCCTACTGAGGAAGACACGGTAAAACTAAGCACACGTTTAATTAATCCTTTCATTGTCAATTTTAATCCCCATCTAATTTTTCCTGACAACATCAAAACGTTTTCAAGCAGACAGTTGAAGGGAGTAAAGCAATTCGTGCACGAAGATATTTTCGTGATGAAACATGAAATTCTCAGAACTTGCTTAAAAGAAATGTATGATAGTAAGAAGGGAGAATTGACATTGGGGCCGAACGGTTAAAATGCATTGCTTTGATACATCGCGTAATGACACATGACAGATACAAAGTTGATAGTTCACCGACGAGAGAAACGTGACATTAGTGTACTCGAACTCAAATGGCCGTATTTATACACGAAAAAAACACTAGACGACTGTGACGAGTTTGCACATTTGGAAAACGCATAAGACAGGCTTGTTATTCGTCTGAGACTTCAAATACGTCACAGATGAAAATATTGCCTTTGATTACCGTCCTTCACGCTTTAGTCAAGGCGGTAACAAAGTCACCAATTCAAAGAAATGTAAAGAAAAGTTCTCTTGATCTCGTTATTTTTAGTGTCTAATACCTACGTAGACGTAACTTATTTTAGCCGTATTATGCGCCTGAGACGTACATTTTGTATCGTTTGTCTACTAAGATAATTACGGAAAATACTTGCGAAATCTCTGAAAAGGAGTTTATCCTAACATAACCTGTAACTGAGCCTTGTGCTCTTTTAAGTATATGTCCTGCTAACCTTCACTATAAGATTAAGACCTGTCTTATATTTTGTCCTATTGTTTGTTTCTAGGAAGGCAACAGCGTGTTGCATTTAGCCGCCAAGTTTGGTCAGCTCAAAGTTATCGATATGCTGTGGGGGAAGACGGCTATAAACCGAACAAGTGTCAAGGTATGCGCTTGATTTTCATCTGATTAAATATTGTTTTTGCTGTTGTTCTTGTTGTTGCTGTTGTTGTTGTTGTTGTTGCCATTGTTGTTGTTGTTGATAAAGACTGTTGTTTTTCTTCTTTGCTCATAGAACGGAATGACTGCCATCCACGTTGCTGCCTTATTTGGTCAGACAGAAATTGTCCAGGAATTCCTCTCCAGGGCCCCTCAAACTGCAACACTAGTCAGTGAGGTGAGAAACCTTCAGTTTATCAGCCCTTTCCGATTTCTATAAGATGAAGCGACTGGAAATATTTCCTACTTTCCCAGGATGAGATGCTTGTCCTCTCAAAGGTTACTCACTAGAATTTTGCCAGGTTTTCCTAACCTACCTACCTATACCTATATTTTTCCATGCCATAAGGCACTTAAGGCTTTGACATTCTCCTTTCATCCACCTTGATTTGCTGCTAGAGCTCAGAAAGTTCCCCAAGACCAGTACCCAGCTGCGCGCCTTTCGTCCTCAGCCGCTCTCTTCCATATTATTTTGGGTCACTCTGGTCTGCTTCTCCTCTCTGGCCTCCACTCCAGTGCTGTTTTCCTACCCGTTGGCCGATAATAATTTTACTCCTGGGTACAGAGGAAGAAGTGTGACCTTCTATGCTACTCTGAATACCGTTTTCATGATCGATCGGAATGTTTGATGCTCTACACAGGAGCGGATCCAGGATTCTGCAAGGGGGAGGAGGATGGTACCTTGAGATGGTACCTTGAGACTGCAGAATCAATGGGGCATGCCCCAAAATTTGAAAATTGGAACTTAATTGAAAACTGTTACACCACAAATACTAGCAATAACACAAAGAAGAACTTACAGAGAGTTACCTGGCCAGAGTTTTTGCCTTAATTTCTGCTACAGTATTCACTACAATATTCAATATTTTTGCTTCCTCAAAAGGGGTTTGGCTAGCCACCTAATCACTGTCCCGGCCCCCTCCCACCTAAATCCTCCCCTGCTACAGTCGTGCAGTGCAGGTCTTGAGAAGATTCTGTTTTGTTCTTGTTTCAGCGTCCTGCTGATAGCGAGGAAGAGGACGAAGACGTGAGTGTGAATAATGATTGAACACATTTTAGTGAAGATCCTGTTCTTTAACTAGGATACATAAAAAGACTGTCGGTTTTATTGACTGAAACACATTCTACAGCTATATACGAGAAGTATTGTTTGTTTGCTCATTCGTTCAGTCAGTAGACCAAACAAAATTTAACGGTATTAATGTACTGCATGCAATACATATACTGTATGCAATTTTGCGACGCTGCCGTGTAATCCTTCTCGGCTGTTTTTATTCTTGTTAGTTTGGATTCACGCCTCTTCACCTTGCGGCTCAAAATGGCGACAACACTCTTGTACGAGCCATCACAAATCATCCTGGAGTACGAGTGGATTCTGTAACATTAAAGGCGGTGGGTTGATTGTATCTTTCACAATTACGCCAGGCTTTAAACAATGACTGCATGTTATTTATGATTCCTTTCAGGTTTATGGCCGTTTTCAAGTTGTATATCAAACACAAGAGAACGTGTTTGATCACATTTCCAAACACCGTGAAGAGAGTTGAAGATACATGTAGTTGCAAATACTGCGAGCGGTGGAGTATTTTTGACGAACTGCGAGGTGTTTGGAAAAGTATTAAACACAGCCTTGAGTGTTTGATATGTCTTTCCAATCGAAACTAAAACTAAGGGGAAAATATAAAAATCTATGCTAATTGTGATCAGATATACAAATACACACAATTATGATTAGTTTAAGCGTGATGAATATATAAACGAGTTTGAAAATGTAACAGAATCACCTAAAATAGCTTAACGCAAGCTCTTTAAGATAACGTGACAACACTTTTATATGGCAGCTCTAAATAGCATTTGTCGGTAGAAGATTGCAAGGGGAGTTTAAGTTGGACATCTTTACTGTTACGTAACTAGTGTTCCTCTTCTACACTCGATCTATAGGGTCGTACAGCACTTCATATAGCATCCCTGGAAGGACACGTGGAAGTCGCCAGCACTTTGATTAGCAAAGCTACGGCCTTGCTGCACCAGGTGGATAATGAAGGTCGTACTTCTCTTCATCTGGCTGCTGCTAATGGACACAGAGACCTGCTCACGATTCTGATTGGTCAAGGAGCTGAGATTGACGCCCAGGATAATGTAAGCTGGAGAGAGCGTGAATGCTTAGTTTTCCATCAATGAACATATGGGCGCTTTCCATTGAACCAAAAATTTGAAAATTTTCGAAACGGGGACCAATGGTACGGTAATTTCCTGGGAAAGCTTCCAGAAACTCCGGAAACTGTAGAATTTCAGAAAAGCGAGTCATAGAACGGTAATTGCTGAAAATTTCTGTGTGCCTCGCAAGGTTGTCCTCTTCTCCTGAAATTCCGGAAATTGCTCTTCCATTTGTCTCTGGAAATTTCCTTGAATCCAAATCGAAATTTTTCATCGAATGGAAAGCGCCCATATGTCTTTCGGGAACCATGGTCATGATGAATATGTTGAAGCTTTGGTTTGATTCCTTTGTTATGTTGTTTCTCTCTTCTCAGCTTGGTAACACCGCTCTTCACATTGCCGCCGGAGCTGGCTACCAGGCAGTAGTGAAGCTGCTGATGGAGTATGGTGCTTCACCTTTGATCGAGAATAAGGTTTGGCATTCACAAGAACTTTCATGATTATTCAATTTCCGCCAAATAGTAATTTCTCGACCCTGCACTCACAAAAGACGAAAACCAAAATATTAGAAAGAAAATAAACCAAACCCACATCATAAAATGGTTTCTGCAACAGTAGGAGTGCCGAGCCAAAAGAACGTAGCTAACGACGTGATATTAAGTCACGTCATCTGCGTGACACTAATTCAACTAGAGTAAGTTGTTAAGTCACGTCAGCTGCGTGACACCAATTCAACTAGAGTAAGTTGTTAAGTCACGTCAGCTGCATGACATCAATCCAAAGAGAGAGCGTGGCTAACGGCGTGATGTTAAATGTTGATTTTCTTCTAGTCTGAGGATGTAGCGATTTGTCACGCGGCAAGTGAACGACACATTGAGGTGCTGGATTTCTTGCTCGCTCAAAAACTGAATCACGACCGACTTCTGAGTAACAAAAAGGTACGTTTGTCATACTTAAGGACAATTTTTGTCACACCAAACTCTATTGAGTTAGCTACAATGTCGCTGCATAGGGGTCACTTTAGAGCTCAAGTGATTTTCTTCTGGGTGCGGCGCATATTTGAGAGGTTGTTCTTTCGAGTAAGGAAATATTCACGTAAATCTTACTTCCGCAAAGAACAAATTGAAGAAGGGAGAGGAGGGTAGGTCCGGCATACAGTGACGTTCAGTGTCCCCGTATTTTCCGTTCCCTTTTTCGGCTTTCGAAGACCAGGATATTTTCACGTTACTTTGATTCTCATTCTAGACGTTTGTTGTTTTTTTTTTCTCATTATAAGCGATCTTCTTTTTGTTGTTGCAGTTTTTAGTCGACCTTGTTATATGCTCCCGCTCGGGCAATCACAAATCTTTGATGAACTTTGTGCTTAGGTATGTATTACTCAAATTCGACTTTTAGTTTAGTCTATTATGTGATAAAAATGACTGACAAAGTGACTGATTGACTGACGAACAAGCGAGGAAGTGAGCGAACGAACGAAGGAACGGGTAAGCGAAAAGACCTTCTGATGGACGGACAGACGGTGAGAAGAACAGAACAACTAATAAACGTAAGGACGATGGATTTTCTGACCGGCGAAAGAACGAACTAATCGTGCTACGAAATCAGTGGCTTTTATAAACACGATGCTACGATACAGCTAGAAAATTCTAAAGACAGTCTGTAGACGGAACTAAAAACATTTCCCTCCCCATCCCGGAAACAAACTTCTCTCCTGGAAAAGTTGAAATACGGAACCTAGTGGCCCATCGGGCCGACGCTTATCTTCGGTTTCCGTAGCATAGAGTGGCTAGGAATATTTCTACTCCCGGATAGATGAGATGCTTATTCAACGCCTTGCTATCCCTATTTATACACCTGGGTGAAAAGAGGCTCTGTGAGAGTAAAGTGTCTTGTTTAAGAACACATCGGAGTGACACCAGCCAGGGCTCGAACCTGGAGTCCAGCTCGCTAACCGTGAGGCCAGCGCGTCTTCCCTAGTCTAGGGTAAAAGTGGTTGTTTAAACTGACAATTGATATGGTTTTATTTTCTTCAGTGCACCTGCACCAGTTCACATTTCCTCCTTCCTGTCGCGACACTACCGCATTGAAACCACTAAGAACAAAGAAAACACAGTGGAGCTGGACATAGCCAGCAGTTTCTGCGAGACCATGGCGAAGGATTTGATCAGCATCTCCTGCGCGGAGGATTCTGAAGCAGTCCTTAATTCCCTTGATGGAAAGAACGTGGCGTTTTTGGATTTCCTGATCGAATGCGAGCTGAAGCAGTGCGTATCGCATTCTCTTGTCCAACAGTACGTCACGCAGATCTGGTTTGGCGATCTCAAGTGGGAACAGTGGAAGTTTATGCTGTTGTTCCTTGTGGCGTTAATCTTCCCGCCCCTCTGGGTGTACCTGTCGCTTCCATTCAAGAACAAGCACCGACAGATCCCCATCATCAAGTTCATCTGCCGACTCATCTCCCACCTTTACCTGATCCTTATCCTGTGTCTGACAGTTGTCGTGCCCTGGAATTACTCCGGCCACGTCCTGACACCTCACTGGTACGAGTATTTCCTCTACATCTGGATCCTAGGTATGCTGCTGTCGGAGATCAGCAGCGAACGCGAACGAAGCGGCTTGGGATGGTTCCCTACCATCGTGGTCTTCTTGGCTCTTTTTTCGGAGCTGCTGCGGATCATTGCCATTGGCTATCACGGCTCCGAGAGACTTAACATCGTGTTCGTGCGAAACCAATGTCTGGGCGTGGCGCTGACGTTGTGCGTTCTACAGCTCCTTCAGTTTTTGTCCATTCACCGATTGTTTGGTCCGTGGGGAGTGATCATCGGCCATCTTGTCGTAGACGTGCTTCGCTTTCTGCTGATCTTGACCATCTTCTTCACCAGTTTCGCCTTGCAGCTCACCGCAGTTTTTAAGCCTTTAGAGGTAGACGGGGAGAACTCGTACACAGCCACGACGACAACGCCAGATTTCGTACTCATCGTGGAATTGCTCTTCTTTGGCATCTTTGGTCTGACAAATCAAAAGGACTTCTCTTCCATCACAGATGCGCCAGAAAATACCCGGAACATGTCGAAGGTGGTGTTCGGTCTCTACAATGTCCTGTGTATCATCGTCCTCATCAACCTCCTCATTGCCATGATGAGCGACACGTACCAACGGCTCCAAGAACAGTCCGACGTCGAGTGGAAGTTCGGACGCGCACGGCTCATCAGAAACATGGAACGCGAGACCGCCAACCCGACGCCCATCAATCTCTTCTCGAAACTGGTTCGCATCTGCAAGAGGTTGTACAGGACTCGCTGTCGGTGTCGCACGCCAGAGAACGCAGTGGCAGGGAGTGAGCCGAATGGCTTAAGCGCTCCTCAGCGCCGTCGAAAGCTAAGGGACAAGTTCAGGCGGGAAGAATCCATGGGTGAAAGTTCTTACCAGGAATGGTGTCTCATCTATTCCGTGGTCGACTGGGAGACCATTGTTGATAAGTTCTTGGATTCCAGGGGAGAGCCGACCTTGAGAAAGAAAACCAAACTGGTGACGCGAAAAGAGCACAAGCGAACATTGCTACACGCCAGACCAGCTCAAATCGCTGGCGCAAGCAATCAAAATGTAAATTTTAGTGACATAGCGGACAGCACTGTTGTCAAAATGAACGTTGTCAGTTCCTTGAGGGTGTGATTTACCCGCCATGTTTGTGACGGTAAATGACGACAGCTTAAAACGCTTTTGTAAGGTCCCCAAGTCAATCAAATAGCCTGGCTAAAGCATTTGAAGTCTTTAAAAAGCCTTAGAATTCCATTTAGTTTTTTTCACACATTTTCTTGAACTCATTTTCTTGAAGATTTTGATGTTTCATGTAGATAACACGGGTTATCTGAACCTACACTCTCATAACCCTCCTGAGTTCATTTGTTATAGCATGGTTAAGAGAAGTTACAAGTAGATCAGTCTACACTAAGTTTACTAAAGAAAAGGTTTCATCAGACGTTCTCGTGTAACATAGAGGAAGCCGATCACTGAATTTTGGGTTGAGTCCTTTGCCTTCATAGTATCATAGTATTCCATTAATGTTGAGTAGTCCACTACTCACCCCCTGCGTCCATACCCGCTCTCCCTCCTTCCCCCAATCTCCCCCGTTTTGCGCCTGCGTAGCAGGCTAGTTAGTGGAAGATTTTCAATGCGCAGGCCGGGGATACGTTTATAAAAATATGATCCGTTTTCTAGTAGGCACGATGTTGAAAAATTTGAAGGGTTTCACGAATAGGCTTGTTTCAAGGGCCTGTGCCACGATGTCTTAAGTCATTTTTCTGATGTACAAAACTGCTTTCAAATTGAGGAAAATTCAGAATGATGGTTTTCTAAGGCAGAAAAACACCAAAGAAGTGATGATAAACTGAGGCCTTGTTCACACTAGCTTATTTGCTTTTAAGGACGCATACTTTCTGATGTATTTTTGCCAACCGATCGAAAACGCTCGTTGCTTTCATCGGAAACACATACATTTGAAAACGCTGTCCAGAAGAGAGACTTCTGGAAGCGGAGCCTTATAGTATTGCTGTGAACAGCAAAAACGGAGGCTTTCTGAAATGTGTAAATTAAAGTTGTCGTAGCCTATCAGCGTATTTGGACGGTCTGTGTGGTAGTGCAGACGGGGAGCGTTTTCAGATAAAACGCGTTATCAAAAACGCATCGTGTTGAAAACGTATTAGTGTGAACGAGAGCTGAAAATAAACAAGGGTAGTTAAAAGATTATGAGCGACGAAATGTGCCGCACGGTGTAGCCCTGTAAAGTTTAGCCTACAAATAGAGACGGATTTCCGACTGTTGTTTCACACCACCGAAGCAAGCGAGAGTTACGTCCGCGTTAGCCCGGATGGCATCGCAATTATTAAAATATATAACTGCGCATATGCTTGGCTAATAGCTATTGGCTATAATTTTGGTAAATCACGTTACTAACATTTTTAAATCAGTATAGCAGGTAGCTTTAAATTTTGCAGGTGTTCAGTTAGTTGGGGCGCAGCGCAAAACACGGCGGAATGAAATAAAGGAGAGAGAGGCTTCGTGCGCAATTTCTGCGCTGCGCCCCCACTAACTGAACGCCTGGAAGAGGCTATAGAGCAAGCATTTCTATAGTTTACAGGCGTTGTCAACAGCTTGGGGTGTGGAGAGAATTTCCTAAGTCGGTTTGGTAAACACGTGTCTCGGACTTCTGATTTGGAAACGAACTAGTTTCTCATCTTACGGCATCCTGCTTAGAAATGAATGGTGTGTTTCAAACCCCATTAAAACATGGATGTTTTAAGAGTGATTGTTATATTTCGAAGGAGCTCAGTCACGGCATTTTGAGTTATTTTGGCCATGTACAAAATTACCTTTAAATTGAGGGAAACCTGAAATAGTAGTTTACTAAGATAGAAAAACACCAGAGATAATAATAAGCCATAGAAGAACAAAGATGGTTAAGGATGGAAAAGATTAACACGGATTACAAACGACCAACTTGAAATTTAGGCTTAACTTTTCAAGATGAGCAAACCGTGAAGTAGCTCCTTTGGACCCGTAAAAAACTATGCATGGTATATTACATGTAAAAACCATAGAAAAGCATGGGTTTCCTACATTCACAGAGGTGTCTTGGTGTGTGTTTAAGTTTAATTCACTAAAACACTTCTATGAACCGATTAAAGTTATTCAAATGATTAGTGCACGGTTCCAGGAAAGAATCCCGTTTATTTCATATATTCTTCAGTTAGTTAGACAGCATGAGCGTGTGAAATACAATACATCCAGTGATATCTTAGATGTAATCAGATAATTTTCTAGCTATAATTTTCGCAGGTTCGTCTCATATCTTCACACCCAACTCATCACTTACATGTATTGAAGTCTCGAGCGATTAATAAAATTAGTTTTAACGACTTTGGTTCAATCCGGGTAATGAGGAATTTTATGACACTTTAAAATCCCGCGGGGGCGGAGGGGGGCGGGGGGGGGGGCTCGCATATAAAAAGAACGGAATGCTCATCGTAACTTTTAGGGGTTAAAGAAGCAGTCTTTTTGCCGAACACAGAACAATTTTTAATCATCTTGTTTCAGTTACTTGTTATTCCGTAGTGCGTCGACATGACATGCACCTCAACAAAAATTTTTTTCAAGAATTTGCGTTGCAGGCAAGAGCAAAATTGAAAAAGAGAAGAAAGCTTTGTTTATGGTGAACAGTTATAATAACACTAGGTTGACACTTGTTCTGTGAGTTTTATTACAATATCAATCTTTTTAAAGATTAACATTCAAATGTATTCTGGCCCAAAAGCTATCAGAAATTATCAAAAGGTATTCAAATTGTATGACATTTGAATAGTCTTTCCGCAGTTTTATTTTCCCAACCTGGTGTATATAATAGGACTACATGCTGTCCAATTTGGAAACAAGTGGATAAGAAAAATCAGAGGACTACCAAAATAGTCTCTTTTGCGGCCGTTGTTGAGGGTCGTTGCATGACGCAATGCTGTTAAGGTGGCTGAACACAGTTTTTGATATCTGTGTTTCATTCACCTTTTTCTCTAAAACCCTTGATCCCTCGGTCGTCAAAAATGGCAGCAAGCAAGTTAACAACACAAACGTTGGTTTTTTGATGGTTAAGCTGACGTATGTGCCGTTGCCATGGCAATATGAATAAATATAAATAGACCTTCAAAATCGGATTTGTTTATTTGTAGAAAATCTAATCATTAGATTTTTTTATAATTTGCATGCAACAAGCTTGTAACGATAATAAAGTGTATTATCGTTTGTCTCACGATGTAGTCACTAGAGATGTAGATCGCGACGTTTCGACTGCTTACTGCTAGTCTTCTTCAGGCGATAAGGTCGACTGATTGCACGGTATCATTT
>Ga0126338_10002956_pt1 | contig 11844 bp, 6 predicted proteins | sample OrbCmetagenome_2_FD_92529 | JGI IMG/M metagenome (GOLD analysis project Ga0126338, IMG submission 92529) | Coral microbial communities from Petempiche,Puerto Morelos, Mexico - Orbicella C C metagenome | ecosystem: Host-associated > Invertebrates > Cnidaria > Coral | place: Petempiche,Puerto... | reverse complement strand
GCATGTGTAGTGGCTGACAGAAATTGCATGGAATAAAATTGAAAATCACTGTTTGACATTTACACTTAGTAATGTGCTACAGTGTATTCCCAAATCAAATATTAGACTGGGTTCCTCACTCATATTTCAATTGCTTTTCAAGTTATTATGTTTACACTTGTTTGATCCTGACACTGATTGGTACCTCTGATTGATAACAGCCATTGATAATTAAATGATGAAATTTGGTTTGAGTCTACGCTTTTTGCACCATTTTGCTTTCAGCAGTTGTTTATTTTAAGTATAATATTATTATTCAAAATGGTGGCTAGAGGCCTTACAAGATAAACATAAGCAGAAGTTACAGTATGTGTAATTTAAGTATTATGTCTAGCAGTGCAGAACATTAAATAGTTCTTATTTGGAATATTATTTTGAGGGTTAGTCTATTTTAGGGCAGTCCATTTGGGTGGTCTAGACTGGGGGCCAGTGTTTTGTCCATCACCCACAAGATCCATATTTCTCAATATGCGAGAGTTAAACTCTTCGCAGATTTTTCTCCATGCTTCATTTTCTTGACTCTCCATTCTCAAGCAACTCATCATTTTCGGTCCATAATTGGATGAGCAGTTTTTGCTTGGCTTGCGTTTGTGTTGATACTTGCATCACTTGCAATCGAAAAAGATTGTCTTGCTGAAGACATCTCTTCAAACTGCTGCCAGTAACCAGATCCAGGATAGGAGTCAAGAATTTGAACAAAGAAGCTTCTCATATTCCTCTTTTCCATTGAAACAACTGTAAAAAGTGTCAGATGGACCGGGTAAAAAAATGATTTTGTCCCGCCATCGATTGCGCCAAACTGGACTAGCTGACTGAAGTTATTTTCCCACCGTAATTTTATCCAGACATGTTTTAAAAATATGACAGTTTAATAGTTAAAAAAACACAAAATTGTTTGCTTTGACGAAGTTTGGAAGCCTTTGAGGCAGCACTTCAGCTTCTTTGAAGATTGGTGAAATTTTGGCAATCCGCAAAAACTTGGCAAGTCTTTGAAACTGGGGGTTGCACTTATTTTACGCTACTTGTTGACAGATCTATTACTTATACAAACAAAATTGGCTCCAGTGCGATCCGAGCCTAACTCAAGCATAGGCTTTCATCTTCTGCTTGTTTATGATCACTGGGCTACAAGATTTTAAAAGTAGTTGCTAGTGTGAACGTTAAAACCTCTGAAAGTTGTTACCGGTATTTCAGGACGGTGCCTACTTTTGTTAGTGCGCACACATTCTGTGCATTATGCAAGGCATGGTTTAAGCGCCACGCATGTGCCGGAGTTGGCATTGATGCAATCAGTTATGTTACCAAGTACACGACTAAAATGAAAGCAAAATTTTCCTACTGTAACCAAATCAAGTTTAATGAACCTCTACTGTAAACCAGGAATACCAGAATAGCAGCATATCGCTAACCACTGACTGTTAAATTAATGTCTTCCAGCTGAAAAACTAGCTGTTATCTGTCTAAAATTATACTGAAATCCAACTGTAAACATATACCTGTAGATGGCGTAGTGCACACGCAAAGCAAGTGCAAGATATGCAAAATGATGGTTTACTTACTGGGGAGGTGACAAGAAAAAATGTAACGGGCACCCTAAGAGTTTTCAAAAAAGGTCAATAACTTTAAAAAATATGTGGTTACCCCTACATTTTATGTTATGAAATGGAAGTGGCAAGCCTCTTCAACACATCAGTAGTTTCTGGTTTTGAGCAAAAGATATTTAGACTGTATTTTAGCAGAACCAGAGGAAGGCTGTTAGAGACACTAAAAGCCCAGTTGCAATGATTTTCATATTAAAAACATACCAAAAGTGGTTTTTATGTTACCATTTACCATGCAGTTTTAAGATCTTTATAAATGTGTTTGCTTTTCTGTATGAAAAAGAGAAATCTGAGGAAATCTGTGAAGAAATATCCTTTCCTTCTTTTTTCAGAAAAATGCTGATGTCAGCATTTTTGTTGAGATTCAAAGCTAATTATCTCAACAACAAAAAATGCGTGGCTTCCCCAATTTTTTCTTTTTGGATTCCAATAGCCCTTGGAGAGATCTACTTTTTTCGCAAGGTCCTAACCTGGTGTAAAAACCTTTGTATTTAGTAGGCACTGTCGTTAACATGAAGTGAAAATATATAGCAGGTGTTAGCACGAGTCAACTGTAGCTACCACTCCCAAATCCCTGGGGAATAGTGGGAAATTCACAAGAGCATGATGTGTAATTTAATAAACTTCCCCCAGGCCCCAGGGACAAATTCAGAAGGTAAATACCCCTTGAGCTGTGTGAAATGTACATGTGAAAGCAAATAACAAGTTTTTGTGATTGGGACGCCAAAAGTGCACTGTTTAAAACATGACTCAAACAGTCCATAGCCTCTTTGTTTGCACAGGAGCCACTATTCTTTATATTTAAATGGGATACAATGTGCAGAGATGATGTAGGTGATGAAGAGTATATTTCTTTCAATGTCACTCCCAAAGGTGAACGCTAACCTTGTTTTTCGCTCCAGCTCAGCATTGGATCGAAGTTCACTCACTCAATTCTGAAATTTGACGACCAGAAGACAAGAAGGCCAAAATTTGTTATTAAACTCTTAAAATTAGAAAGCACTCTTTTATCAGCAAATTTATCTGCCACAATAGAAGGTTTTGATGACCTAACAGACTTAGTGTGCATTTTTTAAGTACACATGGAGCAGAAAGTTAGTCAAGCACCAATCAAAGATGCAAACCGCTTGGGGGTTTAGGGGCATGTGTCTCGGCTTGAGCTTGACAATAGCAGTGTAAGCATCACAATGAACAAGCTGAGATTTCATTGTTATGAACTGGACATTTGATTGGCTGGATTTGAAAATGTTGGAATCTATTGTTTCAGTTCTGCCATCTGATTGGTTTTCATTGTCTGTGTGACCCCAGTTTCAGTGAACGCACTGTAATACATAACATGCCATCCACTTTAGGCACTTGAGAGTTAAACAACTTTAAACACATGCAGTATTGGTCGTAGCATGAAATTAACCAACTGTTATGTAGCAAGAAAATTTCTTGAACTGTTGTAAATTGAACATTTTCCTTGAGAAAATTTAAATCGCTGCTTGTGCATTTAGACATGACCATCTAGTGCAAATAGATTCAAATATGATCCCTAAAAGTAGGTCCAGTAAAATCTTTCAAGGAGGGCCACTGGGCCTTTGAAAAGTAATTTCTAGGCGAAAGCTGCATTTTAAGAAATGCTTCTAGTCAACACTTGCAAGGTGTCTTTGGGTTCAGCCACAGATTGCACACTCTCTCTTTACTATGGAGTTGTCTTCAACAATTGTTCGCTACATTGACCAGTATTAATTTGCTTCACCACTCCTATTCACTAAGCAGTGAACAGCATGGAGAGCTACACACTTGTCCTACTCAAGATGTACACCAGGTCCAGGAAGAAAGGTGACTTGGAAGCTTATGCTAGCTTGAAACAGGTACATAACATGGTAAACTTTGGCTGTTATCTGTTGGTTAATTAAATCAAGTGGTTAGGAGGGTCAAACAGAATGTAGCAGCATAAAGCAAGTGTTATCATGAAAGTGCAGTCCTAAAACACTAACTGCACCAAAGGATAACAGTAAAGAGAATCTCTAATGATGCAAAAGAGTTTCTTTGGTTCCAACTCAAGTTTCTCAGCTATCATTGAGAGTGACTCTGCATTTGGCATTAATTATTCAAGTTTCAGTGTACTGAATTGTGTGTTGTTTTCTCTTTGGCACTGGTAGATCAGCTTGGTAATCTGATTCTTTCCTGGTTTTTCAAGGGACCAGAAGGTTAATGAGAAATCTTGGTAGTTCAGGTGAACCTGGAGTGGTGCAAGCCTCCTTGTAGATATTCGGTTGGCTCACAGGTGTTCTGTGTGATGTTTCCTAAAGATATGAGCGTCTCTGAGTTTTCCTACTATGATGAGAGTCTATGTGCACCCTTTCTACCATAGGATGACAGTCAATGAGATTCCTTGCCAAATGGCCGTGTACCTTATGTGGTTGATTGTCTGTCCCGGTGTTCACTTGAATTACCCAGATTTCTTGATGACCTTCTGGTCCCTTGCACAACCTGGAAAGAGCCAGATCACCCAGCAGAATGGCACATAACTCAGCACATGGAAATGTGAATACTTACAGCCAATTGTACAGTCATTCTCAAATGCCAGTTGAAAGATTTGAGTAAGAACCATTTCAAGTCATTAGAGATTTTCTTGGCTGTTATCCTTTGGTGTGGCTGGTTTCCCAAGGTTGTGTCTCATGCTGACACTTGCTTTCCTCCTGCTACTAGTGCACCCCTCTATGTAAATAAAATAATAATAATGCACAGTTTAGTTCAATTCAATTTGTTTTAAGCGCCACTGAGATATTCTTGTTCTGTTCAACTTATTGTAATACATCTTGAAAATAATTAAATTCAAAGCTGCTATATGTTACTAATGGACCTATTCATTTCTTTTTTTCTGACCACATACCTTTTTCAAGCGTCAACAAGCTTACTGTAGCAAGACATGATTTCTGGTAAGTAAAGAGGTATTGTATTTACTTTCTAATCATTTATACTTATTTTTCCGTATTCCTTCTAATTCACAATTCTTTCTTGTAATTCTTTCACTTTTCTCAAGGGAATTTTATTTTATTTTAACCCTTACTAATAACTTACATGCTGGGCTGTTCCCATGTCAGGATCTTTTAACTATTTACTTAGATGCTACGCTGTTCCCTCATCAGGATCTTTTACTTATTACTTAGATGCTGCACCATTCCCCCTTAAAGAGCTTTCACTTATTACTTAGATACTGCACCGTTCCCCTGTCGGGAACTTTTACTTCTTACTTAGACGCTGCGCCGTTCCCCTGTCAGGAGCTTTTACTTGTTACTTAGATGCTGCACCGTCCCCGAATCGGGACATTTTACTTCTCACTTACACCTTGCGCTGTTCCACTGCAGGAGCTTTTCCTTATTACTTCGATGCTGTGCCATTCCCCTGTCAGGAGATTTTACTTTACTACTTAGCCGCTGCGCCGTTCCCCCACAGGAGCTTTTACTTTATTACTTAGCCGCTGTGCCGTTCTCCCATGGGAGCTTTTACTTATTACTTAGAACCTGGGCCATTCCCCCGTTGGGAGCTTTTACTTCTTACTTAGATGCTGCGCTGTTCCCCCATCAGGAGCTTTTACTTATTACTTAGATGCTGCGCAAATCCCCTGTTAGAAGCTTTTACTTATTACTTAGACATTGCACATTTTTCTGCTGGGAGCTTTTAATTATCAATCAGACACTGCGGTGTTCCCCCTTCGGGAGCTTTTAATTATTACTTAGGTGCTGCGCCGTTCCCTAGTTGGGAGCTTTTACTTATTATGTAGACACTGCGCCATTTTCCTGCGAGGGCTTTTACTTATTACTTAGATGCTGCGCCGTTCGCCCGTCGGGAGCTTTTACTTATTACTCAGTCGTTGCACTCTTCCCCCATTTGGAGCTTTTACTTATTACTAAGACGCTTTGCTGTTCCCCCGTTGGGAGCTTTTACTTATTACTTAGTCGCTGCGCTGTTCCCCTGTCGGGAGCTTTTACTTATTACTTAGAGGCGGCGCTGTTCCCCCGTTGGGAGCTTTTACTTATTACTTAGACACTGCGCTGTTCCCCCGTCATGAGGTTTTACTTATTACTTAGACACTGCGCTGTTCCCCCGTTGGGAGCTTTTACTTATTACTTAGTTGCTGCACTGTTCCCCCGTTGGGAGCTTTTCCTTATTACATAGACGCAGCGCTGTTCCCCCTTCGGGAGCTTTTACTTATTACTTAGATGCTGGGCTGTTCCCCCATCAGGAGCTTTTACTTACTACCCAGTCGCTGCGCTGTTGCCCCGTTGGGAGCTTTTACTTATTACTTAGAGGCTGCGCTGTTCCCCTGTTGGGAGCTTTTACTTATTACTTAGACGCTGCGCTGTTCCCCCGTCGGGAGCTTTTACTTATTACTTAGCCACTGCGCTGCTCCCCCGTTGGGAGCTTTTACTTATTACTTAGATGCTGCGCCGTTCCCCTGTCAGGAGGTTTTACTTATTACTTAGATGCTGCGTCGTTCCCCTGTCAGAAGGTTTTACTTATTACTAAGATGCTGCGCTGTTCCCCGTTGGGAGCTTTTACTTATTACTTAGACACTGCGCTGCTCCCCCGTCAGAAGCTTTTACTTATTACTTAGACGCTGCGCTGTTCCCCCATTGGAAGCTTTTACTTATTACTTAGACGCTGCGCCGTTCCCCCGTTGGGAGCTTTTACTTATTACTGAGATGCTGCACATTTTTCCATTGGGAGCTTTTAATTATCAATCAGACGCTGCGGTGTTCCCCCTTCAGGAGCTTTTAATTATTACTTAGGTTCTGCTGCCGTTCCCCAGTTGGGAGCTTTTACTTATTATGTAGACACTGCCCCATTTTCCTGCGAGGGCTTTTACCTATTACTTAGACGCTGTGCCGTTCCCCCGTTGGGAGCTTTTACTTATTACTTAGACGCTGCGCCATTCCCCTGTCGGAAGGTTTTACTTATTACTAAGACACTGCGCTGTTCTCCCGTTGGGAGCTTTTACTTATTACGTAGACGCTGCGCTGTTCTCCCGTTGTGAGCTTTTACTTATTACTTAGACGCTGCGCCGTTCCCCTGTCAGGAGCTTTTACTTATTACTTAGTCGCTGCGCTGTTTCCCTGTTGGGAGCTTTTACTTATTACTTAGACGCTGCGCTGTTCCCCGTTGGGAGCTTTTACTTATTACTTAGACGCTGCGCTGTTCCCCCGTTGGGAGCTTTTAGTTATTAATTTGTCACTGTGCTGTTCCCCCATTGGGAGCTTTTAGTTATTACTTACAATAGACACTGCGCTGTTCCCCCGTTGGGAGCTTTTACTTATTACTTAGACACTGCGCTGTTCCCCTGTTGGGAGCTTTTACTTATTGCTTAGACGCTGCGTCGTTGCCCTGTCGGGAGCTTTTACTTATTAGGTAGTCGCTGCACTGTTCCCCTGTTGGGAGCTTTTACTTATTACTTAGAGGCTGCACTGTTCCCCCGTTGGGAGCTTTTACTTATTACTTAGACGCTGCGCTGTTCCCCCATCGGGAGCTTTTACTTATTACTTAGCCACTGCGCTGCTCCCTCGCTGGGAGCTTTTAATTCTTACTTAGATGCTGCGCTGTTCCCCCATCGGGAGCTTTTACTTATTACTTGGACACTGCGCCGCTCCCCCGCCAGGAGCTTTTACTTATTACTTAGACGCTGTGCCATTCCCCCGTTAGAAGCTCTTAGTTATTACTTAGACACTGCACATTTTCCCGTTGGGAGCTTTTAATTATTAATCAGACACTGTGCCGTTCCCTCGTTGGGAGGTTTGATTTATTACTTAGACACTGCGCCACTCCCTCGTCAGGAGCTTTTACTTATTACTTAGACATTGCGCCATTCTCCTGTTAGAAGTTTTTACTTATTACTTAGGCACTGCGCCGTTACCCAGCGGGAGCTCTTACTTATTACTTAGACTTTACACCGATCCCCTGCGGGAACTTTCACTTCTTACTTAGACACTGCGCCATTTTCCTGTGAAAAGCTTTTACCTATTACTTAGGCGCGGTACCATTTCCCCTGCAGGAGCTTTTAGTTATTACTTACCTGCTGCACCATATCCCTATGGGAGCTTTTACTTATTAGTTAGACACTGCACTGTTCCGCTGTTGGATCTTTTACTTATTAGTTACACGCTGCGTCATTTCCCTGTGGGAGCTTTTACTTATTAGTTAGACGCTGTGCTGTTCCCCTGTGGGAGCTTTTAATTCTTGCTTAGACTCTGCTTGCATATTACTTACATGCTGCGCCACTTCCCTGCGAGAGCTTTTACTTATTAGTTAGACATTGTGCTGTTCCCCCTTCGGGAGATTACTTAGCTGCTGCACTGTTCCCCTGCGGGAGCTTTTAGTTATTACTTAGATGCTGCGCCATTTTTCTGCGGAAAGTTTTACTTATTACTTAGATGGTACCTTGTTCCCCCATAGGAGCTTTTACTCATAACTTTAGATGCTGCGGTGTTCCCCCGTTGGGAGCTTTTAGTTATTACTTGCATGTATGCCGTTTCCCCGCAGAAACTTTTTTTATTACTTAGACGCTGCGCCATTTCCTGGTCGGGAGCTTTTACTGATTACTTTGACGCTGTACTGTTCCCCTGTTGAGGGATTCTACTTTATACATAGCTGCTGCAACGTTCCCCTTCGGGAGCTTTTAGTTGTTACTTAGACGCTGTTTCATTTTTCCACGGAAAATTTTACTTATTACTTAGATGCTGCACTTTTCCCCCTTGGGAGCTTTTACTTATTACTTAGACGCTGCACCTCGCCCCTGTTGGGATCTTTTACTTATTACTTAGATGCTGCGCGGTTCCCCCATTGGAGATTTCAGTTATTACTTAGATGTTGTGCCATTTCCCCGCAGAACTTTTTTTTATTACTTAGACACTGTGCCTTTCCCCTGTTGGGAGCTTTTACTTATTACTCAGATGCTGCGCGGTTCCCCTGTGGGAGCTTTTCCTTATTATTTAGATGTGCCTTTCCCCCGTTGGGAGCTTTTACTTATTTCTTAGACAGTGCGCCATTTTTCTGTGGAAAATTTTACTTATTACTTAGATGCTGCCTTGTTCCCCCATAGGAGCTTTTACTTATAACTTAGACACTGCGCCACTCCCCTGTTGGTAGCTTTTACTTATTATTTAGACGCTGCGCTGTTCTCCCATTGGGAGCTTTTAGTTGTTACTTATATGCTATGCCATTTCCCCGCAGAAACTTTTTTTATTACTTAGACATTGCGCCATTCCCCCGTCAGGAGACTTCGATGCTGCACCGTTTCCCTGTCAGGAGATTTTACTTTATTTCTTAGCTGCTGCACTGTTCCCCTGCAGAAGCTTTTAGTTTTTACTTAGATGCTGTTTCATTTTTCCGCAGAAAATTTTACTTATTACGTAGATGTTGCGCTGTTCCCCCGTGGGAGCTTTTACTTATTACTTAGATGCTGCACCTCACCCCCATTGGGATCTTTTACTTATTACTTAGATGCTGCGCGGTTCCCCCATTGGAGATTTTAGTTATCACTTAGATGCTGCACCATTTCCCCCCAGAAACTTTTTTTTATTACTTAGACACTGCACCTTTCCCCTGTTGGGAGCTTTTACTTATTACTTAGACGCTGCGCTATTGGAGACGGTGCGCTGTTCCCCCATTGGGAGCTTTTACTTATTACTTAGACGCTGCGCTGTTGCCCCGTCGGGAGCTTTTACTTATTACTTAGTCACTCTGCTGTTCCCCCGTTGGGAGCTTTTACTTATTACTTAGATGCTGCGCGGTTCCCCTGTGGGAGCTTTTACTTATTATTTAGATGCGCCTTTGACCCGTCGGGATCTTTTGCTTATTACTTAGATGCTGCGCTATTACCCCTTCCAGAGCTTTTACTTATTACTTAGATGCTGCTCCGCTCCCCCATTGGGAGGTTTTAGTTGTTACTTAGACACTGCACCATTTCCAGGCAGAAACTCTTTTTATTACTTAGACGCTGCGCCATTCTCCTGTCAGGAGCTTTTACTTATTACTTAGATGCTGCACCGTTCCCCCGTGGGAGCCTTTAGTTATTACTTAGACGCTGCGCCACTTCCCTATCCTAAGGTTTTACTTATTACTTAGACGCTGCGCTGTTCCCCCGTTGGGAGCTTTTACTTATTACTTCAACGCTGCACTGTTACCCTGTCGGGACATTTTACTTTATTACTTGGCCGCTGCGCCGTTCCCCCTGCGGGAACTTTTAGTTAATAGTTAGATGCTACTCCATTCCACTGTTGGGAGGTTTTACTTATTACTTAGACTCTGCGCTGTTGCCCCATCGGGAGATTTTACTTTTTATTTCCACACTGCACCGCTCTCCCATTGCGAGCTTTTACCTATTACTCAGAGGCTGCTCCATTCCCCCGTTGGGAGGTTTTACTTATTACTTAGACACTGCATCGGTCCCCTGTGGGAAGGAAGCTTTTACTTATTACTTAGATGCTGGGCTGTTCTATTGTCGGGAGCTTTTAGTTATACCCTCGTCAGGATCCTATTACTAGTTACTTACATGTTGCACTGTTCTTTTGTCTGGATATTGTTGGTAGTTACTCTGATGCTGCGGTGTTTTACTAGTTACATACATAACTTGGCTGTTCCTTTGTCGGGATCTTGTTTTCAGTGAGTTGCAGTCTCGTGCTTTTCATTTATCAGGATCTTTTTATTTGTTTAAGTTGTACCAAGATGTTTGTTTTGGAGGTGGCATAGTGGCAGGAGCTTTTTTGATCCTGGGATGGCCTGAGTTTCTTTTCTTACACTGGCAAGGGCTTCCCTGCTAGACCTCCAGGTTTTGTTCAATGTGGCAGAATCCTTGGGCTGTGGGACATTCTTTGAAGGCTATGTGTTACCAGACTCCTACTAACTCTGCAGGCTTCTTTGTCCACACCACACCTTGATGTGTTCAAGATGTTGAAGTTGCAATGGAGACAAAAATTGCAAATGTGTCGTTGAAAGATGATGGACGGGTAAACCACTTTTGTTGCAATGTGTACTATATATGTAGATTGGGAAAGCCTGCATACCAGCCAAGTTGCCATCACTTTATCTTGGTTTCTGTAGCATGAAACAACTAGGAGTATTTCTATATTTCTACTGCCCCCTGAATGGGATGGCAGTCTATTACGGGGTTACCTCCAGCATTAAGTTAGCCATTTACATTTACACAACTTGGTGCAGGGAGACACTGAAATTAAGTGTCTTGCCCAAGGACACAGCATAATGGATCGAATCCAGATTACTTGATTTGGAGACAAGCGAACTAACCACAAAGCCATTGTGCCTTGCGCAAGAAACAGTAAACAAATAACAGTTTCTTCTCAGGAGTTGGATGATGATACCCTGGCAGTTGTTCGTCAACAGCTTGAGGAAAATGGATTGAATTTACCACACTCATTGGTAGGTAATGATTATTTTTATTACCAATATCAATACAACTGACAAGTATTTAAAACCAGGCAGTGACTCATGGTGCAAAGGAAGATAATATAGATGAGAAAAGAGTTCCTAATTCATTATTAACGCTGTGTTGTTAGGTTGTTTTCAGGACCAAGTTAACATTTATAAGGAACATTTATTAATTGTTCTCTCTTCGAGTATCAAGACATTTTCTACATCTGGATCATCTGTTTTAATGATGCCACTAACAGCAACAGAAGGGCAAGGGGAACTAGGTAAGGTGTATAGAATCTTTTTCAATATTCACCCTAAGTTGTTATTCAGATTCCCTGAAATATTAGCTTGTCAAGCTACTCTGAAATTCGAGCTTAAATAAAGTTTATGTATGTATGTATGTATGTATGTCTGTCTGTCTGTCTGTCTGTCTGTTAGAGTAGTTTTGAAGACAATGTCTCTATATTGTTGGTTAAGTGAAGATTACTTCTTCACTTAACCAACAACATCACAAATCACAAATTTATATAAAAAAAAAATTAACGGTGACAACCTTTTTTTGTTGTGTTTATTTAGTAGAAGATTTGATTGTTATTGTTGAGATAGAATTTTTTAGGAGGGTAATTTATTTGATCACAGTCGTGGTCAGTTAAGTCATTTATGGTCTGTAAAATGTCAGTTTTTGTTGTCTTTGATTAAGGTGTACATCCAACTTGCAGTTGTGGGTGTGACTCTTCTGAGATATATAGGAATGACACAATGGATGAATTGATTTAACAGGTGAAGT
>Ga0126338_10002955_pt1 | contig 11846 bp, 9 predicted proteins | sample OrbCmetagenome_2_FD_92529 | JGI IMG/M metagenome (GOLD analysis project Ga0126338, IMG submission 92529) | Coral microbial communities from Petempiche,Puerto Morelos, Mexico - Orbicella C C metagenome | ecosystem: Host-associated > Invertebrates > Cnidaria > Coral | place: Petempiche,Puerto... | reverse complement strand
TTTTCGCGAATTTCTGAAAAATAAAAATTCGCTGGAACCTTTAAATATGATTTTTAGAATTAGGTCACTTAAGGGTATCTTTGGGCAAAATATGAGCGATTTGTCAAATGGGACGTTGACCGGTGTTTCTCGATCCTAACAGTCAGCCATTCTTAAAAAGTCACACACGCGTTTCCAACATTTCCCACGACATAAGGAAAATGGGAAAAGTGATGAAACAATCTCTTGCATGGACAGCTTGTCAGTATAGAACCTCCCAATAACATTCAGAGACTTGAAAATTGGCCAAAATGAATTCTTCGACTTTTTCTGAAAGCAAGTTTCCTCTGAAAGTTTTCAGGGTCAATTGAATAAAAAATTTGCATCATTATTTAAAGTGTGGAATTGGAGGTGTTCGTGACTATAAAGCATGCCTAATTTGTACATTCACGCTTTTCAAAAAACATGTCTGTGGTATGGAATCTATATTTCAACCACACTGACAGATGTAAAAAAACTATACAGAGTTAAAAATTAAACTGATTTTTGATAATACGGACTAGTAAAATATTGGGTTATGTTTTAGAGGTTTTAAAGTTTTTGAAAGCGATTGCATTCAGATAAACGAAATGTGAGTATTTAGGCCGTGTATTCAATTTCCATAATATTTTCATCGGGTCAATGTATTACAACTGGAAATTAATTCCACAACACTTGGTGGTAACAAACAACAAGTAATAACATAAGACCTCAGTTTTTAGTAGTTTTTCAGACGAACGTAATTCAGACTAAGTGGGGCTTCACAATCTTTCACAACGCCACCGCAAAATGCGTAAATTAACACATAGGAATAGTGGTGCTGATGTGATGTGTTTACAATTTGACATAACATTTGAGACAACGCACTGCGCATGATAAAATTCTCAGAATTGGAATAAAAACAAAACCGATAACAAAGCTTTTTTGCGTAGCATTGTGTGGCAGTATAACAAAATAACTTGTTCTATATTCAGCCACAGATTTTCAGTGAATATATTTTTCACTTTAGTAGAAATGCCCGGTCAGAGTGTCCGACGAGGCTAAGCTTTTACCTGTCAAAACCTCAAATTTACCGGACAATTGTCTGATGACCGACTGTTATTTGCAGGCTTGCTATACTGTGTGTGTGACTGCACACCCTGAAGGCATGAATTTCCAAACCTCTTTAGATAGAAATGCAAAAGTAGCATGAACTGTTGCACGAGGAAAGCATTAGTATAGATTCGCTGGATTAAAACCCTGTGAATAACTAGGCCTTACATACATACAGACTGACAGAACAACCACCAGACAGACAGACAATTGAATCTCTGGCTACAACCACTTCTTATAAGCCACCACCTCTTATAAGCGACCAGTTTTCCAAAATGCCTAAAGTTTCTGAGTCAAATCACTATATTTGGAACCTCTTGGAAGCAATCACCTCTCGTAGGTGACTGCAACCACTTTTGGAGCTAAAAATTTAACATTTCCTTTTGTCTTTAGCCTCCCCTAACCAACCACTTGACAGATAATAGAGTCAAAATTGGACAATAAGTTATTGTAACATTATCGTGTTCTTGGATAGTACAAGAGAAGGAAATTTCTCCATGGAAAGTACCAGACTTGTTCTCAAAATTGACTTCTCACATGAATAAAACAATTAAAACTTGGGGTAAGTCTTTGCAGTTGCCATATGCTAATGAGGCAAAATTTTGATCCAAATTGTCTAAGCTCTTGTAAACAACCACCTACATGTAGGTTGGACATTTTGGGTGGTTGCCTACCAAAGGTTTGACTGTAGTCCTACACTAGAAATGACTCACTGGCTTCTTGTACAAGTCACATATACATAGATACATGTGCATACTTTATTGAACCACAGGGAGCACACAATTTTGTTGAGTAGGATTAGGGTAGTTAAAAGAGTAAGTTAGTTAGCAAAACCTTTGTCTCCTGTTATCATCTCTTTATACGCAAACATGTCCTACAAAACACTATAGATCTAATATAAACTCGTACCAGGGCCTTTTCGTGCTGTGCAAAAAATTTTATGGTGTCAAAAAAAACTTGTGGAAAAGGCAAGAAAGCGCAAGCACGTGCTGCATGATGCATTTGGTAACGGGATAACGGTACGATCATGTTGCGAAAACGCGATTTGAGAAAAAACTTTGCAAAAGAGGCTAAAATTCCCCGACTGTCATGAAAGTACTCAAAAACAAATTTGGCCAAGTTGCAAAAAAATCTTTTGACTTTGTTTTGTGTTTGTTTGGTTTCATGGAAGCTACCAAAATTTAGAGATTTGAGCAAATGATCAGATTGCATTCAAAATGTTTGGGCAAAGAGTTGCCTCCTTTATCAACATTATATGTAAACCAGAAAAAGTTTTGCACAGCGCAACAAGGCCCACAATCATGGACAAAAGTGTTGACACATTTGAGCAAAACAAATGCTTTCTATCAGCGTCCTTCCTAATTTCAAAAAGCATCTTTTTTGTCGATAGCCAACCCCCCCTCTCCCCTTTTTCAAAGTTGAAATACGCTCCGTGGACACTGTCACATGGCTACAACAATGAAAAGTGTGTCAACTGCTTTTGTCCATGATTGTAGGTACGAGTTTAACCCTACAGTGTTTTGCAGGACATGCTCACGAATAAAGAGAGGATAACAAGAGACAAAGGTTTTACCATCTATTCCTTTTATTCCTTTAATTACTCCCATCCAAGCTTATTTTCATGCCAAATGGAGGCTATTGTGTTTATTCCTTAAATATTTTTAACTACACACACAGCTTTGAAAAGTGTGGAACTGTTATTCCCCAGTTTTAGTTGAGGTAATTTACTCAGTCACACGACGTGTTTAGACCAATTGCACGCAGGCAAAAATATTTCATGGATCATAATCAGAGGTGTTTGTAACTGTTTGGGTGATAATCATTAATCTTTGGAAGGGTTTGGATGATCTCTGGAACTGCTTGGAAAATGTCTAATTATCGTCAGAAATCTTTGGAAGGCTTCAGATGAAGTTTGACCCGCTTAGAAATACCGCAGATGACTGTTGGTAGTCGTTGAGTGTTTTCATAATAACTTTGAATATCTTTGGTGAAATTTACACAGTTGTTACAATTTTGCAGTGCTCTTAGCTAATCAGAATCAAGTACAGTTGAACCTCCAGTTGCGACCACTTCTCCTCAGTGACCAGTTTTCCAAACTACCAAAAGTTTTCAGATCAGATCACTATGTTTGGAACCTCTTGTAAGCGACCACCTCTCGTAAGCGACCGTAACCACGTTAAGAGCTAAAAGTTTGAAATTTTCTACTGTTTTTAACCTCTGGTAAGCGACCATTTGACAGATAATAGAGCAGAAATTGTAAGTTGTTGTAACCTTATCACATTCCTGGAAGGTACAAGAGACAGAAGTTTCTCAATGGGAAGTACCAGATTTTTTTTCTCAAAATTGACTTTTCATATGAATAAAACTTTGAAAACATGGGGTAGGTCTCTGCAGTTACCATATGCTGATGAGGCAAAATTTTGACCCAATATGATCTAAGCTCTCGTAAGCGACCACTTCCCACACATGACCACCAAGGCTTGACATTTTAGGTGGTTGTTCAGGGGAGGTTTTAACTGTAATTAAGTTGTTAAATGTTGATCTTTCAAGTAAATTTAACCTGAATTGAAGCTGTGGAAATAAGAATCTGAGGTCACATACCTCATGTCCAGACAGATATATTCTCAGCCCTTGCCAAGCAGGGTCAGTAGAAATCTTACAGTTGACAAAGAACTTTAACTGCTCATGAAGTCTCACCATGAAAGGGGTACCTAACAAAACAAGAAGACAAAATTAATACTGCACAGACACATTCATTCACTAAGAAATATATTTTGCATATAAAGATTGTACATGCATTACACATGAATGATTTCCTGGCAAATCTGGGGAGGCAGGGCAAGTAGAAAGCCCATGAAGTATAGATAATTTATTAGGAAACTAAAGCACTGTTGACACTGTTCAAAGGTTCATAACAAGAAATTCTAATTAATCAATGCACTGTAATTTGGGAGTTAACTGACAGAAGAAAATGCTACTCAATCCATACCTCCAGATCCCAACTAAATGAGTTTTTAGACAGCCCGGGGATTGCGGAATTAAACAACAAAATTAGTTAGCACAATGCTGCTTTTTGTGAGAACTTGATGCCATGTATTCAAAGACAATGCCAAATACTGAGCATAAGCATAATATATAGATTTAGCCAAGCCTAAAAAAGAACTCCTGATTTGGCTCGAGCCTGCAATCCAATCAAAAACCTGGGCAGCGGTCAACTTCAAAAACCACATGACCTAGCCTGGGACAAAGTGAAGATGGCAGATGTGCCTTTGTGTGCTCCACCTATTCCTGCTTAAAAATGAAGAACAACAGCAAGACGTCGTCAAGCTGTGCTTCGAGAAACTCAAACTTGTCGAAGAGAAATTGGACAAAGTCCTCCTCATACTTAGCGAGTTCAACCACCTTAAAGCAAGAGTTGCAAAACTCAAAGAAGAAAAACAGAGCATGACAGAATCCCTTCAATTCATGCAGGAAGACATAAATGAGTTAAAGTGCAATTAACTCCCCAATTTTGCTTTCATGGCCACAACCAAACAATAGCAATGAATGGGGTGAGTTGGCCTGTGATGTCATTGAAGGACTAACAATGTTTTGCTTCTGAGAAGAATATATGCAAACATGTGATAGCTTGATTCAAAATTGTTGCAGAAATATGCAAGGTAGATGTGTTGTTCAAGAGAGTAGCAGTACAGCAAGCTTAGGAGAGAGCTATCCTCTTCCTTCAATACCTCTGTCTCGATGGCACTCATCCCGAAACGAGAAAAAGACAAAAGAGAGTGTGCTGACTTGTGCAAAGTCGGACCGAAAGAGGGAGCCATCAAGCAGTTCTCCGATCCCAGGTTCATTACTTCTGTAATCAAAGGGCTCTTGGAGCCAGCTCATTCATGTAAGGGCTAATTTGCAATATGCTCTTTGGATTTGAAATGTTGGTGCAGTTGAAAAAGGGCAAAAGCTGGCTTTCAGTCCCCCTAACATTTCTGTCAAAGGCAAATTATACAGTTCTTAAGAGTAACAAATATGAGGGTGTCCAAAAATCAAATTATATACATATAATATATGGTGTTGGTCTGTGGTAGCTTTTTACGAGCTTGGGTACACCATAAAATCTCGAGGCTTCGACACAGAAAATTTGCGTGCTCTGGCTCCAGAGCTCTTATAGAATAATACCTTCAAAAATCACAATTGAAACCGGCTCTGAGAGTACTAAGTACTCTTAAAGCTGGTTTTGATTGTGATTTTTGAAAATATCAAGTCTTGATATTTGTTCAGAAATGCCAAGCAATTCTAAATAATGTTTTGGTTTTGTAGTGGACGAATTCTCTTAGCCTTGGTATACTATAAAAATCTTGATTCACAGTCAAGGGCATGGTTGTTCAAAAAACTAGATACCTGGTAGTCAAAAATTCATAGATAATCAATTCTAGAAAAAAATTATAATTGTTAGTATCAACTGAAACCTCCCAAGAGTATTTGAGTATCTTGACCTTTGGTCAGAAACACCAAGCAATTTTATACAATGTTTTTGGGTTTGCAAGTCACAAATTGTCTGAGCTTTGTGTGACTCATGGGCATCGTTTTTCAAAAAACTATTTACCCGGCAGTCAGAAATTATTTCCATTTTTCCACCATAATTTCCATTCAAACCTGCTGAGAATGCTTGACCTCTGTGTAGAAATACCATGGGATTTCCAAACTTATCAGCCCTCTACATTGAATTGTTCACTTGGACTCAGCATGGAAGCACACTGAACACGACGAAAGTTTGCCACAGGTTGCATGACATTGTTGATAGGTACTGAGTGATGGCGGAGATTTGCAGAACTTTTTGCTAATCTTTGTTAAAAAGCAGCTTATTCGATATTCAACGGCCAGTTTTTTAAAAAAGTGTGTTTATAATAGATATGAATTTAAAAATTAAAACATTCATAATAGTCAAGTACTAGCTCATGGTTTAAAATTTTTGACTGCCAGGTATCTGGTTTTTAGAACAACCGTGCCCGTGCGTCTAGATCAAGATTTAATATATAGTATGCCGAAACTAAGAGAATTCATCTACTACAAAACGAGAACATTATTTAGAATTGCTTGGCATTTCTGAACAAATATCTACAACAAGAAAGTTGTGCTGTGCATATATAAGAAATAGAGCTTCTTTCTCAAAATTAGACTGTTCACAGGCTCCCTACTGACACACGCGAAAGAAAAAGCGAGCAAAGTGAGCACAAAGCACGTGGGGGTGGGGGTGGGTTTGCAAGCGAAGTGAGCAATAAGTTAAGTCAAGTCTTCAGTTTTGCGCTGGCATCCAGTCATCTCCCGACTCTATTTGCATGTTCAACGATGGAATAAAAATACAAGAAAATAGAGGGCTGTGAACAGTCTACTCAAAATCACCTAAAGTACAATTTCTCAAATTTTAAACATTTCAAACAAATATGAATTAACTTCTACTGGAAACCATTCCATATCAGTCCTTTCTTTGGCAGCAATTCAGTACATCTACATGTATATATAAATTACTTGCTAAACAACCATTATCCTCATTGACAATGGTTCATTCACTTGTTGGCATTTACCAATACGTACAACTAAATATACGGCAAATTAATCATATCACATTTTTTTTCTTAAGGAATAGTCAACAACACGTACGTCCTACAATGAAGTGATTAAGGTTAGTGAGGCTTTGAACTGCTGAGCTAGCTATGTAGTTTTGGATTTTATATACAACCACACACACAAGCTACACACATGAAATCAACAACCCGCAGGCTGAGTTTCTCAAAGGTCCTTCAGCATACGCAGTATTGCTTTGTTTTTTGAGCAAAGAAATATATCTATCTCAGTTACAAACTTTAAATGAATCAAGCATTAATAAGTATTCAAACTATTTAGATTGGACTTTACGGATGGAGATTGAAGCACTGAAAGGAGAATGTGCTTGTTTTCGACCGAAATGCAACACTCGGTTATTAGCACAGGTAAAAAAAGACTTTTAAAACAAAAGAACAGCGAAGGAGAAATGTATTCATTTAACTGACACCACACTGAACCTTTTGTCAAGATCTTGTCATTGTTAATTACTCGTACGAAAGATGCAAATTTGCGTAACTCACAATGTTCATGTTTGCACACACTAATTCAGTCATTGACTTTGCATACATACGGTTGGTTGGCAATAACAAAGCGAAAAGACAAATTTTTCCCCAAATTTTTTCATGTTCATTGACATTTCTATAACCCTTCAATAGCTGTAAGTTATCTCTTCAGCCATGGTTTTAACCTTTATAAGCCAAATGGACTGGCAAATTGTCAATCATGACTTGCAGTGTGGCAGGCTCAACTGGTGACCCACACTTCGAAATGAAAAAATATATATATACATTGTAGCTGTCCTAATCGTAGCTAGACTCTGAATTGTATTGCTGGATGATACAGTTCTTTCACTTAAAAGCCTTGTCTATTTTCAATAAAAGCACAAATACCCCATATGTTTTCACAGCACTCAAAACCCAGTCAAACATCTCTTGAGCATTTCAGCAATGTCCTTTGATGGCGTCACTAGAAGCCCGACCCAGATCCCATTATGCTTGACCACTGCATAAACATGGCAATCAGTGCACCTTCAAATGAGTTTTCAATACAGCTCACAGATTTTAAGCAGCTGCCTGGACTTCAGAAAACAGAATGGTAATACAAGTGAATATATGAAGGATCATATATTTGAGCTGTGGAGAAAGAATGATGTGAAGACAAGATCAATCATCGCAGTTATACACACAACTTAAGCAGTCATGAACTTAAAGCCTGAGGAAAAAAAATCAAGCTTGAATGCGATTAAACCCATGACCTCTGTGATACTGGTGGAATGCTCTATCGACTGAGCTATCAAGACAACTGGGAGCTGGTCACGTTGTTAAATCATAATATATCCATAGATGGTGTACAGTGTTACTTCGAAGTTGAAATCAAACACGACTTCAAATCAAAATAAAACTTGCCACTTCTAACCAATGTGGCTGAAAATTTATACCAGAGTGTAAAACTGCATAGATAATAGCATGATATGTTTTTTTCTGCATTACCTTGCATATTTTGGCCAGTTTTTGAGTGCAATGGCTAAATGTGGTAGGGAATCAACCAAAATGCATACTTTTTGTCAGATTGACGCCTTTAAGGCTAGAATTGCACCTTGATGTTTCTTTTTGAAAATGTATTATTTTATGGCAATGGCAGTGGAGATTACTTGAGTAGATCAAGGAAATCAGTGATTCAAATGGGTATTCAAAATTGATTGCTGAGTGTAAAGAACAAAATAGGGAAAGTATGTTGCCTAATTAACAGTAGGTTGTTAGTAAGCACAAGGAGCAGGCCTTATTGAAGGGTTTTGGAAGGGTTACCCGTCAGCCATTGAAAAGGAAAATAAGTATTAATACTTTACTATCAACTGTCAATAGCCATCCACAATAAGCTGTTAAACGCCAAATGCCTGAATTTGTTCACTGTCAACCGTCGAAAAAACAATATTTTTAACTTTTACCATAAATCCTCGAATTAGCGCCCCCACTCAAATAAGCGCCCCTTCGAATAAGCGCCCCTCCTATTGGCCAAAATTTAAAATAAGTGCCCCCCCTCGAATAAGCACCCCCCCTCCTCTCCCCCATTTTGTGGATAAATAATGAGACACTAAAGGATGTATAGTTTTCGTTGTGTAGTATTAGACTTGTGCATTGTTTCAGTTTGTGAACACATTAAGAGTGCCCGCCTGTCAAAATCAGACAAATTCTTAATTTCGCGGCAGGGGTCAAAAATTCGATTTCGTTCATATTCTTATGGTAGATAGGCTAAGGCATGACAAAAACTACCGGAAATTTTTTTTTGTCAAAAGATCCTTTTATTTCAAAGAAATATGCAAATTACTAAATTCTGTTAAAATCGTCATTTGACGCACCATTTTATTAATAAGCAAGTTTGAGAGCCTCGCATGCAAAACCACATCATTCTTCCGTCTTTAAAACACTCAAATATTTTTGTGCAATGTTTAAATGTGTACTGGGTTGATTTTAGGGAATGTAGCGTTGTCTTTTGGGGTGCAAAATAATTTAATTTCGAAGACAAGTATTTCATTCACTTAAAAGTACTTCGTAAATATAATTAATTTTCACCATGTGCGAAACCTTCAAATGAATTAAGCTTCTGGTGGTTGATTCGCAGAAGTATAGTCTACAGATTCCTGTAAAAATTTCTTTGGACAAATGATTGTGAGCGACGTGAGAGCTTTTCAAAGTACGTCAAAAATGCAAATATTTGACCATCCGTCGTCAAATTTCAATTTACGGGTTAGACGTATATTTTAGCATGCGCCGCATGACTTGACCTATAATAAGTTGAAACAGACACAGATCTGGTAATTTCGATAATGTTCTAACCTTATTTGTTGTAAAAGGCAGGTCTGAAGCCGATTTGACGTGTTTCTGGTCGATCTCTCACCATTCGTCGTACATAAAGCAGAAGTTTGCTTCTGTTTACACAAGGTTAACATCCGATGTAAATCGCCTACTGTCAACCTATTATTGATCGAATACCATGAATCTGTGACCATCTTTCTGTGCATATGAACATCACTGCATCTAAGTCAAAAACGGCTGAGTCATTTGTAGATAGCTGCTTGCTTTGCACTGCGCCAAAATATTACATTTGATCGATTGCTGACCATTGCTCATAAGCGTGTCAGCACAGCACAATCTTACAGCCATTATTTGTTCGTCACGCAATGCTGTCACAGCATATGCTGCACATTTTGATCTACTTTGCATAGAGCAGTCTCAGGATAAGTGAAACAATTTAATCATTGCTCATCTGTTTGTTCATATATATAATAATATGTGTATATTTAAATAAATGTATTCTATCGTGTACGTGGCCTTGGTCCAAATCATGTTTGTTGTACGTTCTGATGTTTCAGACAACAGCTGATAAAGCTAGTGGCTGTACTCACTAGAATTTTAAAAATATCACCATAAACAAATTATAGATCAATGAAGCAAGAACTAGCTGAAATAAAAATAGGAAATCACAACGTGTCTAATCCGTGAGAAAAACAGACTAAATTTAATTAGTAATTACGTGAGTAAATAGCCCTGGCCATGCTATTTTATTTGGCGTATTTTGTTTGCTTAGTGGCGAGGCATTGGTATGTTTGTAACAGAAGATAGAGGACTGTTGTCAATACAGTCCAAAATTATTGTCAGTAAAATATTGTAAATAAAACCTCCGAGGCCACCATTTGGTCATTCCGATAAGGGTTTCATTATTGTCTTTACCCCTGTTAAACGGCCACCTAACATTTAAAAACTTTGTTTTGGAAAGGACGATAGCAAATAAGAGTCTGAAATTGAAGGTGCATGACGAGTGATAATTCAAACACACGTGTATCATGATTGTCTTGAACTGACTCCATGCTCACCGAGAAATTTATAACCCGATAGTGAAAAATTAAATATTCAAGGTACACCAACCTCTATTTAAGCGGCTAGCCCCATTAAGCGGTCTCCACCCATTTTACCGAGGGTAGCCCACTGTATTACATATAAACCAAAAATAATTGCACAGCGCGAAAAGACCTAGGTATGAGTTTAGCATTACAGTATTTCGCAGGGCATATAGGTAGCGGTGGTCGAGTAAAAGATAACAACAGAGGCAATGGTAAACTATTCATTCTTTTCATTTCTTAATTTAATCTCTTCCTACTCAACACGATTGTGTGCTCCCAGTGGTTCCAAGCCTTACGGAGCCAGTTAGGATTAGTATTAGGATAGAAATTGTCCTACCCCTACCCCCTAAAATGGGATGACAGCATTGTGTGATGAACAAGGAACCGCTGCAAGCAAGGATTCAAACCATGATGATCTAACATAATATTTTGGTGTAGTGCAAAGCAAGCAACTATCTACAAATGACTTAGCAGTTTTTGACTTAGATGCAGTGGTGATCATATGTGTCGAAAGAGGGTCACAGATTCATGGTATTCAACCATTAAATAAGTTGACAGTTGGCGATGTACATCGGACGTTATGTAAACAAAAGCAAACTTCTGCTTTATGTGCAAAGAATGGTGAGAGAAACACGTCAAATCGGCTTTGGGCCTGCCTTTTACAGCAAATGAGGTTAGAAAATTTCGAAATTATCAGCTCTGTGTGTATTTCAACTTAACATAGGTCAAGTCATGTGGCACATGCTAAAATATATGTCTAACCCGTAAATTGAAATTTGACGAGGGAATGGTCAAATATTTGCATTTTTAATGTACTTTGAAAAGCTCTCACGTCGCTCACAATCATTCGCCCAAAGAAATTTTTACAGGAATCTGTAGACCATCCTTCTGCGATTCAACCACCAGAAGCTTAATCCATTTGAAGGTTTCACACATAGTGAAAATTAATTATATTCACAAAGTACTTTTAAGTGAATGAAATACTTGTATTCGAAATTTAATTATTTTGCACCCAAAAAGACAATGCTACATTCCCTAAAATCAACCCAGTACACATTTAAACATTGCACAAAAATATTTGAGTGTTTCTAAGACCGAAGAATGATGTGGTTTTGCATGCGAAGCTCTCAAACTTGCTTAATAAAATGGTGCGTCAAATGACGATTTTAACGGAATTTGGTAATTTGCATATTTCTTTGAAATAAAAGGATATTTTGCCAAAAAAACTATCCAGTAGTTTTTGTCA
>Ga0126338_10002954_pt1 | contig 11849 bp, 12 predicted proteins | sample OrbCmetagenome_2_FD_92529 | JGI IMG/M metagenome (GOLD analysis project Ga0126338, IMG submission 92529) | Coral microbial communities from Petempiche,Puerto Morelos, Mexico - Orbicella C C metagenome | ecosystem: Host-associated > Invertebrates > Cnidaria > Coral | place: Petempiche,Puerto... | reverse complement strand
TGATAATGATAATGATAATGATAATGATAATAATAAAGACATTATTTAAGGAGGGTTAACACTTAATTAGTTTAATTTGAGATGATTATCCAAAGCTGAATCGATTATTCCCAAACGTTTCACAGACATTTCCGAAGATTTTGTTGTTGTTGTTGTTTTTCATTTCATTGCAATTTGGAGCTAATTAGTATTGGTATCTTCAGGGACAGCAAATAGCTTTTTTTGTGCTTTTTGTTAGACAAACAGCTAGAAAGTAAAACTTGAGAAAAAATCTGGTTTTTTTTCTTCACAGTTTGGCTCACATGGAATGTGTGAAAATTTGTACGATGTGCGATATATCCCGGAGACCAAGACGATCAAAGAAATGCAAGTCTCCAAGATCTTAAACATGAAAAACTGCACAGGAAAACCACGAGTGTTTTCTAACGTTCCTGGAGTTCGTTGCCTCAACAACAGCTGCAACATCGACGAGGTAGTTCCCACCTTGTTCTCTCTGTCTGTATATGTCTGTCTGTCTTTCTGTCTGTCTGTCTGTCTGTCTGTTAGTCTTCTTGTTCATGTTAATCTAGTTTGTGAAGACTTTTTCCCCTACCGTCCATTTTCCCTTTCCTTCATCATTTCTCGCCCCCTTCGATTTAGATTTAATCCAAATTGAATGAAAAAGAAGATTCTCCAACTACCCGTCCAATTGTATTAGCATTTTCTCAGGATAGTGAATTATTGCTAAGGAAAATTAAGGAATTTTTAATTTAAACGACGACTGGCTGATATTCCAAACATTTACGATGGGGCACGAAAGACTGGAGTTTCTTTGGATTCTTTTAATCTTCTATAAATTTGCAACATTTCCCCTTTGTAACGTTCAGTTTAGACTTTTACGTAACGCTCTTAGCACGCAAGAAAAGGGGAAACGGTTGCCCCCAGAAAAGAAGTATACTGACTGAGAGAACGTGCAATTTACCGTGACGTCATCTCATTATTTGGTTGTCATCTATTTTATTCGCAGCCATTGAAGATTTCCGTGTCCTCGTCATGTGATCTGCTGGGATCGGAAGACAATTTCGTGGTGAAGAAATGTAATGTAGAGGGAAAATACATTTTTACGCCAACGCAGATGAAAGGAAGTGGAATGACTTTAACTAAGTACATAACTCCTTTACTTATTCCCCGATTCATGATGGCGGTTGTTAGGAAATGATAAAGTCGTTTCTGCATCATATGAAGTCATTATTCCATGTTACATGGACCTCAAATAAAATACTTTTTGCACGTCTTGTAAATCCTCCATGGTTCACCGTTATACATAAATAATTTTCTAAGAATAGCCCCTCTTCTGCCCTCGGGCCCAGCAGACCGAAAAAAAGCCTTGTACGTCTGGATGGGGTTGAGGTAGCAAAACGACAAGGACAAAATAATAAAGTAACAAATTTATAAACCAGAAAGAGACAATTATAGTTAAGATAAGGGAAGATTGAGAGGGACTGGGAACGACGTTCAGTGTGAAGCGCATGCTAGCAAGAGCTGCAAATCATTTATAATCGAACAAAGGTGAAGTAGAAAGTGTTGAATTATAAAAGAAAGACCGCCAGATAGACAGTTGCAATGCTGAAAGAGAATCACCTACAACCAATTTTGTGATTGTTACTTTCCAGACAATATGTGACGTTTAAAGAAGTGAAGGCTGAATCAGAGAGCTGTGAGTATTTTTTTCTATACAGACTGCAATTACTAAGGCTATTTTATTGTGGTTTTGTACTTTTTTAATTCGTCTTCTCCTTTGTCTTAATTGTTCTTCCACATCTTAATTGCATACGCAAAGAACAATGGAAAAAGTAAAACTTTTATCAGGCAACGCGGAATAACTTCGAGTCAATGTTTCAGATGAAGTTGGAGGTGACATTCCGAGGACACTTGAAATGACATATTATGACGAGGAAGACAAACCGCTGACCGAGAAGGAAAGGAGTGAAATTGCCATGAAGGTTAGTTTCTTGGGGGAAAAAATGTGTATTTGGTTGCGGCGTTTCTGTCGCTTTAGTGTTAAACCATCGAACATAGATAGGCCAGTTTTCAATTCAGCCAAAGGCAACTTGTTCATTTGAAATAGATAAACACAACCAATTATTTAAATCCCCAAAAATCTAAAAACGCTCCTTTTCCCCTCCCTTAATTATCCTTGTCTCTCTGCACACGTTTTTCCATAACTCATATCATTCTTTCGTTCGTTATTAATTGTCTTTAACTATTCCACTATTCCATTCAGACGGAGAAGATGATGGATTCTCTCGTCAAGAGTGTGGAGCAGAAGGAGTGGAAGGCATGGAAATTCACTGCTTTGGTGGAAACCTTACGCAAGGTCGACAAACAAACACTTCTGGAGATGTGGGAACACTGTTACAATGACGACAAGCACAGGTGCTTGCTAGAATTTGTTTTCAACCGTATGGATTTTAATCCTTTGAACTTAGAGATGAGCTTTGTTTACTTAATTTTGATACCCTCATTGTATATTCCTTAGAAGTCATTTTAGACATTTTAAAAGGTGGCAATGGGCTTGAAAATTTATGATTGTTAAAAGACATTGTGGAAGTTTTGAGTCTTCTCTAATAGCGCGACACAACAACAACGGCGTTTGTTCGACCCAAAGACCAACGTAAATTTCAATAACTAAAGAGCTAGGAAGCCAGATCAGTCTTTGCTGTTTTCATGAGTGCCCTCTATCCTGTTGGAATTGGAATTTAGAGATGTTGGTTTTCATGGAAGGAGGAAAATTAAACCGGCCATGAACCAGGAGAAAACCCTCGGACTGGCAAGCCGAGAACAAATAACAAACTCAACCCACATATGGCACCGGGCCAGAATCGAAGTGAGAGGCGAGCGCTTCACCTTTGTGTCATCCTTTCTCCATCCCTAGCCTGAGCTTGCTTTTACTTATGTAGGGAACTTCCTTTAAAGATAGCTAAACTAAGTCCCTTAAAAAATAGGCAATGGTTCCTGGAAGCGCTGCCTTATGTCTACAAGGAGGAAGTGTTTGAACTCATTGCGGAGAAAATCTACACACGAGATCTGGAACCGAAGCTGGCAGTCCCAGTTCTTCGCGGTCTGGCTTTAACCACCAACGCAACCGAAAAAATGTGTCAGGACATTTCGGTAAGAAACAGGCTTACATGTCTTTTAATTCTGTGTGCTCCGCATTAAAACTTGTGGCAAAATCTCCCATCGCCTGATTTTTCTATATTATGCGTTTAAACTAAGTTTACACTTATTTCCACACTTGTTTTCCGTCTCTTGCTAAGGATCTCTGCTCTCGTGCTGCCGTGCAAGAAGACGAAGCTCTGAAAATGACCTGCTACCTTACATCGGGAGCTTTGATGCATGAATACTGCAAGAAAAAGGATCATACCTGCCTCACTGACAAAGCAACGGTAAGTTTACCCACATAAATTCGTTTAGCAATTTGGATTGGCTGTTTACTACGCGCGAAAATTCAAAATCGAGTAACAACGAATCAGAGACACTACAAGGTTTTCTGTAGAGTTACGTCATCAGTGTGGAATCTTTCGGGTTCAGTCTTAGAAGTGTATCGAACGAGAAAAGAATTAAGCGAAAAGAGAGGCGAGAGAGAGATTTCCTTATCCGCGAGACTACCGGGGAAATTTCCTTTGTGAAAAGCTGTTTGACCCATGATTAGAACCTCACTCCAATGTGCACTTTTACAGGAGCTAAAGAACCGTTTGCTGACCGCCAAATACCAGGAAAAGATGTTCATTTTGAAAGCGATCGGTAATTTTGGACACAAAACCCTCTACAAACCTCTCCTAGACATCATTCAAGACCACAAGAACACACTGGAGTTACGCGTGACAGCAGTTTACGCCTTGAGAAGAATTGCTCCTAAAGTCCCACAAAAGGTAATTTACTTTGCTAGTCACACAATATTCTTCAAACCTAATCGCTGTTGACATATTGAACACCTGATCACACCACTGTTTGTCTACCCTCCTTCGGCTATGTCACCATCATCACTGGTGACAATACAGTGAGAAGAATTGCTCCTTAAGTCCCACACTCTAATAGTCACGCAAGATCCTTGAAAACCTACTCGCTGTTCACATTAAACGCCTACTCACGCCACTCTGTCTTCCCTCCCTCGGCTATGTCATGCTATCATTGTTAGCTTTTTTGATGATCGATGTGCAAAACTACTTTCAAATAAAGAGAAACATAATATACGATTAACTTGAAAATTTAGTTGGGCAAAATATTCTTCAAGTTGCACCATCTGCGACTCTTCTCTGCAAGCAAAGGCAACGAGATATTGTAAGCCCTATAAATTGACATAGGCTTTCGACGCAACAGCCAAGTAGTATATTGCCGATGGCATTAATAACATATTCTTTTTTCATTAAAATAATGAAAGGTTGCAGGAAAATGTGTCGAGCAAAAGGACATGAATGATCTGAGATCTTTCATATATTCACTTGAACAGAATTGTTTTCTGTTTTCCACGAAATCAACTTTGTATTACAATAAAATTGCAATAACTTATAACGTCCTTACCTACCCCTCTCTAGGTACTACCAGTGCTGTTACAGATTTTCCGTCAACCTTTGATTGACACAGAACTGCGCATGGCTTGTTTCGTTATCATGTGTGACTGCAAACCAGGTCCAGCGGTGTTCAACCTGATTACCAAGCAGCTCTTTTACGAGCGCACCAATCAAGTGCGATCATTCGTGGTGTCTTACATCAAGGGGATGGCATTCTCTAAATATCCTTGCGATGAAAGGATGTAAGCTAAAAGATTACTGTTGTTACTACAATTTACCTCTTTTGTGGTTGAAACGATTCGACAAAATAATCATATGTTTTTCGTCTCAGTCTGGTCTTATGCACCTCCCCTCAACAGCCGGCTAGTCTGAACGACCAAAAGTGACCTCAAAACGTACTAATATAATTAGTTTTCTGCGAATTAGAAAATAGAAAACCGTTTTTCAGCCAGTCGAGCCATCGTAGATCATCTAAAGCTTTTTGTACCTTTAGATTTCAATTTCTAGGGATAATCAGCAAACTTTCGCCTTTTCAAAAACTGCTCCGAATTGATGTAATATATCAAGAACGAAAGACCGTGTTTGACTACATTTCCAAACACCGAGAAGAGAGTTGAAATTACGACGCGCAGCGGAGTATTATCAACGACCTTCAAGGTGTTTGGAAATGAGGTCAAACACTGTCTTAAGTATTTGATATATCTTTTCAATGGCAGTTAAAACTATGGAGACAACGGGAGAAATAAAATCGTAAAAATCTATGCTAATTAAGATCAAATACCCAAACACCGTTACGGTCATTATGTCCTTTGTTTAAACTCGATGGACTATCAATGAGTTTGAGAGGTACACATATCTAACTGGAGTTAGATTCACGAGCAGATGTACTATTCGGAGCATGTCTCCCTTAACATTCAAGCGCAGCCCACTATGTATTGACGTTTAAGTCATTATGTCCTCAAAAGATCGCTCCCCCACCCCACCCCTCACCGTCATATGCCGACTTGTCTTTGTTCCTGAAAGTTTCAAAATTGAGAAGCACTAAAATTTTTATCACACTATTTGTAACTAATTGCTTGATTTTGTTACAGGGCTTCAACAGCAAGAGTTGCTCTCCGAATGCTCAGAAAGTACAAGTTGAGTTTCTTGAGCTCCAAATGGCTCCACTTTGGCGAATACTCCGGTAAGTAAAAAAAAAAAACAGTCGAAATACCTCGTAGAGAAAAAAAAAAACTACTAAGATTTTACAAGGAACCAAGAGGAAATTTATCAAAACATTTTCCCCGCTAGATCACTAATGCAGTTATATGTTGCTATTAAAATTTTCCGACTTCTAAATAACTGGATATGTATTTCAAAATCATCTTAGTGGAGAGCGAACCTTAAGAAAAATCTTTTTCATGTTATTCAGTCTCGCTGTTTTAAGATTAATTTTTTTGGCTGTGTCTTCAGAGCTTCTTCAAATGGGCGGATCAGTGGATCTCCAGATGATTTCGACGCCATCAAGTATTATCCCCAGAGCTCTCAACACTAAAGTCAAGATGCAGGTCCTTGGAAAGTCTCTCAATTTGTTTGAGGTGAGTACAAATGCAGCGAAATCATTGTCCTTGGGAACACTAGAAAATCTCAAAACAGTAATTTTCTTATAGAAAATGATAAAGTGCAGGAGTCGCAAATAGTTAATCAAACTAACAGGCCATCAAGGTAAGTGGATGGGTGACATTAAGAATTACAGACGATCACAAACGACGATAAATTGGACAAAGTTAGCCTGAATTTGAAAACATAGCTTCCTAGAAATTTAACAGGAAATCTTGAGGGACGGATGCAAGAATAGATGAAAGCCCGAAAGTGTGAACGCAAAAAACGGGCATAGCGCACGGAACGCGATTGAGTGTACAAAACGCACAAAACAACACATTTAGTGGACGAAACGCAAAAAGCGTATGCAACCAGGCACGAAGCACACGAGCACATTAAACGCGCGAAACTGATTAAGTGCACGGGATGCACGAAGCGCAGTGAGTTATAAGAAGAGCACCCGATTACAGTAAACTCGAAGCAAGGATGAAATCAAACCTCTCTCCCGGTCTAAAAAGCTTATTTCTTCCATATCGGTTGCGCCAAATGAACTCATGCATTTGAAAGTAAACTGACGATCGGTGAATAGGATTTAAGGGCGCAAACAAGGTGTCGCAAAATGCATTACTATACTAAATACCTTGTCTACCTGCGCTACTCTAACTGACCAGAATGTTCCTTTGATATTTCATACTTTGTTAGACTGGTGTCAGAGGTGAAGGAATACAAGAACTGCTTCAGCGTGTAGTAGGACCCCGAGGACATTACAGCAAGGAAAAATCTCTGTTTGGTTTGCTCAGGCCAAGGCGGAGTTTGAATAAAAACTTAAACGACAAAGAACTCAAGGAAATACAAAAACTGGTAAGTCATGCTTGTTGTAAAAGGTGAAATAAAAATAATCCGGTGAGTGAACTTTTTCAAGAACTTGCGACTAGAAACTTTTCGCGAACAACATCGTTGCAGAAATAACTGATTTACGTTACTTTTTAACTACGAATCTCTCAAGCAGGCAATTAGCGTAGAGGCGAGAGCGCTCACCTCCCGGTTTCTTCCCTCCTGAAGCACCAACATCTCCAAATTCCAATTCCATCAGAATAGAAGAATCGCATAAAAACCAGCTAGGGCTGATGTGGCCTCCTCCCTTAATATTATAATACATTTATTTGTTTATTTATCTCGAACTATCCTTAAGCTGAATATCTATAAGACAGTGGCGTTCAAATCCAGATAGAAACCGTGATTAAAAAAAAAAAGCGTCTGCGGCGCAGTCTATTTTCTCTAAGATACTTAGCTTAGAACGTAGCCATTCAGTCGCTATTTAGCAGATGACGACTATGTGGAACATACCATGACGTATATTGCACGTGCAAAGTCATTTTACTGCAACATTGTCAATTCGAAGCTGTTGCCGTTGGTAATTTCCAGAGTTATATGTGAGGTTTCGTCCTGATCAGAGTGTTCCTTGTTTTAATTAGCTTCCAATCACTGAATACGAAGAAGAGAAGGCGAAAGGCTCGTTTTACTTCAAAGTTCTTGGCAAGGAATTGATTTACAACTACTTCACTTATGATGACGTCAAAGAGTTGATCGAAGATGGAGTCATTAGGGTTAACAACGATCTCAAAGATATGCTAAAGAAAGGTGAGAAAAGACCTACTAACTTTGAAAAAAGTCAATTAAAGTTTCAGCTTATTGTTGTGTTTTGCTTTGTTTTGCTTTAGAAGTAAGGTTTTTGAAAGGCGCGGTGTCCTCGTGGTTAGTGCGCTCGACTCCGAATCAAGTGGTCCGGCCGGGTTTGAGCCCTGGCCGGGGACATTGTGTTGTGTTTTTTGGCAAGGCACCTGACTCTCGTTGATCCTCTCCTCTCTCCACCCTGGTGTATAAATGAGTACCGGCGAATTTAATGCTGGAGGGTAACCCTGCGATGGACTAATATTCCATCCGGGGGATGTAGAATTACTCCTAGTCGCTTCACGTTACTGAACCGGAGACGAGCGCCGACCTGATGGACCACTTAACTCTCATACAGACTTAACCTTCCGTACCTTTAGTAAGGTTTTTGTTGTTGCATTTTCTACAGGTAAAAACTGGAACATGACCAAAGTATTCGTACCTGTTGAGGTGAAGTTTTACCAGCCCTCATGTGTCGGTCTTCCTTTGAAATTCTCTCTGGAAAGTGTTTTGTTCCTGCGGGTGAACACTACCGTTAAAGCTGAAGTTCAACCAAAATTCTTTATTCCTCTTCCTGATCAAGTGACAGTCAGTGGAAAGATAAATGTCAGGTATGGCTTTGCATAACAGATTAAATTATTGTATTTTTCTTCTGTCGAATAACACCTATACCAAAGCCGGGTGCAGAACCGTTGTTTTCCTCCTATGGCTCTCTCCTTCGCAGAGGTTCCCGGGACTGAACGGGCGCGTGGGGGACGATGGGAAGTGAGAAAGGGCGGGAGCCTCGCCTCTCTTCTCTTTTTCCACTTCCTGGAGTTCCCCGCGCGCTTCCTTTATTACATCTCCCCATCCTCCCAAGCCTACACGGCTTTCATTGGTTATGATTGTCGTGAAGCAAATTTTGCGATATTTTTCAAGTCGTATATTATTCACAACAATCGTCAGTAAGCTTTAATTAGGTTTCATTTACAAGAAACAGTTTGCGTCGTAGACTTCTCGTAAGCTTGTCGACCCTAACTATCTTTTTTCTTTTTCATCTGCAGTGTCTTGCACTCCACGTGGGGAAAAATGAAGGTTTGCCTGCCTCAACTTGAGACGGGCTGCAAAATGAAAATGAAGATTAATATGACAACAAGTCTAGGAGGCAGTCTGCAATGTAAACTCAAAGATCAGAGTTACACTACAGAGCTTGATGTGCCAAAGGAAAGACAGGAAATTTTCTCAACAGAGTAAGCATATATTTCGGACCCTTTTTTATTATGCGTGGCTTATACCTCTGTTCAGTCCAACAAGAATGGCACGCAAATCCGTCAAGAACATCATTTGAGTCATTTTGCAATATACTTCAATTATCCAGTGAAGTTGCCTGGAATATTACTTGATATCTGCTGAACAGAGATGGCAGACATTAAGAACTTCCTGGCCATATACTGTCATCGTGACAAGGATTGAAATTAGAAAAAAAAAACATCATTATCACGTTTGTCTAATCAATGGTCCATTTCTATTCCCAATTCCTGATGGGCACCTGTCAGTTATCGAGACTTTTGTTGGGTTTCCTACATGGTCCTAGAATCGTTTATTAGTTTTTTTTGTTCAAATGTCAATTGTTCAATCGCTTTTTGTTTTTTTTATACGACAGAAAACAAGGCTACACATTCCTGATGTACACCAAACCAGTAAAACCAGAAATGAAGGACTGGTCATCTCTATACAGGAGCTCAAAATTGGACGGATTTGAAATCGGAGACGTTTCTGATGTATGTTGGGCATAATTCGTTTAAAATAGACACTCATAAAAATCCAACAAATCGAAATCAAAATCAACAAACAATTAAATTTTCCTCGCCTGTGTCTTTAAATTCGTTACTGTCACAAGTTGGAAGAATAAGGTAGCATTCGTAATATTTTCATCTCGCAAAACGACGGTGTTCTAGGCATATTTCGCCTAAAAGCGAAGTTATTTAATAATTATTGTAGCATCGTTTTGACCAAAAATGCCCGGGGGAAACTACCATATAAAAAGGTCGGAGATGCTCATCTGAAAATTTGAATGAAACCCCTAAAAGAGACTAATCAGGGCGCGGGTCGAACTTTATATTTATTTGACCTCTGTTAGATATCACTTAAAAGGGAAAGAACAGCATTTTTTATTATTAATTTCTTTGAGTGCACCCTGAAAGGACCCTTGAAAGCTAAATATAATGACTTTTCGTCCTGAACAACCCTGCTGAGACCAAAATCCGTGATTTACACCCCTAAGCGAGACGACGTTTCCATAAGGGAATTCTCCCCTCCCCTCCGGCAGAAAATGTAACAATCTCCCCCTGGTAGTGCTATGGTGATATCGGTCCTTCATGTAACTTCTCTTGAAGTTAAAGAACGTACTTCCCTTATCTGACAGATTGGAAGAAAACATCACCACCGCTATGCCAACTGGACTCTGAAAGCGGGATCTGGAAAATACCTGTCAGTGAATGAACAAAACGAACTCATCTTGAGCGAAGAACCCACTGTCTTCAAGGTCTTCTTTGTCGGCATGAACCGTCAGTTTGTCAAACTTTTTGTTACCGGGAAAGGATTTGTCAAGGTAATTCTTTCAAGAAATTGTCCATTACTAGCTGTTTACTGTACGTATTAGCTATGTCATTCAGTAGCATGTGAACAAGAGAAACGCGGTCGATTGTTTTGGCTACAATAGAGACACTGGCAGCTCAGATTTGACCGAGGCAGTGTCAGCTAATGTCCGTGGTTTGAAACGATTCCTGGTATTAGGGAACAAAAACGCGAAACAATGACTGAGGCAAATGCCTCAGGTTTGCCTGTTCCTAGCTACTGCCCTGCAGTTTGTCAAAGTTAACCTGTTTAAAAGTTATCCCAGCCTGTCTAACGCAACACGTCGCTTCGTTGCGTCGCGTTAAGTCACGTCATGTTACGTTATGTTACGTTGCGTCCTGTAGGGCTGTTTGTCCAAATGTTTCTTTTTATATTTTAAGTATTCAGAATTGATAGTGGCTCTAGTCTTGTAAAATTCGTTGGTCTATGTATCGTAACGTCATTTCTTCTTAGCAGAAAGTGACCTGTTTTGGTCGGCCAATTAACCAATTATTCCATGAGCGCGCGTTGGATATGGGATGGTAGATGGCCAATGAGGCGCGTAATCCTCTCATATCCAACAAGCACGAGTGAAATAATTGTTTTATCAAAAACGCTCCCAAAATAGAGAAAACTAACCTAACATGAAAATAAAAAGTTCCAAAAAATCATGCGTGCGCTTACCATATTTGTAGTGCATTGTAGAATGGCTCATATAACGACGTGGTGGCTAAGCCAATGATTCAGATTGTAATAAATGTTTATAGTATGTATCTTCGTTATACTGCACAAAATCCTCAAGAAAGATATAATATAAATATTGTCTTTTGATGTTCAGGTGAAGCCAGATTCCAACGGTTGCCTAGAGAGTGTTCAAGACGAACGCTATCCAAAACTTTTCAAGATCACTTACCCAAAGCGGAGCCTTCGAAATATTCGTCTAGCCACCGTGGTGTTTATTCACCCAAATAAATCCAAAAACCCCGAGGAATGGATGGGAGCGACCGCACCCATGAACACAGACCAGGTTCTGCTGTTCAAACACATGATCGAAGACATTAAACCGACAGACGGATATGAAGAGAAATGGAGGTACGTGAGTGATTTGCCCCTTGACGATGTTCCGGTTCAGGAGAGATTCCACCCTCGCCACATGAAGATCGAGTTTGTGACACCAGTGGAGGGCAAGGTTTGCTTGAGGCCAAACAAGAGTTATGAGACTATGTTCACCGTGCACCGACATTACTCAAACACAAGTGTAAGTATAGACTAAGTTCTTTTTTCCAGCTTATGTGGCTTACTAGTTCAGTGCTTATCTCGCGTTTCTACAGTAGTAAGCCATATTGCTACCGGGGGGGGGGGGGGAAGCCCCCCCTTTAAAAAAAAAAGGGGTGGCCGGCACTTTTTTTAAAGGTTAAAACTGTGTTCAACCCCAAAAACGCCACCACCGCC
>Ga0126338_10002952_pt1:0-10000 | contig 11850 bp, 5 predicted proteins | sample OrbCmetagenome_2_FD_92529 | JGI IMG/M metagenome (GOLD analysis project Ga0126338, IMG submission 92529) | Coral microbial communities from Petempiche,Puerto Morelos, Mexico - Orbicella C C metagenome | ecosystem: Host-associated > Invertebrates > Cnidaria > Coral | place... | reverse complement strand
CACAACAGTACTCCATACTGATAGGCTATTGTAATCAACCAATCAGAATTGAACCTTGCGCAACGCGCACAAAGGCGAGAAAAATCACGTGGCCCACTTGACTGTTTTAGATTTGCCCCTGATTGGCAGAGAAAATAAAACCTTCAATCTGGTTGGTTACCTCACGCTACACAAGTTTTACGAATCAATTACCGGCTTTGTAAACACAAAACATTAACTGCACTTACTAATAATCGGTTAGTGTTGACTTTTGGAGGATCAAACAAGCGTTGAATGGCAGCCAGGAAAACAAAGAAGGAAATTACCACCAAGAAAATACCATTCACAAAGCCTGATAAAATCTCCACGCGGCCATAACTGTAAAAAGAAACTAACGATTAACAACAAAAGTAACATGACTTACATATAAAAAATTGCTATAGTTCCAGTTCATATCACAAAATGTCCACCGTATGAAAGTACTTCCCTGCAGCTTTTAAATGACTGGTCACACACCAAGCTTTTATTCGCGGACTTAAACTGACTTAAACTGTACAGTATAACGAACATTACCATACGACATTTCTGCTTAATAGCTCTCAACTAAATGGTCACACACAAGGGTTTTATCCACTGATTTTAAAGTTAGAACCACCTTGAACAGCATTACAAACAGTGCTACGTAAAAGCACTGATCAATAGCTGTTTTCATTGGTCAGACACTTAAAAGTTTCATCCAGAGACACAAAAAGTTGGAGTTTTAATTGATCCAGTGACGAAAGGGCTACAAAATGAGAAATAAATGGCGATCAAGTAACTTGAACAGACCCATAAGAAAATGTTCTGGAAGCCTTCCATCTGGCCATGAGAGCTGCACAGAGTCCGATCACGAGCGCAGTACAGTCAAATAGCATGTGAAAACCATCAGAGATGAGGCCAAGGCTATTGGTCCAGACACCATAGAGCAGCTCGATACCTGTGAAAAGCTGAAATAACAACAGACAGGCTATTTATGATATGACAAATAAATGACATTCTTCACTTGCCGCATGCTTATAACACTCCAGCCTGCAATCAGAGGCCCCATCCATATGCCTGATCAGAGCTTTAACATATAAGATGGTATGTATGCATGTAGTATCCTTTGCGGCTGTTAAAGGGTTGTCACGCAATGCTTACCCCACTAAGGGAGAAGCATTGCATGACGACCCTAATAACGGCTGCGAAGGTGACTAGTATGCATGATGCTTTGTAGTTTCTTGCTTTAGCTCAGTAAAAATGTTTGTGTAAGAAAACCATGTTAAAGAGTCACTGCACTTAATTAACAATAAAAATCTGGCATTGAAAAAAAAAAAGAAGTTGAGGTTTGTAAGGTAACCCAAAAAGCAAATGAAATCAAAGGAAAATTTTCTGAGACATTTTAAGCTAACACACGAAGTCCAGCAATACAAAGTAACTTGCAGAATTTACTACCTACCAGATTGAGGCACAAGAAATAGAAAATCTGCCTGGATTCTGACTGCTCCACAATCTGCCTCAAAAGACTTTGTACCGTTGTTAACACGGACTGTGGAGTCTGGAAGTTATAGATTGGCAGGCCACCAGTAGTGTAGCCAATCAGATTTCCTTTAGTCATACGAGGTGATGGTCTTGACAACAACCTTGTGGCTGGTAAAACACAACAATCAACACCAACAATCTTGTGAGATCAGTTTTCTAAAAATTAAAAAAGTCACATGACGGTCCAAACTTTCTGTAAGGCCAGTAAGAGACAGTTAGGATCCTCAAAGCAAGATGCAAGAAGATGAAAGCCTTGAATATTGGGCACAAACTCTCAAACCAGTTCATTACCACGACAAACATCCAAAAGAAACAAGAATAACTTTCACAATAAGCACTCTTCTCTATTGCTACTGTCAGGGGGTTGCTACTTTCTGGTAACTAAAATGTGTATCATTGATGGACTTATCAATTAGAAAAAAGGAAAAAACTCTAGTACGAATTTGAGGAAGAAATCAGTGGTCATTTCATACAAATTTAATATAGACATAAAAATCACAAAGCTTGTTGAAAATGTGCATAATATATTGCCTTTAGAATAACAGTCATTTGGTACAGCTGGCACAGATTGTCACATCTGTAATTTCCATACATGTTTCTATTGTTTCTTTTTCTTTTCTTAGGTCAGTACTTTTGGATTGCTGTTCTTTTGTGAGGCTCACTCCCTTCAGGTTTTCCTAACCTTAACCTTGCTAACCATGTTCTACCAAGTGGTCATTACTTTAGGACTTTATTACACAATGTTTCCTTGTAAGTAGGAGAAATAAAAAAAAGAACAACAATACCTACCCAGCACAAAGAAGAAAGCACTGAAAAATGTTCCCGCAGATACCAGATGTGGGTCTGATGGTTTGCCATGATGCCATTCATGCATGCTCCATGCCCAGGGTTTATCCCACAACAATGCAATAACCATGGCAGATAAAAATGAGGCTATGGAGCCTATCTTGCCCGTCCTCGGTGACTCAAGTTTTGCCAAACAGAAGGACTCGATGTAAAAGTCAAAGATAAACACAAGGAAAATAACTACAGCCAAAGGGATCAATGCTTCAAGCAAGTCAATGTCCGTTGTCTGTGTATGTACAAATGAGAAAAAACTAATACAATTAATTTCATGGTGTTCATGGTAAACTTTGTGTCTGGTCTTCAATTCTTTAACAAAGTGCTTTTGGAGAGAATGGTACACTCAGCTAAAAGGGAGAACCTAATAACCCCAACAATACTGGTATGTAGGTTCACCCTAGGTAGGTAGGTTGACAAAGGTAGATTCACATTAGGTTCATAACTTCTAATACATAGAAAGTACTTTGAATAGATGAATGGATGGCAAGTGCGTCTACCTGAACCAAAACCAAAGAGGAAGTAGGTGATTTGACAGTATTAGGCTTAATATCACCATCACCATTAACATTTCCCATGTTATTTAGCTGTACATAATGCATCTCTGATAATGTGAAGAGTTTCAAGGCAGTTTCAGACTGTATTAACATACCTGAGTAAAATATGATAACAAAGCAAGTGGAAGCAGGAACACGGTAGATATACAACTGGAAAGTGCAGCAAGTCTCTTTCCACCTAGTGACCCAAAACAAAAACTGACTTGATAAACTACCTGGTAAATGGTTAGGAACTGTGCACTCTTGCATCAAAATCAATTTAGTGTTATTAATAAATCAAATTATTTAAGTCAAAATGTGAGATGAGATATACCAATGACAAATGATAGAAAATGCACAGGTATAACCCCCTCCCCCCAAATCTGTACCCCATATGGACTGCCATCTGGGACTTAACCTTATGTCTATCCCTGAAAACTACTCCTGACCCTACACGGATCCACATGGGGTCTAAACAGTGTTCAGATGAAGGGAGTCCAAGAGGAACTACACACAACATCTCTTTGGAGCATGGCTTCGGGATTCAGCTTTGCAATCATAGTTAAAAGCCTTGCTGGAAGTACCACCTGAATAATAATTGTCTCACCTCCAACTTCAACTGCTAGGGTTCTTGAAACATTCTTGTGAGCAATTTTAAATAAAAGAACAAGAACTAGCAGAATAAGTCCACCCTGAAAACGGCAAATAAAGTAACATTAACTATTGGTATGGAAATACAAACTAAGATCACAAAAACGGTGGGAGATTTTATCTTCTGTAGTGTAATAAAATGTTGAGAGTAGCAATTGATAGAAGTGGTACTTAAAGTGCCCATGAAGTAAAAAATAATTGCTGCTTATATGAAAGGCTTTTCAAAGTAAAGAAGAACGGCATTTTCCTTTTTGGAATATCTTTTTTCATTTTAGAGATATTCACGTTTTTGTATTATGCAAATGAGGAAAGTGATGACATCATAGGTGGTTCCTCTGAAACAGCACAACACTCAATCGAGAATAACTCTAGAAATATTAAAGCAATGTTCATCAAACTTGGCACCAGAAATGTACATCACAAAAGAAACAGAATGACATCTACTATGCTGTTGCCATGGCAACACTCTTGGCCCCAGTCTCTTTCTGTGAAAAACCAAATATCCCCATTTGCAACCTTTTTAAGTGGGACAGAGGGTCTTGCTCAGAACACACATGGTTCCCATATTGTCTTAACTCTCCCCATTAGATTGGTGGGAGTGGATTATCCTTGTTTAAGATAAAATCTGGGAATTTTAGTCTTAATTAAAACAGAACCAGCGGCATAACTGTTGACACGGCAATGGCATGACAGGTGTCATTATGTTTCTTTTGTGATGTACATTTCTGGTGTCAAGTTTAAAGAACACTGCTTTAATATTTCTAGAGTTATTCTCGATTGAGTGTTGTGCTGTTTTAGTGGAACCACCTACAACGCCAACACTTTCCTTACAAAAACGTAAATATCTCTCAAACGAAAAAAGATATTCCAAAAAGGAAAACGCCATTCTTCTTTACCTTGAAAAGCCTTTCAAATAAGCAGCAATTATTTTTTACTTCATAGGCACTTTAAAACTTGTGTAAATTTATGATGGGCAAAACTTAACTTAACTTTTTCTCTTAATATAATTTTGTAGTACATATGACTGGTTTTAAGCTTAGTTTATTATTGATTGTAAAGTGATGCGTGTGCTGTGCCTGATCTTTTAATAAAGACTTTTCACTCATAAAGACTTTTTCAATGATGTCTCTATCATGTGGGATGGAATGTAAATGAGGGATGTTTGTTCTCGTAGGCTACTAATACAAGACTTATTTAACAACATTACCTTGTGGTCAGGCAACCCAAGCCAAGATAATCCCAAGTAATACCAGTGAATCCACTGGCTTTTATGATGACCCTCCGCTGACAGGATGTTAAGTAAAATCAAGTCAAATATATAGATTTGGCAAAGCCTAAAAGCAGAGCTCCCATAAAATATTATAATCATCCACGCAACACAATAACCTTTAAAGAAATTCGTCAAACCAAATGAAATTAACAAAAAATCAAGTATAATAATTATTTGCACTAAAGCATAATTTGAATATTATTTTTGTCAGTAGCTCTGCAATCATTTCATCAGTCGTAGCCTTACCAGGCCTTAAAAGAAATTCACCCAAAAAATTGAACAAACAAAACAAGGAAATCTCCATACTTTGTAAACACAATATGCAAATCACCATAACCAAGCATCATATATATTACATCCTGTTCGCTTTCAAAGCATAAATGGTTTCTTGGTTTTCAACCATAACAGAGGAAGAAATTTTGGCAGTCTATGAAGCGGCTGTCCATACTAAAACAAAGAAAACTTCAAAACTCGCCTGACAGTATCTACAAAATTAATACTGTAACAGTTTTATCTAAATTGTAGAATTATTTTACTTTTCACATGTAAGGATACGGTGACTCAAACTTGGAGAATCATTATCAAACAACAGAAGGCACAAAATTCCTAAGAGAAATAACACAGATCCTCGGACCTAAAAGATTTATAACACAAATACACGTAGTAAGTTAGAACAGAATCTACCATACAAATACAGAAGAGGGTAATAAAAAACTGAATAACAATTTGACTCATTGTTGGCAAACTTAACAATTTGATGGGTTGCACAGGCACTTTCTATCTATGAAGTACAAGACTGTATAATATATAAGATAGAGTTAACAGAGCTGAGTAAGAGAGCATAATTCACTGAAATTACCTTTGATGGGCCAGTGCCACCAGAATGAAAAAGTACTCCTAATGCTGCCAACACCACCACATCACTGTGCTCAAATAACAAAACAGTTCTGTAAAAAAAGTAACAAAGATATTCAACTGACAGGTCATCAAACTTCCAAACAAATTACAGAACGTCACAAGAAAAAACTACTCTTAATGAAGATATATGCAAGTCTGCCACACAGTTTTTCAGGCATGTCACTTGCCGAAACAGGTTATGTATACGTCTTACAGTGCAACTGTCATGCAATAATCTGCAGTTGAAGGTGACAGTCACTTACATGCTGATAATATCTTTTGAACCCTTTCAAAATATCAATTCTCCTTTAGTCAGTGAGTTCCATAGATTTCTTTTTATATCAGTTCTAAAAATTTGTGGTACATCAAGACAACATCAGTTAGTTGACAATTTTCTTAATTTTTGTCACCTGCCGCTTGGTTTCCTATTGTTGATGTAAAAAGTAATTGCATTTTCATCACTTTGGAAGTTAAAGGGTTAAACTGAAAAAATGAGAGGGGCAGTCAAAACTACAGTCTGTATTATAATTTTAGTGGCAGTTTGAAGCTTTATGCTACCCATGCAAGACTAGATTATAATTTAATTTACTTCTTACCTCAAAGCACCACAGAGTGTTAGACCTTCAAGCCATATCAGGCCTATTACTGTTGACACTAAAGCATGCTTGCCAATTTTGTACCACTGGAAAAAAATGGAAATAAAAAGGAATTACTATACTTAATCATACAAAGACTACCACTGACAATAATGCAAGTATCAAAAGCGTACCTGATTTGGAGTAATTTTCTTTCCTGATGATACAGGCCTTTGTAATATTACAAGGACGATAGTTGTGCTGCAAAAAAAGGCATTTGAAACAACAATCAACTCACTGAAACAAATTCCAATACTAAGCTGACATGTAACTTTAAAAATATTGTATTCTTGGTATTTTATTATGTCAAATAAATCAGTAGTTGTTAGTGGCAGATCCAAACTTGGATAAGAGATGGGGTTCTAGATTAAGACAGTGCATGTCCAGATTGAAAGAGTACCTACAGGAATGATAAGTTGTTTCATTCTACTCATTGGGCTGAGGGACTGGGATTGATGATCTATCAATTCTCTATCAATATACCTGAAGCAATGTATTGAAATTTTATGACTGAACAAAACATTTCTACAATTTTTAAGTTGTCACCTGCACTTTGGAAGGTCCTAAGAAAAGGGTACCATTATAAAGAAAATATAGTCTAGAGACTCCAAATTATAAGGGTGCAGGCCAGTGGTCAATGATCACAAAAAGGTAAGTTAAAAATGGAGTATTTATGTAGGTCAAAAACTGTGGTTACTTACTGATGGGACAATACCATATTAATCAGTTTAGAAAAATATGTAGCTTAATGGTTAAAGTTTTAAAATAAACACAATCTGGACTTAACATACCAAAGCTTGACAATAAATAGGAACTGGACAACATGGAAGATTTTAAGCTGCTCATAAGTCACAAATAAACCAAAGGTATGTAGAAATTTGGCAATCACCAGTGCAATCACATATGGTGTGGTCCTGTAAAACACAAAGGGCAAAAATAAACCATCTTCACAATATTGGGAGGGACAGTGGCATAATGATTAGTGCATTGAACCTGGGATCAAGTGTTCTAGGTTTGCACCCTGGTCACAGTCAGTGAATTGTGTTATTGGGCAAGACAATTAACTATCAAAGTGCCTCTCTCTACCCAGGTGTATACCAGTAAATGGATACTTGTGAATTTAGTGCTGGGGGAAAGTCTGTGATGGACCAGCCTCCATCCAGGAGGGTAGAAATATTCATAGTCACAGGAAAAGCTCTGGAAATATGAACCACTTTGCCTGATACAGAATAAACTTTTTTTTACAACTAACAAACAATTGAACTAAAAGTCCCATCCTAACAGACACAGAGTTAAGCCATAACAATAGAACAATAATTCCAAAACACTACCAAATAAGTTAATAAATGTTGAAGAATGCTACTGTAATACTTGAATCTTTTCATACTGCCAAGACCCAAGGGAAACAGTAAGATTTGTTTCCTTGAGACCCTCAATGTTCCCAGAGAGAAGCTACGGGAAAACATTGAGGGTCAAGGGGAAACAAACCTCACAGTTTCCCTTGAGGCCAGTCATTAAGTGTTTGTTATACCTTCCAACTCAAAAATGAAACTAACTGCAAAAAAAAAATATCCTTGACGCCATCTGACACACAAATTTGCCAAGGTTTGATCTGATCACAAGCACATTAAAATTTTCAGTTGCTGTTTCCCTAGGGAGTTAGTGAGTTTTGCTTCCCATAGGGAGTTAGTGAGTTTTGACCCATGACAGGACATGTTCTCCTCCAATCAGAAAGCATATTTGAGTTGGTAGGTATAACAACATGCCATGTTTCTAGAATTTTTGATGTGTTTCTTGCAGCCTGCATGACTGACTTGTATTGATAATTTTAAGCAGAGCCATTTTAAAACTAAGCTTACATCTACTACCAGAAGGGTTGGTTTGTTTTGTTCATTTGGTCCATAGCAGGCCAAACGAGGCAACTGAACAACCAAATACATTGATCCAAAACTTACATGTCTCATTCATTCCTTTTAAACTGAATGTGGTGCCGCTCCTCACTGATGTTTACAAAAGAAAACTCTTTTTAATTCCGACTTAAACACCTGTTCGTATGTAGGCATAAACCTAATTCATCAATTCAGGTCAATTCAATAGTGTAGCTATACCACAGTCCACATGACGTGCACTGTACGGTGTGTTTGTGCAGAGAGGCTTCTTGAATATCCTTTAACAGCGATCTCGTTAAAAAAAAAAAAAGCAAGATCGCTTAGTATCACTATGCATGTACATTTGGTGAAACGCAATCATCAATATTGCCGATGGCCTCTGTACATGTAAGCTTGCTATCACATTCGGTTCTTCGATTCATGGTGTGGAATGTTCTGCATAAACACGTTTGATGTGTTCTTAAGGAGATCTTGTAATACACTAAAAATAAGGCTAGGAATCTTACACTGTGTATTGGCCGATTGGTCCCAGCTGACGTTTGTTAAAAAGCAAATTGTCCGAATACATCTCAAGATCCTCCATCTTTGAACGGAAGCATGAGCTGGCAACACAAATGGTAGCAACCGCTGGCCAGATGGTCTTCGGGCGCGAATACACACAGCCTCGTCTGTTCCTTTTCCTGACCCTTCCAAACCTTTCATACATGACATATATGATCCACTGGGCTAGAAGCCGCTTCGTCAGACGTCCGTTACCCTGGAAAATTCAATACTTAGCACTAGACTTCAGTGGGCGCGTTTCGCTTTGTGCGATTAAGGATTGAATCGTTACAGAAATGATAACCGGTACACCGTACAACAGCCAAACTTTTCTAAAAGCAAAAATGACCAATGTTTCCGCTAAAGAGCAAGACTGGGAAGCAATTGAGTAAATATACACTCCGTCACTTTTTTCTTTGTCACTTTGACTGTTTTTTGTTTTTGTTTTTTTGTTTTGTCTCGTTAGACTCACAGATCAAATACTTACTGATCGATTGAACGGTCGTGAGCGGAAAGGTTTTTTTTTTACTTCTCTTTTTTAGAAATGCTGTTTAATGAAACGAGGGCAAGGGGCAAGGTCAAAAAAGTCTCGAACCTTACACTGAGTCCCGGCAGTGATTGGATGCTTCCGAGAAAAGCGGGAAGAAATGCCGTAAAAGGTTTCGACTGCCGGTCTATTAATTTTGGCAAATTGTGAAGTCGAAAAGCTGGTAAGAAGTGAAAAAGGTAATTAAAATAGCCAACGGCTGAACAATCCAATTAAGTCAACTTTTATTTCACACTATTCACTCAAAAAATAAATAAGCGGAAAAAGGTTTCACAAAAGGTAGCCCTAAGTAAACGGCAACATAGAAATTGTGACAGCCGACGTTTTTAGTTGCCTTATCTTTACACACCTTTCCAAATAGCAATACTTTTAGTAAGACGAAAGAATGCCGCGGTGGATATAAAGCTCATGTTGTCACTCTCCAATTCTGCTGTCACTAAACATTCGTGTCTTTTCCACCTTGACCTTAGACGTTAAACCAAAAAAGCATTGTACTAAAGAAAACTTTACATAAGATGGTTTTATATAAATTACCGACCGGAATAGAAGCATTTGTATGGTAACTGGGTATAGCATTTGTGAGGATCAATCAGAGGCACCCAATGGATCGTTTCGGTAAATTATCTGTTCGGAAGGCCTTTAATCCCCTCTGATTT
>Ga0126338_10002950_pt1 | contig 11853 bp, 16 predicted proteins | sample OrbCmetagenome_2_FD_92529 | JGI IMG/M metagenome (GOLD analysis project Ga0126338, IMG submission 92529) | Coral microbial communities from Petempiche,Puerto Morelos, Mexico - Orbicella C C metagenome | ecosystem: Host-associated > Invertebrates > Cnidaria > Coral | place: Petempiche,Puerto... | reverse complement strand
CGGAAGGTTTTCCCTGGGGCTTTTTGGAAAAAAGAGAAAAAAAGGGGTGTAAAAAAATAAAAAGGTCCCCCCCCCCCCCCCCCCCCACTCGCACTCCTTTCTCCCAGTGTTTCCCTGCACTACTCTCCCCGAGCAATATCTTCCTAAACTTTATTTTTCAATGTTTTCGTTAAAAGAGGAATTATGATGGACACTTTTTTTTCCATATTGGAGAGTCTCCGCTCGATAAGCTTCATGTTTTCTTCATGATCAAAATCTTTCACTTCGTCGAATTCTGGCGTCTGAAATAGAGAGTTTTCTTTATCCTCTTCCCTGCTTGATTGGCAGACCTCTCGAATAGGTTCCAGTCGCCTCGGCGACCCTTCCACGAATTCAACTTCTTCTTCCTCCTGAAAGAACAAACTTGAGCATTAACTCTCACAGAAGCGTGTTCATATCATCTCTCAGTTACTACACGCGCGGTGATTGGTCAGTTTAGAGGGCCGTATTCTACTATACGGCCCGCTAAAGATTTAAAGCTGTGTTGTTTTTGCCAAATGTTTCGTGATTTATGGCTTAGTGTTCTTAACTCTTACAGCAAGTAAAACTTTAAAACTTTCTTTCTCTTTAAATTTCGGTTTAAGACGTGCTAACGACTTAGCAACGATTTCCAATTGACTCATTTTGCTTTCGATGAGCGTCAGAAATTTGAAGTCTTTCCGCGTAAGTTACGGACGGAGATTTTCCCCCTTCGATTTATGGCCCAAGCGCTTCAATCACTCCTTGCCAAAAAGGGGTTGGGGGGAGGGGATCGGAAAGCAAGGGTAAAGATCAACTGCCCATCAAAAACTCACCTTGACATAATCTCCAATTTGGAAGGAAAACACCATTCTTGCGAGGAACTCTTCTCTAAACACAGGGTAGTCTTTGAGAATAGGCGTGAGGTCGTCCCACTCGATGGAGTGAATGTCTGTTGGTATTTGTACAATCACGTTGGCCGCCGCCCGAGCTTTCCTCTCCATGGACCTGTGCTCGCTGTAGATTGTATCACCCATCCCTAGAGAAATGGTTTTTGATCAATATAAGAAGAGCTATATCCTACGAGACAGAGATTTCCTTCTCTTGCTCGGTCTCTCAGAGTGCAGACAGAGAAGATAATCTCTGTCCCCGCTCCCCCCCTAATTTCCTAGCCCGGGTGGTCGAAAGGTGGATAACGTTATCCACCGGATAAATCACTATCCAGCGGATAGCGTGGTTTGTTTTGTTAGCACTTATCTACTGGACAGCGATTTATCTGGTGGATATCGCTATCCACCCTTCGAACAACGGGGTCTGGTACTTTAATACGACTCCAAGGCCCAAAGAAAAGTACGTGTAATAACGAGGCGGTTGTTATCGGAATATATCAAGTTTATATCACGTCCTGTGATGAGATTTCCTAGTTATGTTGGTTAAGATGTGTCTCAAGTAATAAAATGCTAACACTTATAAACAACTAAATTTTACGTCTTTTCCCCACTTGCTGTCCCCACCCCGCACGTATGAGAGTGGCATAACACCTCTCTCCCTGCACAAGCCGGGTTTCAAATGAGATTATTTTCTCCTACCAAGAGCAAGAAGTGTTTGTCCATCCGGCTCAATAACATGAACTATCCCCTTCATGATAAAGAAGACTTTATCCACCTCATCTCCCTGTTTGATCACGTATTGACGGGGTAAATAATGCTGAACCTTCAACTTTGTGGCTAGAGACCGCTGACAACTGGGAACAGCGTTGCGGAAAGCGGAATTCATCTTGAACAGTTCTTGATGGATATGAAGACAGATATCGGTTCGTAGGGTCCCTGGGAATAGGTTTAACACCTGTGAAATGAAAAAGAAAAATCATTTCAGTGCCAAGTTAGAAATGTTAAAAAATCCTTTTGATTTTAAAGAGGTTTAAGACGAAATCCGATAAGAAATCGAGTTATTTCAGTTTTTTGTGGGCAAAAGCTTTGTACCAGAATAATTTTAGGTATTTTACGGTCCTTTTTACATTTTCTTAAAGCTAAAGATATAAATAGTTGTCTGAAATAACACCGAAAACAATTTCCCATGGGAACTAGAGAAAATACGTTTCAAAGTTCAGAGACATTGTGCAAACACAGGGAAAAATTCGTCATCAGTTTCATTTCACCAGTACTTTCTGGTGTTGTGAAAAATGATTTTTTTGAGAACTTCTGGTGAATTCCTTCTTAATAGTTGTAAAAACTCAAACGACAGATAGTTGAAAGACAAGAACTTCTAGCAATGAAACTCACGCGGTTGATAACAGACACTTTCATGGTGAGGTTTTCATGGAGCACATGATCCTCCAGGTTTTTTTGAAGAGGCCGAGGTATCTTGAAGAAGCGAGCAAAGTCCCGCATGAGGCGGAGATCCTCATGCTGCTTGAGACTTTTTACGTACAACCGCTGAATGATCACCGTCAGGTTACCAAATATGGAAGCGTACATCAAGGCTGAGAAGAAGAGAGCGAGTGTTTGAATAAATCAGTTTGTTACACAGCTAGCAAAGTTGCGCTCTCAAACTCACTATACGTAAGTGCTCATCAGAATCCAATGATACATGCTTACGGTGTGAGCAAAGTCAACTTCGCTTCGCGAGAGAAATTTATTTCCATTGCCAATGGAGTCTGTCGACAGGCGTTTATTTTTTTTGCTACGAGTTATTTCTCTTTGACAGCGGAAGCGGCTGAGAAGCGGGCGCAAAAGATTTGTCCTTTCACAGGGCCACCCTCTTACGTTCGGGGTTTTTTTCAAATCCCCTGTGGTTGATATTTTGCTTACGATCTCGACGAACTCGAGACAAAATGGAGGGTCTGTGGACAGCCTATTGCCAGTGCTTCATGCCTCTATCTATACATCATCGAGTTATTATGCAAGCGGATGTTTGGAGACCACTCAGAAAGCTAGAGTTGATCTCGGTGGCTTCATGGGCGCTTTCTAAACTTCCTACGTGCATTACAACTCTATGATGCGCAGCTAAAAGCTTGAATGAACTATTAACTCTTACGCTGGAAAAAGGTTCAATTTTGTCATGCAGTAAGTCTAATTGCGTTTCTGTAGCGAGTTCTTTGAACTCAACAGAGGCGTACAGGCACCTTCGGACTTGGGGGGGTGGGGGGGGGGGACGGGGGTGAGGCGGTGACCTTCTTACCCGAAAACATTACGCGATACCAGAATGCGTGAGTCTTGAAATCGGGATACAAACGTACTCAAATTGCATGATAAACATAAACGTTCACAATTCCTACATCTAATGAAACTGCTATAATTCCAAAAATACTTTTATTCAAAGCTTGCATAATGAAAGACCTCTATCAACAGTCTGAATCTGGTAAAATCTTGAGACCAAATTAGACCTCTATAAAGCAGCTATTCTCCCTCATCTTACATATTGCCACAGTTGCCACATTGTGTGGCATTTTTGCAGAGCCTCGGACACTCGCAGATTAGAGAGAGTACAGGAGCGGGGACTGCGTGCTGTTTTTAGAAATAAGTTGTCTAGCTACCAGCAGCTGTTAGAGAAAGCCAATCTACCAACATTGTATAATAGGAGACTACAAGAAATATGTATTTTAATGTATGAGGTTATACATAATTTGTGTCCGCGGACTATTTGTAACATGTTTTATACTAATAGCCACACTTATAGTTTACGGCAGAGAGATTTTCATTTACCTAGATTTAACACTTTTACGTATGGAAAACATTCAATTCGATATCTAGGCCTAAGACTGTGGAGCAAACTAACAAATAAAGAAAGATCGATAGTTCTATTTAGGTCCGTTATTATTATTATTATTATTATTATTATTATTATTATGATTATTATTATTATTATAAAACTTATTGAAAGAACTAAAAAAAAGTAACTAACTAGAAACTTTATTTACGAGTTTTAGAAATCACGTCAACAGCATTAGTTTGTAATATGTATGGGTTATTGACCAAGCGTGAGGTCAAGATGGCTGGATATTTGCCAAGTTCTTTTTTTTTTGCGTGTTTATGGACCGAGACGGAGTCGAGGTCCATAAACTCGCAAAAAAAGAACGAGGACAATATAAAGCCATCTTGACCGAACAAGCTTGGTCAATAAAGGATTTATTATATGGTTTGGCGGAAATTTTTCTGGCGGGACACGGCGGGTAGTCCCGAGCGGGCAAGATAGCTCCATCTTGCCCGCTCGGGTAGCCAACCACAGCGCAGGATTTGATTCATCTTGCCCGCTCACGGAGCTAGCCATATGATACCTCTAAAGTGTGGTTGCCCGAATCATTAGCGTTGTGCCCGAAAAATCACATAATTTCCGTAGCTGGGGGCTGCAGCCCCCCTCGCCCACCCCCACCCCCCTCCCCCCTCAGAGCTCGTACGCCTATGAACAGAGGTGCAGCAGCTTTCGTAAGCTTGTAATTCTTTTGTTTGTTAGCAGCTGTTATTATTTGGGGCGAGGGTCATTGTTTCTGTTGTTTGTTCTATTGTCCTCTCAAAGAGTATCAAGTCATTCATGTGAGACCTTACGAGAGCTGTTACTTGAACCGAATTTAACGGTAGCAGGATGGTAGACCGGTTGGATCGATGGCCAGAATCATTGTCATCATCTGTAGCGCATGCGTCGCCAATGATATAAATATGACGTCATTGCACTCACCTCCCATAAGCATTACAACAATAGAAAAGGTTTTCTCGTGGTTCGTACTCGGTGCAACATTCCCAAAACCCACGCTGGTTAAACTGCTCAGGGTGAAGTACATCGAAGTGAGGTATCTTGTCTTAAGACTTGGCCCACTTGTAGGCAGTGATTGATTGATTGGCATGTTAATTTCCTTTGCTAGAGCCGCCAGCCAGCCATGATCGCCTGGTGCCTCTGCAGTTCCAACAGCGTGCCATATGCATGCCAGCCAATGAGCAGTGATCATGAAAGAGCACATGAGCAGCAGGATCACCCCTAACCCATACTCGGAATAACGGTCGATTTTTCGCGTGACTCGCACCAGGCGCAAGAGACGCGCGGTCTTTAGCAAACCCGTAAGGGTAGTGGCCTGGGAGCGAAGAAACAAGCACAGATTAGAGCGAGAATTATCGAACCTTTGTCAGCGAACTTCCTGACTTAAATGCTAGGTGTATTAAAATTCCTAGTAAAGTGGCTTCAACTGAATGCCGAAAGAGAATTGGAAATGATTCCCTATGCTTCTTTACGTACGCCTTACGATTGGTTTACAAACCTTGCCACTTACCGCAAAATGCTGCCGGTAACGTGTCTTAGCTTTCAGGTCTCATTGGCTGTTGGTGTTTGATAAGATTGGCTAATGCGTTTCCTTTCCGATTCCTTTGGTCGTGTTTTTGCAACGCTCCCCTAAAAACCGCTCTCATTCAATCACGTGGCAATGACTAAGGACTTTGCAATGTAAATTTAAATGGCTCATCATAGTTCGTCCTTTTACCCAAGTTAATCCCTCTTAAGTTATTTTTACACATGGTACCCAGTTCTTCTGCGTATTCAAGAGGACGTGAGCTACGGCAGTCAATTTTAAGAACTTTTTTTTCGCTGTCTTAGTTATTCTGTTTGTCGTATCTCTGACAGTGATGAACAAACTGAAAGAATCTAAATTCGTGCGATATTAATAGCTTGAATACAAAGTGTCTTTGGCGTTGTTGTCGTTGTTGCTTAAACTCCCTTTGGCTGTTTGGGTGGCTAGCTTCTGTCAGCATTTTGGACCATCTGTTTGTTCGGCTGCGTTCGTTCGTATTCGGGCGTTCGTTTGCTTTGCACTCGTTTGGCTGCATATTTTTCTGCCGTTCATTCAGTTTTTATGGTTTGTTCAGGGGATATCCATCTTAAACTCCTGTTAAAGTTTCGAAAAAGCAAATTAAAGCAGAGCGAAGGCCGAAGGTCCTTTGCCTCTTTGATATTTCACATCCCAACGGCGTTTGAGGTTTTCCTTCGCTTTGAAACGAAACGAAACGGAGCGAAACATAAACAACTCCTCCGCCAAAACATCCACGCAAGGCGCGAGTGACATTCGCGGAAGAACTGCAACGTGGGTACCCTGCCTAAAAATAACTTAAGAGGGATTACCTTAGGTATAAGGCCTAGATGGGTGATTCAATCTCTTACCTCGATCCTCTCTTGGTTTCGTTGATAAATTATTCTAGACAAATGACAAACCATGTCCCATAGTATGATTATGCCACTACTCAACCTTGTTCCCAGGGTCTTTTTCCTCTCGCCTCGGTAGGGCGAAAAAGATGAGAGACGCTGGGAACGAGGTTGGCCACCACCTTGTCTACTTACCCCTTCATGTTGAGGATTGACGAGGAATTCAAATGGAATAGCTGCCACAAAGTCCACAATGAACCACGACTTCAGATAGAGAACAGCGATTTCTTTAGGATCACTGATGACCTCCTCGGTATGCTTATGCACAGAAGCGCTCCGAAAGTTAAGCGGAATGTCAATAATAAAAAACAGATCTACAATGAGATTTACAATAGCGATCGGTGAAAGGGCCGCCCAGGCGCCAAACCGAGCGGTGCTCTTAGCGTTCTGCGTCGGTCTAATGAAGGCCACATCAAAAGGGATCTCAATGGTTGTGTAGATCACAAACGCGAGAATGACCCAGTCCCACACGGCTTTGAAAAGCGAGTCATGGCGTATCAAGCAGGTTTTGTCTTTGTATAAAGGTGCGTAAAAGGATGCTTGCGATGTTGTTGCAAAAACGTCCGATACCTTCTGTGGAGTCGAGAGGGAAAAATTCAAAAATTGTTATCAATAACGCCAATAATAAAACTTGGTGTTAAGTTAAAGGTAAGATGTGCGTCAGGCCAGCGGCCAATACAGCCGGAGCTTATCCCGTTTTCTGTAATGTGAAGCAACTAGGGGTATATCCACTCTCCCCTGGATGGGATGCTAGTCCATCGCAGGGTTACCACCCAGCATTAATTTGTCGGTAACCATTTATACACCTGAGTGAAGAGAGGCACTGTGAGAGTAAATTCTTCAATTAGAGTCCTCCGCAGCCGTTTCTGGGGCGTGACATCTCAAAACACCACTACGGAGGAGACCGGGGATCAACAAACAAACGTACTTACAACAATGAGTGGATTTTCGTGCTACTTTTGGGAAGTCGTTGCCTTCGAAACTTTAAAACCCCGTCCACACTACGTCGGAGAAATTTGAAGACGGTGTTTTACTCTGAAAACGCATCAAATGTTTTCCGCCCACACTACGCCGGAGGAATTTGAAAACGCAACAATCCCTGGTCATTTTGGATTTGTGTTTGAAGAAAACTCGGGTAGGGAAATCACGTGATTATCGTAACGTCATTGTACTCAATATCGTAACGTTTTCCTTCAGCACAAAAACGAAAATCCTCTGGTTCAAAGCAGGGTGGTTTGAAAGAGCGTTTACGGAAAGCTCTGTTTTCGTGACGGATTAGTATGGACGGCAGGCATAACCGAAGAAAAAAAGCCGCATTTTCAAATTTCTCCGGCGTAGTGCGTGTGGACGGGGCTTAAGGACCTTCGCGCGAAAATTTTGCAGGCGATGGACTTTTTTTAAATTTTTACTGCAGCCAGATAATGAGTTACTTGTGTCAGAAAAGCAAAAAAATGAGGGTCACCGACTTCGTTTCAGAGATAAAGCATGTGGATAACTACCCTGATTTTGAAAAATTGGCACACGTAATTCAGCATGGTCTACAGGGGTTTATAGTTAAAAATATCGATGGTGAGTCAACGGAGGCAAACGATCTTAGTCACATTTTGCAGAAGTAGGTCTGTTGCGTAAATAATTCTAAATGTTGCCAGCTTTTTCACAAAACTTAACCCTTCAAGAGGCACTTGAAACCGTCGCACAGATAAACGAAGAGCTAAAAAAAACGGAATTCGATGGTGCATTTTGCAGAAAATTCAAACTTCTAGTCGATAGATTTTCTTCATTTTTTCGTTAACGTAGAAAATCGGTAGAGAAAATGATCCATCAAAAGAAAAATAGGGGTCACCGAACGTCCGAGATCGTTAAATCCAGGAAATGCTATAGCAATGGCCATCTGCCCTATCATTGCTCATTTAGCGCGCGCTCATGCATGATGTGGCGTGTGAATTTACGTGCGCAGTAAGGACGCGCAGAAAGAATTAGCGCGAACAAAAAAACACTTACCATAGATCGAGACCTCATAATGGTTTTCTCTAAGGACGCCTTTTCACCTTGAATTGAATATAAAATATAAATCAGATTACAAAGGTTACACGTCTGAAGCTTGCCTTGCGAAAAGAAAATCGAAAAATTTCGTGTGTAAACTGGAGAGTGAATAAAAGTTCATCGTGGAACCATAAACTAGTCGTCATGAGTCGCCTCATAAAAATGATTTCTTCCATTACCGGGCAGCCATAGAAGCTAACATTTAAAGGTATTTTGAAACTGCGCCAGTTTTCTTATGTTATGGGTGCCCTTATCTTCTAAATGATAAATCATTTCGCGTAAAATTTCTCTTTTCTCGTTTACGCAAATCCAAACGATCCTTTCATAGATTTCATAGGTAAGCTTATATTTATACGGCTTTACTGAGAGTCCGAATTTATTAGACCATAACCCTTGACAGTAAAGAAGCCAATCCGGTGTTGAATGACAGATCACCAGCTAATTCAAAGAGTAAACTTACCGAATTTTTTTTTTATGGTATCCTCTCCTTTCCTAGAAGAAATTTTGAACGTTCGTTTGAATTTGGCGATCGCGCAATATATTTTAAGTTCGCGTAATCATGGGAGCGTGTCAAGCGCACGACGACAAGTGCGCGCGAAAGGTTACCGTGAAGCAAGAGTTATCAGAGCCATGGTGAGTAGGTCCCTTCTGTTATCTACGTTAGAGCGAAGAGAATGAAACCATATGTACCGAGGAGAGTGAGCAGGCCACGAGTAGCCCACGAGCACGATCTCCGTCACATCTTCGGAGACAATGGATGAAAGTAGGCGGGAAAAAGGATTATTTTGCTGCAGAGGTTAAAAAAAATTTATGCTGGCCTCCGTCGTAACGTAGAAGCTTTCAAGACCGTATATTTGAAACAAATATTTTAAAACAAACACAACTATAGGCTGACGGTAAAATTTCAGTGGTGGCGGGTATATGTAGAAAATCACGCTTGTTAATTGGACCGGAATGGTTGCTGAAAACCGGGCGTGGTCCTTATCTGCCCAAGGCTCTAAACAATAAGCATCACTTTTGTTTAAAACGTATGAAACCAGTTTATTCATTTATTCACGTGACAAAGGATAACAAATGAGCTTTATGATATAACACACTTGAATAAATAAATAGAAATAACAATTCTTACTTAACTGGTTTGAAAAATTGGATGAAATTCGCTCTGTTAGACAAGTGTCAATATCGCAACTTCAACACGATTTTAAAATCAAAAACTGAAGCTGAAAAGCGTAGTTGCTATGAATTAATCACGGTGGATTTCTTCACCTTATGTCAGCAGTTCAAGAACTGTTTAAGTTCTCCACTTTAGAAGTTGCAATGTTGTTCATATCATTATGCAATTGTTATAATTATATTAACGTTTTGATGTTAGAGTGTAAAGTTTTAAAACCGGCACAAAGAACTGGTTCATTTTGTACATACATGCATTACTGAGTAGTTTGACAAAGTCAATAGATCTTTAATGTTAGCGGGAAGTTACGTTTCTGAAATTATGTATAGCACTTTAAGTACTTTCCAGTATAAACAGCACGAATTTTTCAAAAATGTTTTATACAAAGTCATCAAAATAAACAAACAACAATTTTCCCGGTCAATTTGATGCAAAGTTGAATATCCCGCAGGCCCTAACGAAATGCGTTCCACAAAGCACGAAGTACCTTTTGCCAATGACTCTGTACTTTGCTCATTTGTTTAATTCACGCATTGCTTTTTTTTTCAAAAAAAATTGAAATTGTCACAGTGCCATCAATTACTGTCACTAAAATGTCAGCTTTTCAAGCTTTATATTCCGGAAAACCACCAAGTTTCCACTATTTACAGCATGGCATGACAGTTGTCATCTCGATATAATTTAGGCGTGTTGTTGAACCTATGAAAGTCACGTGAACAAAAACACGTGATCAACCGATAAATTGTGTCAAAAGTAATACGTTGTCAGACATTTGTATTTCTGAGTTCAGGAGCGGAGCCACTACTTTTACTTCGTAAATGACGCAGAATTGTCTCAAATTTTTCTGTTAAGCGCTCCTCCATGGCTACCAGTCGTGCTTCTATGTTATCTAGCCGTTTCTCGAGAACTTTCAATTCTGTCCCGTTCGTGCAAGGACCCTGATCACAAGTCAAATGCGTGTGTAACGAAGGAAGAGTGGAATGGATCGACGGCATAAGCGTATGGATTCTTGGCTCGCTTCCACTCGCAGACGGTCGGGCGGCACGTGAGTGTAAATCAATGGCAGAGGCAGCGTTCTGATCCTGTGGTAGTCGCCCATTAATAATAAATGTTGGTGAACCTGACCGTTCGAGTTTGTCGACTCCTTGACGTGAAGAGAATGTTGATCGGGCGTTAGATAATTTTCGAGAGCCCGGGTGAATTTCTTCTGGAAATAAGACAATTTCGTCTTCCTGTGCAGAAAATACAGAGCAACTTAATTTATTTACTTCCAGAAGAAACAAAATACAGGTTAAATTTATAGACACTGGCAAACAAAGTAGCCACACAGTAGCGGTTGTTTGCATGGTAGACCTTGGAAACAATCTACCTTAAAAAAGAAGAAAAAATCTTGAGGGGTACACCTCACTTGGTTTGACTATAAAAGAGTAAGAGACTTCCTTCAAAACACTTATGGTAGCATTTGTTGATTAGTATGAAACCACGTGGTACGAGTAGCAGTTGGCGTTATGTTTCCGTACCTCCACTTCGTGTCCCAGATTATATGCCAGCTCCAAATGAGTGATGAACTCCTCACGAAAGGAGGAGTAAGCCTTCAGTACCGCAACTAACTCGCTCCAGGCCACTGAATGGATCTCAACATGAGTTTGAACGCGGAGACTGGCGTTAGCTTTAGGAATGTACATACTCTGTACTGTGCTGTAATCGCAACTGATGACATCACCCTTACCTGTCAATCAAGTAGAAGAATGTTTTGACTGAGTGCAAAGAAGCACTGATTGATGCATCGTAAATATTGACAATAAGAAAGCATGATCTACAAATTACCGTCGCTGACAAACGCGAATAACACATTAAACCAATTAGTGTCAACCAAACTAAGTGCAGGTGGTCTTAATAAACGCCCTAAAAAGCCTACAACTGGCGCCAAGCGCGGGAAAATATGCAGCCGTACTAAATCACGGGAAAATAAAGGCCTGGTGCGAAGCGCGGGAAAAAATTGTAGTCGGTACTATAAAAGCGCGGGAAAATATATACCTGGTGGCTAGCGCGGGAAAACATGTAACTCATGTCAAACGTGGGAAACAGAACAAAACCTAGTAACCAATGGTTTAATTCCACTTTTGATCAGTTTAAATAAACCGGAATCTAACTTCTTTGTCTTAATTGAAGGGGTGAGTGCAAAACCATGCTAACTGACGATTTGGGTGAAAAAAAAAATTTTCGCGAAAGGGCTTGAATTTTTGCATGCGGTCTTCAATGTAATAGAAAAATGTGGTCCTGTATTTTTGTCGCTGGTTTTTGCTTCGTTTATAAAGACGCCGCTAGGAAAACCAAGTGGTTTTTCTGCATACGCAATATCTCGAAAACGAAGCGAAGCTTAGCGGAAAAACTACGGGACATTGTTAAACATACCTAAACAAAACTGTATGGGAAATTTGGAGTGTTTTCGACAAAGT
>Ga0126338_10002949_pt1 | contig 11856 bp, 8 predicted proteins | sample OrbCmetagenome_2_FD_92529 | JGI IMG/M metagenome (GOLD analysis project Ga0126338, IMG submission 92529) | Coral microbial communities from Petempiche,Puerto Morelos, Mexico - Orbicella C C metagenome | ecosystem: Host-associated > Invertebrates > Cnidaria > Coral | place: Petempiche,Puerto... | reverse complement strand
GGGTTTTTAACCCCAATAGGTATGGCCGGCCCCCCCCCGACTTTTTTTTGCGGGCCCCCCCCCCCGGACCCTTTTTGGTGTTTCAAGCTCCAGAGTGATCCTTTTAAAAATAAAACCCCCCCCCCCCCCTTACCTCCTCCCTACACCAGGCTGGTCATCTCTATACCATCAATAGGGCTGTAAGAGTATGTAAATCAACACTTAACCCATACGCAGTGAATTTTACCCTGGATTTTCCCACATTCTTTTCTGAGATGTTCAATTCAGCATCTATGAATGACTCAATGTTTATTTATCAGAATTACAGTGGAACCCCACTTTGGTTTGGTTTCAGCAAAAAAAGAACCCTGCCTTATGGCCTCATTATTATGTACAGCCACTTTATTGTGGCCAGAAGAGAAGCTCAGTCAGTCATTTTCCCATTTAAAAGAACCTGTTTAATACATGTACAGTCACTCTGTTAATATGGCCAGATTTTTGTGGCCAGTTGATGACCAGAGGTCACCAGATTAACAGGGTTCCACTGTAATATTAAAGTTGGAGAACCAGTGCCACAAAAGTCTGCACTGGCCTAGTGGCCGGTCATGCCAGTGTGTACTTTTATAAATATGCTCTCAAGTGATAATTTCTTCAGCAGTGATAACAGTGGAGCAGAACTCTTTCCTTCCTAAAGAGGTCTGAGGAATGCTTCCCCAGAAAAATTTGAAATGCATTTGATGTGCTTAGTGGAAATATGATCCTTATGAAGTGCTTGAGGGTGGAATTAAATACTTTGGTGGTATTATTGCATGAATCAAAACAAATAAATGCGAAATTGTTCAAGACTGTTTCCATTCACATTGAGTCTACAGGGGCGTAGCTAGGGGGGGGGGTCCTGGGATGCCTGTGACCCCCTTTTGTAAGCCTTTTTGAGCAAACAACTTTCAACAGGTGGTGAAAACGACATGACAATCTGGTGAGTACCCTCACTTTGACACAGTGAGAACCCCCCCCTTTGAAAAATCCTAGCCACGCCCCTGATCTCACACTCAATGTGCAAGGATTGAATACTCAGTCTCTGGTTTCCCAAGCAATGAAGAGAATATACCTTTCTCGCATTCAACTTCAGTGTGTATGAAAAATAGCACTAGAGTAAGGTTGGGGTGGACATTTTCATACATTGATTCATTGACTTTGACTTTACCCCTTTGTTTGTTGGAATACGGGAAAGGTTTATAGATGTATGTGGATGTATTTCTACCTCCCTCTCCCCCTCCTGGTCAGGGTGCTTCTCTATAGAACCACTGTGATCATTAAAAAGTGTCTTGTACAAGGACAACACAATGATCCTCGGCAGGACTTGAACCTGTTTGCTTAATCCCTTTAAGATGATTTCCAGTCCATACTGTGCAGTCTCAGCACCCTAAGTTTACAAAAGTTGTAAATCTCACTCGATAGAATGCGAACTGATGTTATTCATTTTGAACCACATACTTTATCTCTGAGGCCTTTCAAATTCTTTTTCCAACAGCTTCATTGATTTTTACAGCTGTGAAGTTATTTCATCAAGTGACCTGAGAAAGAACGAAGCATAGAGCCTCCACCACTTCACCTCCATAATGGTGGTTGTTTTGAAACTTTGAATTTACTTCATGTAAGTATTTGCAAAATGTTTACATTTTGTGATACCTCGCATGAAACAAAACAAAAAATGCATACAAACTCTTGAGAGTGTACGGACTGGAAATAATCTTTAAATCCAAATTTTGTTTCTAAATGACAACATGGAACAAGACCTTAACACCCCCCCTCCTTCTTTTTTATCCTCAGTTTTGGGTACTTCCTGTACCAAACATGTAACCATATTGCTGATTTGACATACCACCCATAGAAGACAATGGTCCGCATAATTTGGTGCACTCAAAGTTCAGAGTTGTTTCCCGGCAAGCGAAAAAAATCCAGGCAAGTGCATTTTCTCAGCCATTCACTTTGATGGCGAGCACTATCAAAATTAAGCTTCCAACACTGACCCAGGGTACTTGCAATTTAATTGGTACAGGGTGTGTTCCCTGGACATTGTATATCGATTGCCTGTAATAGGGTATCACTTTTCACTCAACATAATTATTTGTTCAAATTTACCGGCTAGGACATACATAGAAAAGAAAACAACAATCGAGGTGATGAATCTATGCAATATTTAACTCTTAACTATGAGAATTCAACTGATGGGGCGATTTCGATGTAATTTGGAATTTAAACAAATTAGCAAACACAATAGCTCCAGGGGAGAAACTGGTTGACGCATTCTTCTTTATCACTTAGAGTGACCAAGGAAGTGGCATAGACCGGTCTTAAGAAAGTAACACATATCAGCTTACATAATAACTCATAAAGCTTTAAAATCATTTCAAATATTTAACTGGGAACGAGATTACTCAGGACTACTCGCTTACTTGTCTACCGGTTCGTTCTGTATGGATCGAGGATCGCCCAAAAGCCTTTCCTTCGACTCCGGATCCTTGACGACTTTTCGTCCCATTTGCCTTAAGGAGAAGAACTTCTTAATACCACTGGCTGGAAAATCTTCCGCTAGACGTCGACTGGAGTTGCGAAGGAAATGACTGAGGCTAGAAGTTTCGGTCAACGTCTTGCCCGACTGGCATCATCGGTGTCTATTTTCATTCACGTGAGCGTCACGAAAGCTCTCTTAGAGACGTGAGCAAGCGTCGGAGAATCTTTAAATGCAGTTAAACAAACGATCTACCGCCGTTTTTTCCAAAGAAAAAGAAACACATGCCTATTTCCTAGTCAAACTACAGAAAACGTCAGCCGTTACTACAAACTATCAACCTCACATCCACTAAAATCAAAAGTTCATTACGTAACGCATGCGTATTACTGGCGCAGTTACGCGGCAAAACTTCAGCCAATGATAAGTTATGTTGTTTGTTGTTTTTGTTTTGGTTGTTTATCGGTTTGTTGATGATTTTCTTTTATTTGCAATTTCTCTTTCTCTTAGTCCATGAAATACATTCCATGCTGGCTGGATATGGTTACTATGAAATAGGCATTACGTATAAATTTTCAAATGTGTGATTGGCTGGTTTACCCGACACACCCTGAACATGCCCACTGTTTGAACCTCCTGCACAACGTATAATACATCTTTTTCGTCACTTTTCAAAAGCTGGCATTTCAAGTTCAATTCAAAGGGTATTATCAGAATTTTTAACTTCAGGCCAAATAAAGAGGTAGTATTTATATAGCCCTATATTTCAAAAGGTGGAGTTTCAGAATTTTCCAATATTTCTTGTCTCGATGTGAAGTTTATATGAAATAATTCATATATGAACTGCGGTTGTACATGAAAGTGAAGAATGATCATCGCAGTAAATTTTTCAATTTCAGCAATTGGAAAGAAGAAGCCTGAAAAAAAAAAAAAATCAGGGCTTCAACGGGATCCCGTTGAAGCCCTGATTTTTTTTTTCAGGCTTCTTCTTTCCAACTGCTTAAATTGGAAAATTTACTGCGATGATCATTCTTCACTTTCATTTCTTGTCTCCTTGTTTCACCTTCCAGGCGCTGTCCTTTATAGGCAAGATGGCAGCGATAATTGCCTTCGAGACGGTTCCATTAGGGGAAAACTTGTATTTTGTTTTATTTATTATTTGAAGGTGCCCTGTTGGGTTTTAAATTTCCTACACCGTGCGAAGGGTTTAAGTGTAAATTTTGCCCATAAATCGAAGGGCCGGAGTACGGAGTGTGGAGTGCTGAACGTTTGTTGAATGGTTCAAGGGTTCACAGTTTATTTTTGGAAAGCACGCGGCATATTTATTGGAAGGCAACACGACCTTCGCCCAAGGAAACCGAAGGTGGATGAGATTATTTTCAGTTGAGTCGTGATTCGTCACATTTTCTAGACATGGTCCAAACTGGACTGTTCTTTTTCTAAACGTGAACTGTTAACTATGAAAATCGTGGGTTGAATATACCATTTTGACTGAATGAAATGACCGCCATATGAACGGTCCACTTGAGGCGGCGTTGATTTTTTTTTAATCTATTATTTCTAAAATTTCTATTTTTAGTTAATTTCAAGTCACTTTTAAATTTTCTTTTATTTCTGTTTTTTTAAAAATTTTGTTTATTTCAATTTGTTTACACTCCACACTCTGCGTTTTCGGAACAGCCCAATTAAATTGAAGAGCGTACAATGGTTTTACCGCGCTTAGACGAAAAAGAACTGTTTTTATATTTCAATTATTTTAACATTCGAAAGAAACTTTTCTTGAAAAGCTATTTTCTTTGTAAAGAGAGTGATTCTGGATTTAAACAATTTCTACCCCCTGCCTAAGATTTTAGCGACAAGAGGTTACTTATTAGTAAAAACCCAGTTTTAGCTTTGATCGAAAATGCAATGAGAAATGCGTTCATAGGGCCATTTTTGAAAAGGTACAACATACTAGTCGTGCAAGAAGAGGCCAAATACAGGATATTTCTACCATCATTACCCTTGGTGTTGTGGTCTGGCCTTGTCTCACTGGTTGGTGCTTCACACAGTGTTAACCGCTCATTGCACCTTTTCCCCTCGGACAGAATTGTCCAAGAAAAATTGCTGTTATGTTATGTCCTCCATAGGTACACTATATAAAAGGCTTAGCCACGGAAACTGCAGAAATTAGAGAAGAACCATATGCTGGGCTTATTCACAAACAATTTCCGGGTCTCGGAATAATACGCGAAAGGAAACTCGTAGAGTGGAAGAAACATACGGCGGGTAAAGTTAAAAAGACAAAGGACACTCCTTGTGACGACGTGCAACTTACTTGGTAATTTTGTTGGGACAAAAGATATGTAACACGTGTCACGTTTTCCACCCATGGAACTAAAAACAACTAATTCTACTTTTCAAGGTTTTCGTTCCAGCAAGCAGAATTGTAAAGGACTTTTTGCTATGATGAATGCAACGAACGAGATGCAGAACTGTTCATTTCAGCGGGGAGGGGTAGTGGGGGCGGGGGGAGGGGCTACGCAAGCAACGTTTCTCGCACCCGGGGGAGCCTCCTTGTTCCGCTTTCACATGAGATCCCCTCTCCCCAGGATCTCGCAAATGCGCAACAAAATAACGGCGTCTTTACAAGTCAACAAACCCAGTGACTTTCAATAAAAATTTATTACGTGCACACAACCATTAAAGCTTTCTTTATACACAAAGCTGTAGCACTCTCGTGATAAAAATAAAGACTCTAAAATATCTTTACTACATGGCTAAAGGACTGTGTTAAAGACTGAACCATACAACATAAATTAGATTAACTACAAAAGGCAACAAAGAGCTTAAACAACCACCAACACTTGTGGTTAAAAAAAAATAAAAATAATGTATTAACGATCTTAAAAGGTTTACTTTTGGATTTGAGATAATTGTTGGAGAAATCCCTGTCGTTTGTTTAATTTCCTTTTTTGTTAGTTCCATAGAGATTTACGTAAAGTATTACTTAACAATCAGACATCTAAAATATTTACAAAATTAATATTGGCTTTAATAGACAGTTTCAGAGACAAAACTGGGCTGCTCCTAATGTTTCAGTCTTCGGATAAACGTCTAGTGTGCGACCATTCAATTCAAAGCTATTAAGCAGTACTTTCATGTGGTACGGTTTATTATGCTGTACAAGGTGGATGAAACCCTACTGTGCGACCATTCAAATGAAAGCTACTGAGTAGTGCTGTTTATTTTGCAACTATTTTGCAAGCAGACATTTCAGTTAATTCTTTGAATTTTCAGTTTCAGTGCATGAGTTGTATCCGAAATATACCCTAAAGAGAGACAGAAATGACAACAGTTGTATATATATTACATTTTGCTCCAAACGGCCTTCAACTGTTTACTTCGTTGTCTATTCTTTCAGGTACAAATCGTACACCTAGGTTAAAAAGTAACAAATTCTTAAAATATTCTTTCGCAAATGATATCAACATTAACTTTGATTGACGGTAGTTAAATTATAACTGAATGAATGGTGATTTTTTTTTTTAACAGATGTCTTGTTCCAGAAAGTTAAACCATAAACCAAACAGGGACATCACATAATTATCATGAAGTCATTGTTTTGGAAAAGCTCCGTTTTCAAATGTTTTCCATTCACTCTTAAACACAAAGCCAGCATTTTCAAATTCTGTCTGTCTGAGGATCGTTTTAGAAAAGCTGGCCTACTGTGGAATAAAGCTCAGCTTGCGAACAGGCTCCCAGTGAGCGTGTCCCACCCGATTGCTTTGCTCATTCTTCTGTTTTGTGCTGGCCAAATTTTTTTCCATCGTCGCCAGGAATCTGTTCGCAGGCTAAATAAAGCTACGTTTTCAACTTTCTCCTGGTGTAGTGTGGATGGTGCCCAAGTGATTTACTGAGGGAGTGGGATATGGTTTATATTCTGGAACTAGACTGTAATCATAAGAAACGGCAGGAAATCTGAGTTAATCAATAGGATCCACAATCAGTGGTGCAATGTACTCAGAATGCCTGATACCAAAATGAAAACTGGGAGCTTTCTTCCTGTGTACCCAGAACTGCAAGAGAAGGAAATAGTTGCATTTAATCAATAAAACCATAAATCAGTTAATCAATCAACCAATCAATCAATCGATTGATCGATCGATCGATCGATCGATCAGTCAGTCAGTCAATTGGCCAGTCTGTTGGTTGGCCAGTCAGTCAGTCAAACTGACAGTTTTTAGGCGATTTTAGGTGCAAGTAAGAAACAAAATTCGATTCCAAAGCAGGATGCCATGGGTTTCCTGACAGAGGAGATACCATGAATCTGAAGTTAATAGGCTGGGATAATAGAAGATATCATGGTTCTCCTATCAAAGGAGGTCAGTGGAACAAGGTCCCAGTTCTTGTGGTCATAAAGGTGGACAGTATAGGAAATCCCTGTCAAGAAAGGGGAGGAAACCATAGAGAGGAACTCACAATGGTGCCAATTATTCTGGTGGGTATGACAAGCATAGATTTCCCAAAGAGAGTTTAAGATTAGAAGTCATTGAAATGGTAAAGTGGTACAATTCTGTGCTTACAAAACTTTAAAATAATCATTATTGGATTCTAATAGTTACCATTTCTGGTCTATGAGCTCCAGGTCCTGGTTTCAAGGTTCTATCGCCAGGTGCGTAGTTACGAGCATTCATTGAAAAGATGGGCTTCCTATCTTTGTAGATATTCGGGTCAATCACTTTATATGTGCCTGGTCCCGGGGTCTGTAGAGAAATGGGAAAATTCATGTTCATCACTAGGAGTAAAAAGATTGAAAAGCCATGACAGCAGGATCAGTGTTAGAAGTTAAAGGAGCTGTGCCACAGTTCGTGCATCTTGAAAAATTTAGCCTACATTTTTCAAGTTCATTGCTTGTAATCCGTGTCAATCTTCTCCTTCATTAACCATCCTTGTTTCTTTATGGTTTATAATTGTTACTTTTTTAGTGTTTTTCTATCTTAGCAAATTATTATTTTCCGATTTCCTTCAATTTAAAGGTAATTTTGCATATGGCCAAAATAACTCGCAATACCGTCACCGTACTCCTTTACGTGGCAAATGAAACAGAGCTTCTCCACACTTTATCAGATCTTCTAAACAGCTCACCATTACCCCTTACATTTCCAGGTGTAATAAGAGTAGGGAACAAAAAACACAATGAGCTCAGTCAACGCACAAGTCAACTTCTGTATATGGGGTTCAGGGCCACCTTAAGTTTTCGAGAATTTAAAGTGGTACTGACCCCATGTACGTGTATTTTTTTAATTTTGCCTATGTTACATCTTATCCTGCTAATCAAAATTCCATAATAAAAACCTGGGGGTCACCAATCTCGTTTTAGATTTAATTTACGTTAAAGTTAAAATAATGGTGTCTTTAGTTAGTAGGTCATAGCACTGCTATGGTAGCCTATTGTGCCACAAAATTGATAACAACACATTTGTCAATGATTGGGCAGTTTGTTGATACCATGATTGCAGCATCAACTGATAAAGAGTGGTTATAATGACTCATCGAAATCTAAGTTTTGGAAACTACTGAAAATTGGTGCCAGCCACCTTAAGCTCCCTATTAGTAATTTGTCCCCAGACAAGAGATTTTTATGTTTTATCTTCAAATTTTGCAGTATTATCTAGACCTTTGTACCTGGCAGTACACAAACCTTTTGCAAATCCTCATGAAAACTTCCAATCTTTGATCTACTTGTCATGGAGAAAGCAGCTGAGGACTTCTTTCCCACAGACTTGGGGCCAAGAATCACAGGCATGTTGTAGTTATTTGGAGCTGGATTGTTGTCGTTTTTGCCGTAGGGTGTGCGCAGTCCAAATGAATAATGTGGAGGGAAGGGATGCTTCTGAACAGGATTCTTCTCAGCTTGATAATCCCCTTTGAGAAAGTACGACAAATCACAACAAAGTTACTGTGAAACTCAGAAAACTATGAACACCAGGAATACCTATGGAATGTTATTGTGTAGCAAGGAAAAAAGCCAATTAGGTAGATGTGGGAAACCAAACCGCAAACAGTAGTGGTAATAAGCCATTTCCAAGTTGGTATTTTCTTTCTGTTTCAAAACGAGTTCTGGAAATGAGTTTGATTTATGAGACAGTGAACGTGAAAGAAAATCTCATTTCAAAAATAAAAGGTTTGTACCAAGACTCATTTTGAAAAAGAGGTAAAAGTAACTTGGAAATGGCCCATTAGTTTCTGGTTTTGGGGTTTCTTCGTGTGTCCTGCCAAAATCAAATCAAAGTGTTCATAATTTTTTGAGTTTCACAGCAATACATGTACAACCCTGTCAGTAGAGTCTTCTTTGATCTTCCTAGAAAAATTGGTAAGAGGAAGGAGACTCTATGAGCATCCTTGCCATGCTTTGATTTGCCCCTCATCCAAGACAAATGACATGTCAGCCAGTTTTGAGCTGGTCAAACTGGTTTTCTAATGCTGTGCATGATCACTTGCAGCTATTGCTGACTACTCCCACAGTATGTTGCTAAAAGTTAATCAACAAATTGGCAACTGCTTTGCTTTCATACAAAGTCTCTGAAAAAGATTTTTTGAGAAGATCGAAGGAGGCTCTGTTTGCAGGGTACACACATGCTAAAATGACCCACAAAAATTTAGAAAAACAAATTAGAGCCTAAGATTCGGTTCAATATATAAAGATGAAGATGATGATCACAGTTCCAGAACTTGAGACTCCAAGCTCCATGAATCAACAGTAAAGCTTTCCATTCAACCAAAAATTCCTGAACTTTCAAAATGGAATGGTACATAAATTTCCTGGGAAAGTTACTGGAAAACCCACAAATTGCAGAATTTCCAAAATTCACACCATTCAATTGAAAATTCTGGACAGAAAATTAAATGGAACAGTCAAACCCCTATTAAACAGCCACCCTATTAGATGACCAGTAATTAAAGTCCCTATCAAGGCTTTTCTATTGTTTTTACCTCTGTTAAATGGCCAACCCCATTTAAAGCAGCCACTATCTATTTCCCCGAGGGTGGCCGTTTAATAAGAGTTGAAAAGTAAAAAAAAAATATCCCACAGTTTGGAGTTGTCTTCTTTTCCGTACAATCCAGAAAATGTGTATTTGCCAGTTTTCCAGAAATTCATACCGGAATGTTTCATTGAATTTAAAGTGCAGAACGTTTCTATCTGGGAAACCTTGGCTGTGCAGCTCCACTGCAAAAGGATACAATTTCCATACCCATGAAGAGTCTGAAAATTGTATGCATAATTAAGTATTCAATAATTAATATGCCCAAAAATGGCAGGAACATTTGTTTCTCAAAGGCAAGAAAGTTATTACTAAACATAAGGAAAAACCTTATTTACATTTTGTAAATGAAATATCTGACCAAAATGTGCAAACACCTTGCCATAAAGAAAAATTGGGTCCAAAACTTTGGGCCAAATAAGAGAACAAACACGTGAATTTTCCCAAAAATATTTGGTATTTGGTTTCGTTTTGCAATCTGATTAGCTCCTGGTTGCTCTAAATGTTTCGCACCGTTCGAGTTCGCATCCAACTTCTCGATTTCTCATCGACCCTAGCAATAGCATTTATTCTCGCATTTGATTGGAGTCTTGAGATTAGTAATAGTAAAGCTGGAGTCTGGTGGACTATATTACCATCTCTATTGCAAGGCTTATGTCAAAAGTCAGTCCGCATTTATATGTAACTATTTAGTGCCGCAAACCGGCCTTTTTTTCTTCATCCTCCAGATCGCAGACATTAAGAGAGTTGCTCTTTTCCTAACGAAAAAACATTTTATTAGGTTCTACCTGCGTTCATTTCAGGATATCAGAATCTCCTTGAGAACTTCGCGAAGAATCACTCACGTGGCGTTTCCAAGGACGCGCCAATCCACGAATTTAGCAAGTGAAAATAAACTTTGCTATTGTCCGAACTTTAATCACACCACATGAGCCATGGCGCTTACAATAAACTGCATTCTCTTTTAAATAGATATAAACTTACATGGAGCTGGCGTCTGAAATTTTCCTTGTGAGTTTGTGCGAGATTTGAGAGTATATTTCGGAGTGCCTTCGGGTCCGAAGCGTGTCACATCTGTAATCCTATACTTCGGTCCTGGCCCCAGCGATTGCTGATTTTTCCACGTTCGAGAGCCAAAACTGTAAGCTGCCTTCTTGTGCTTTGTGTAGTCGTGTCCAATGTAGCCTGTTGATCCTGGTAGCTGGTAAGCCGCCGGCCCTGGTCCACGGAACATCGCTCCGATCATAGGACGTCTTCTCTCATCCTCCGCCATGACGACAGAAGTTTGTTGAACTATTTTACAGAAAAGCGCGTTCCGAACTTCGTCTTTGCCTCTCGAAAACTTTGTTAAACTCAACGTTGTTTAGAGATGAGCCTGATTTTCTTAAAATTTGCTGGATAAAGCGTCGACCAACGTGGAAACTGCGGCGAATCTTAACCGTAAACACAAGGCCTTCTTGATCTCCAAGGAATGGAACGATGGAATATGACACTTGTCTGTCTATTGCTGTCACGCACGGACGAATCAATCAACTCTAATGGGATTAATTATTCATACACCATAATTTGGACCAATAGGCTGCACGCGGATAAATTTTGGCGCCCCCAATTGAGAATCCGCCGGGACGGCCACTTTGTTAATGACACAAAATCATAAAACGACAATACATTGTTTGACAACTATATATAGAGCACACTTTGCGATCGACAATCCCACTCTTTGACTTCCTCCAAGGAAAATCTAAATTTCTATAATTGAAAATAATACTTTCACCCTACTTTATAACATTCCACAAAAGAAAATTCTTAACGGGAAGACTCACAATTAAAATGCTGCAGAGTTAAATTTCCAAATTATGGAGATTTCAATGTCCTCTTGATCTTAAGTGTTTACTTCTTAGTCAAATAGAAATCAATATATAGGTCTATATACTCAAATAAAAATATTAAATGTGTCCGTTTCTTAACTGTTTGAAGAATGTTTTCTTTTTATAGTTATAAACCACTCATTTCTCAAAAGAGGAATGCTGGAGCTGGAGAAAATGGAAATAATTACTGGTGTAAGAAACCTGGTAAAATTTTTCTCCCGACTTTGAATGGCCTCACCTCTAAACTAATAAATCTGCAAAAAAATGACTTTTGCATCCATATTGTAATCTTTCTCCTCAAATGCATTAACAATCCATCAAGTTTAAACAAAGTAAATACTAACTGTGACAGATTGGATATGTAATTTTAATTACATAGATTTTTATGATTTCATTCTTGAATTTTCTCCTTGGTTTTAGTTTCAATTTGAGAAGATGTATCCACATTTGAGACAGTGTTGTAGCACATTTC
>Ga0126338_10002948_pt1 | contig 11857 bp, 5 predicted proteins | sample OrbCmetagenome_2_FD_92529 | JGI IMG/M metagenome (GOLD analysis project Ga0126338, IMG submission 92529) | Coral microbial communities from Petempiche,Puerto Morelos, Mexico - Orbicella C C metagenome | ecosystem: Host-associated > Invertebrates > Cnidaria > Coral | place: Petempiche,Puerto... | reverse complement strand
TTTCCCGCAAGATTAAAAGACGGTTAATTACAAGGGCGCCGAAACGCCGCTTCCAAACTTTTTCCCAAATTTCCCCCCCCCCCCCCCCCCCCCCCAATCCCCTCTTTCTTCCTGCTTTCTCTTCGCCCCATCCTCAACAAGAGAGCCTTTTCACAGGCAAATTTACATGCATCTCACGGCTTTCTGGTCCACTCAACAAGTTGTTTTACTGTTCCATTCTGTCTGTCTTTTAAACTTTTGCCGTTTGAATTCGAACTCTACAGCTTCTGGTTAACTTTTTCTTTGGTCATTTCAACAGTAAGGTTAAAATGTTCTTTAAAGCGAATTTATAATGGTTCCAAGACTTTCTAAATGGATACGGGATGTTGCTTCCCATTAAAACAGATGAAAAGATTTCTTTAACAGATTGCTTCTGCTGTTTAAACAGATACTTTGATTTTCACAACAGATACCTCTTTCCATTTTAACAGATGCAAAAAATTTATGAACAGTCGTGAAAGCCGTTTGAACAGTTTGATCCTAACAGTTTGATCATGAAGCGTTCAAACAATTTTTGTAAGTGTTTAAATGGATTACAAACAAATAATAAATGATTTTATCCATCTAATGGATAAGGGCTAGTGTACATGTATGTTTTCCTGTGTAAGGTCACAAAAAAAAAGGAAACTTTCCATTTACATGCTGTTCTGTTGCCATTCTTCCTTATTAAAACAGGCAGCCAAGTAAAATTTTGCCAGGGCAACTATGTCATCAGGCATACTTGCCTGGCTGAGAAACGAGCAGTTCTGAACGGAAAGTATGAAGTTAGAGAGCTTCACTTAATGGTACAAATGAGGCTAATATCTATAACCCTGCATAATAATAAAGAGGTGAATGACAAAGATTGTGTGCATGAAAAGTATTGATTTGGATATAAGCATTCTCCAACTGTATATTTGTGCTATTCAAATGGGCATTGTTGTCCATTTGTTGAGAATGCAAAAGTTTACAACACCAAAACAATTCCTTGGAAAGAAAATGTTAATTTTACTAAGTGATACATTTGGTTGAACTAGCGATATTTGGTTCTAAGAGCGGAATTTTACCGTCTAGTTGAAACCCACGACACACAACGCAGTTTGTTTTGGATGCTGCAATCAAAAAATAATTTTCTACTACCCCTTGGAATATGCCAATGTACCAACACAATAAGTACTAAGAAATATCTGGGGAGTGGGAAGAGGCAATTTCTTAGTATTTTCAAAGGACCACTTGGCTCAAACACCCTGCAAGAGAGTTCATATTCTCCCTTGCCCACCCCTACACAAAGTTAACAGGTTTCTGTTACAGTCTTTTAGTATGTTGTCATATTGTGTCCAACTGGCAAAAATATTGACATCCGATGGCCTCGTTTTTGATCAGGAACTAGCATTTTGTTTACTTGAAGTACCTTTCCCAATATTCTAACCTTGATAGTCCTACAGGCTTTGCACTAAAAACCAATATGGCTCCCTGTACATGTATATTTTCCAATTGAAATACCATTAAAAAAGCAAAAGTTTCAGTGTAGGTAGGAAGGTAAAAGGTACACAAGACACAAGTCAAATATCATTACTTCAGAGAAGGATCTCAACCGTGCAACTTGCAAGATAACACTAATTGAAAGAAATATACAATAATGACAATTTAATAACATACCAGGATTTCTGCAGCATAACTGGTATTGACAGAAATGGCTTTGCATAGATCTTCAAACAGAGTTTGCGGAATGCTCTCTTTGTACTGTCTTGGCTCACTTTCATAAGTTTGTTCACCAATATAGCTCTTTGCCACAACCATGCGGTTCTGTGTGAGGACTCCTGTCTTGTTACAGCAAATGTTTGTGATATTACCCATTGTTTCTAACATATTGACATGTCGCACCAAGGCTCTGTCATGGTACATTTTCTTGACACAGAATGCCAGGGAGGTGGATATCACTAGAGACAGTGCTTCTGGGACAGCAATTATAAGGACAACAACACCGATTATTAAAGATCTGATGTATTCATTAAAATGACTGGGTTCAAAGGATAGACCCATTGTGGAGAAGGTATGAACACTAAAGCGGATAATTATGACCAGAATGGCAACAAGTGCTAGAACGATGCTGACATGACCAAGAGCCACTTGGATCTTGTTTATTTTCCCTTGCAATAATGCAGTATCTTCCTTATGCTCAAATGAAGCAGATTCCACATTAACATCCTCTTCATCAGGGAAAGCTGCCCTAAATGTAACAATTGAAGGTGTTGTGGGAGATCGAGTGTCCCTCATGTGCAGCTGTGTGTGGAGTCCAACAGCCATCACAACCATCCTACCAGACCCATCAACAATGTGTGTGCCAGCGAACACCAAGGGGTCTGTTGCCTTAGGTACCATACTTCTCTGACCTGTTAAAGCTGATTCATTGACAAAAAGCTCATTTTGCTGCACAATAACTCCATCAGCTGGGATAAGAGTTCCAATGTTCAACTGGCACAAGTCACCTACAACAATGTCCCTTGCAAGAAGCTCTATAACTTGTCCACTTCGGATGACTTTAACTTTACGCTCTCTGTTAATTTTGGAATGCAGGCTACGGAAATCGCTCTCTTTCAGGTAGTCACTGAAAGCTATCAATAGTATCATGACCATGACAGTATTCATGATTCCAATACCCTCATACATGACCACAGCAAAAGAATCATGACCCTCACACTTTTCAGGAAAGACAGCACCCAGAATAACAGAAATCAAAGCCCCACCAAACAAGATCAATATCACCCAGTCCTTCATAGCACAAAGAAGATAGTTAAAAATGTTTCTAGGTTGATCTAAAGGAATTACGTTTCTTCCAAACACTTCTTGCCTGTGTCTAACACCGTCCTGAAGGCCAATTATTCCTTTGTTCGCCGAAGTGTGAAGTTCATGAATGATGTTTTTAACACCTCCAAACTTCTCTTCAATAACAGCAATAGCTTCGCCACCTCGGCCTCCCATGACTTCTAGTAACTTCTCCTTAGGAGTGTTGCTGAAGTCAGGAATAAACCTTCTGTCCAGTTCGTCCGTCATGATGCAGAGGTCTGTAAACGTGTATGGGACACAGAGGGAATACACAAGGTTCACACCCCTAAAATCAAATGAAGGGTTGTCAATGTGTTTGGACTTATCGCCTAAAGACAAACTAAATTGGAAAGAAACAATGCAAATAAGCTTCAACAACGCCCCGTGGCCGCGTGTTTGTTTAACAAATTGACGTCACGGACAGAACAGAAAACGAAAGTACCACCGCAAAAAAAAAAAAAAAAGAAACATGCCAAAATTAACGATAAATATGTTTCACCTTCAATCTCTGGGACTCAGAGTAGAATTTCAACAACATTGCCAAGGCAAGACTTGAAAAAAACGGACATTTGCTTTGAGCTGGATAAGTCATAAGCCCACGTAAATGCTGGATTGGAGTACCGACAAAGGAGTCCAACCGACTGACAAACAAATTGAGAGATTACAAGTCTTACCTTTCTTAAAATTTACTTTCTCCTCTCTTCGTCTTACTGTCGAACAAATTAAGCCAACTCACCAAAAGTGGGCTGCCACAACGAGACTTGTTTTTATGTTTTCAACCTTTCATTTTCTCGTTACCAGTGCTACCCATCAGGCGATGATTGGTACCCAGTTTCCTACCTCAGTCGTATAATCCGCTCGGGGATAAGAGGGGATAAGACGGGATTCTGAAAATAACAGCAAACCAACTTACATACTCAATCCTGGTGATTTCTGAACATTCCTTGTTTCATACTTTCATCGCAGTAATTTACGCATTGGGAAATAGGCCAAAAAATTCACATGGTCTGAATATATAAAGTGTAACGAATCGCTTATTCACTTCTATGAACTCACTGTTACCCGGGAGTATAAATAACCGGAGTGATAACCGGAGTGTTCTCCATCGTCCACGACCAGGAATTAGCCAAAACATTAGTTTATCTATGAGCCTATTCAAGGTGCTCAACTGGCAAGTGATTCGTGACCAAGGGGATGACTCCCACAAGGAAACCATTAGAGATAGATTGAGGTCTCCCCTTGGTGCTGGGAATCTTAAAATATTTCCCAGAGGTAATCCCTAAAATGGACCGTATGTGGAGGGAACTTATATACACCTCAAACCTGACGAGACAGTTAAAATGACAAGAGCTTTTTTGTGGGCGCATCAAGAAAATTGTCATTAGGTTTGTTAACGGGCCTTTTAAAACAAGAAACTGAAAGCTTATATCAAGCGCGAAGTTGACTCCTTTTGTTAAGGAAAATAAAGTTGAACTAAGAGGAATGTTTCATAGCGTGACACTTATCGCGCTTTGACACATTCTATCTGTTTTGAACAGAAACAGTTTGACTTTACTTTTCTTGACGTTGTTAACTCAGTACAACTGGTACGCGTCTCTTTCGCTGACGTTATTTGAGCAAATTGTGTTATACAGCAATGATTTGCAAGTCTTAACAAGTTTGCGTTTTCTGTACTCGATCCAAGGCAAATACACTTCACGCAAACAGAAGTCGTGCGAAAAAACATGGACCACACTCGGCCCAAGGCCGGGCGGTTAATGAATTAACTGCCCATGACATAATGGGTATTGGAATAGTACAGAAGCATTAAATGACATGCGAATGTGGATTTGTGTTACTCATAACGATAGTTGTTTATGTAACAAAGATTTCTCGCCAAATTGTACACACAGGGAGAAAGTTAAGGGGCCGATTCCCTGCAGAAAACAAACTGACCATTGGGCGAGGGGCGGGGGGCGGGGAAAACTTGTTTTAGTGGCCTTAAATTAACCACAAGAGAACGTCAATCTGTGAAAATACAAGAACTATAACTGTAAGCTACTGACTAACGATTATTGGACGAGGTTGCACAATGATTTGTCAATGGCAAGCAGATCAGATATTTGCCGAAGGTGAAGGTTAAGGCAGATAATTGATCTCCCATACACTGACAAATCACGATATTTGGGGATAACCAAGGTGGATAATCGTTTTATCACCAAGTTTGTTTTCATATTTACAGCTGACAGTCTGTTCACGGCTCAGGAAAGCGATCTGCATTTTTTTTACACACAAGAGTGGTTAAAATTCCACACGGGCAGACCATTATTTGTAGGTGTTTATTTGCGGGTAACGTGGTGGGCTTTCAGCCAATGAAAAGGAAGAAAAAATGCATCGAATGACAATCACCTTTATTAAGCCTATTTATTGAAGCTCCCTACATTTATTATATATTGCTGACATATTTCAGATCAATAATGCAAAGGATCCTAATACAGATACTTATTACATGTACCAAGTGTTGATAAAGGCACACTTAATTTTCGCTTAAAAATAATTCAAGATTTTCAGAAGAATCTTCAATCAAAAGCCTTGAATCATGACAAAGCAAATAAATAATTACTTAAAAATATTTCACCTTAATAGCTGAATATTGAAATGCCTGTTGCAACAAATGATCTTTTCTCAAAAATAAAATAGAAAAGTGTAACTGTAGCTATGTGGGTAAAATGCACTTTATTGAAACTTGGACAAGATGGTACAAAATAATGTTAGTAACGTAACCAGACACCAACGCCTACGGCCTAAAATTTAATTTGCCTTGTTTCACAAAACATTGAAGTCCTTAACTTTTATCAGAACACTCTGTTTCCAACGTTGATAATTAAATTTATTTAGTCATTATCCTGAGAAAACAGCTCTCTAGACACACGCGAGTTCTACTCCCAGCAAGAGAGAGAGAGACGGAGAGAAGTTCATAAATGGAAACAGTTAAAAATTGATGACACGCCAGTAACAAATATAAAAACGGGTAGTCTCTTTGTAACACACCCCTTTCTCCCACAGGGGGAATAATTAAGCCAATGCCAAGACATCTCTAACACACCTCAAACAGACTGACCTCGCTTAAATAATTTAAGAGTAGCAACCAATCAGCAGCTTAAAACCCCTGATGACTGATGACTTCTTGGAAGAGTGTCAAATAAATGAGACTAAAATACGATAACAGCAGGGACTGAAAGGCAGTAAATTCAATTTGGAGTAAACCACAAAGAGACATCTGAAGTAACAGCCACCTTCGTTATCATAAATACAAACATTTAGACATTCACTACTACTAACGTTTCTTTTCATGCTGGATAAAACAGACTTCAGGCTTTTTTCCGGACTTTAATGGACAACTCTGACATATTCAATTACCCATCCATTAAACAGGGGAAACACAAACTACAAAAATCCTCAAAACGTTCCTAAAGCCAGATTTAATTACCGATCCTGCACGAAACTGTCAAGACACTAATTTCTTGCACCAAAATGTTAAGCTTAAAATGGGTATGCTGCCTTTCTCTCTCTCCCCTCTGATTGTCGTATTCAGTCAGTAATCATGCCTTATGTATTGGAGAATCTTTGTTTGCAATATTTGCCTCATTAACATAAGCGATACAGTTTCTGATGGAGCTACAAAAACATAAGTTCTGAATATCGCAAGGGCACAGCACGATTAACTGTCCCAAGGAATTTGAGCCCGATGTATTGAATACTTGTTGTGCAACGCGGGTTTGAAAGCTCGAGATTTTACAAAGAATGTATGAGCTCATCAGCGCTTTTTCACCCAGAAATTTTGCAGTTTTTGAAAGGCAATTTCTCCTTGAATATTACACCCAACGAACCACAAATTTCCATCAATTACTGAGTTCTACAAGCTCTGTAAATGTTTGTAGTCAATTCGTGTCTAACGTGATGCCTTCTCTGTGCAAAGTCGTATGTTAATGAGGAAAAATGTAAACACTGACGTCAGCAAAGATTCTCCTATAGGCAACCTTCTAAACAACAATATTGATGGCAAGGGAGTAATGACAAAACTTGAAAGGGCTTTAAACGCAGTCATCATGAGAGAGTATTGCTTAGATGAGTGACACTATCTCGTCCAGTTACAACCTTTCTGAGATTTCTTCTCGCCTTATATTCATGTTCACTGCTGTCCCTGTCAGTTTTTTGGTGGCAAACTAATGCCATTTTCCCTCAAAAATACAAGGACTGCTAGCAAAGATTCAACAGTTTTTAAGCAGAGAACTGATTTTTCCATTTGAAGGGACTTATGAAGGGCTGTACAAACCATAGATATCCACAAATGTGAGCCAGTAAGTGGTGAGCAAATCGAAATTCAGTTAAAAGGAATTTTTTCAATACCAATTAATGAAGAAATTATTTTATACCTTGAATAATATATACCTACAATGACAAAAATGTATATTTCTTTTGTCTTAAAAAAGTCTTCAAAACTAAAGCGTCACTTCACTGTTAGGATATGCAGAGTATTATTTTGCCAGGTGAGAAAGCATTTTCCAAGATCAAGCAAAGATATCTACAAAAAATTAAATTGAAAGATTCTAGTTTTGCATTCTAGAAAAGGATAAAAATCCACAGCACGGTGTGTGAAGAGATTGGTGTAAAGTCATAAACATACCCACAAAACAAAACTGATTAAAAAAAAGCTGGAGCTGGAATTACTGATGGCCAGTCCAAGATACAGTGGCTGGACCGAGTAACATTAATTATCTACAGTTGTAACATCAGCCTACTATTTCAAGAAAAATTTATTGGGTATTGAATTTGGTTGCACAAGCAAGACTACTACTCTACATAAATCACAAGAGGCTATTGTTCAAAACCTTCTTCATACATTTGAAGTTCTATTGATACTCTTCTTGGTCACTTTGCAGTTTCTCTGTCAAATTTGGCTGTCAAAAATTTAGCGATATGTGTTATGACCAAGGTCACTGTGAGATATCTTATTTTCTAAAAAATCCATCAACTTTTTTTTTTTTTTTCCAAGATGTCTTGGGAATCTTCAGAAAAAAATTATGTGGTAATCAATCAAATTCACAGTCGATAAAAACAAATTCATTTAGGGAAGAGTAAATAATAATGAATAAATGAAGTCCCTATTTTCACTTCAAACATTTTATAACCATTTTACACCTTTACTGTGTGAAATGCCACTGTGGATACTGCAGTTACCCAGTGGGCATAACTGAGCCAACAGAAATACAGGAGACTAAGTTTCAAGTTTTTAAAATAATTTGATTTGGAAAATGCAAATAAACTTGTAATCAGTGGTTTTGTTGTTGTAAACTTTTTCCACAAAAATCATCACTTGAAGGTCTACTGTAATCTTAATAGAATCAGAAAGAAATCCACAGGGACAAAAAAGGCAAATCAGCCTAATTTACATATGCAAAAAGGTAATTTTGATTAGATATCAGCCCACTTACAATATAGTAGACTCGAAACAATTTTTCATCCAATAAATAAATAGCAATGGAAAACAAAACCTACAAAATTTGCATCTCACTAATTGGCATCTAAGTTTTTAAGTCACTACTTACATGTAAGGTGTTAGCTAAAGAAAGAATTCATTTCAGTCCACTCATCAGTGGATTACATTAGTCTGTTCCTACATAACTACTTTGAACATCAAAAGGGTTAAAATAGGAGAGGAGAATTTAAGCTGCCTGCAGGGACTTCCATAGCAATCATGATCACCTGCATAGATTAAGAAAATGTTAATTAAAGATTGTTTTATTTTACCTCAGGGTCAATAATTACAAGCATAATTACTCTACTACAAAGGCTGACAAGAGTGATTGATGACCAACAGAAGAAAAGTGTAAGGCTCACAATAGTGTCTGGTGTATGTAGACGTAGGTGTGCATTAGATGACTGAATACAGGAAAGATCAGCTTTATTCTAGTGCAGAGTAACTTAAGCCCACCCTGAAATTTTGTTTTTGGTTCCTAGGAGTAACCATAAAAAACATGAGTTCCAGATGACCTTGATGACTGTGTTATTGTCAGGACCAACTCACAGAACTTTTAAACACACTCACATGTATATTTACCTCTGTTTTTATAATATCTTCAATCATGTTACAAATTACAACATTAAAATTAGACACTATCGAGATTACTTTCTTTCATGTTTTGCTTAAGAGTTTTAGACAGAGCTTTCCACACTTGCATACCGCGGTATTGTGCCAGCTCCAGTATCAGTGCCATCCACGGCAGAAGGATACTGAGAATCATCATACACCATTGCCGTACGTACAGGAGCTAGCAAGGAATTGAACACTGCAGGAGATGCAATGGCTCGCTGACTACGACCATCAATAACGCTCCTGAATGCATTGACCACACGAATCTGAGTACAGATATGATAACAATAATTACAACACTAAATGGAGACATTATGAAACATAACCAATTTAAACTTGCCCCTAAAACCCTGTAATGCATACAGTATTGCACAAAAGGAATGCAAACAAATTTTGATGCTTTTTGCAACTTTTCCGCAAAATTTGATGAAACAAGAATATTTCTGAGAAGTTAGACGTATTATCAAAATGGCTACTGTTTGAATCAAAACAAAATTTAGGGCTGCTATTTGCTTTTCTTGTTTCATGTCATTTCTTCTGGCCTTTAATAAATCTCATGCGTTGTGTTCAATGTCACAACAAATGGTGCATGCAAACTCTTCACTAGATTTATACTCTATTCCCAGATTCTACTGTTCTCGTTAAGGAAAATGTTTACATTCTGAAGAAGTTGGCACATGTTATTTCACCAAAAAGTGCAAATTAGCAAAAACCTTCAGAACATGCTTCACTTTTTAAAATGAAAGCCACATGCCAAAAATCTACAAAACATTTCTGATTGACTGGCACCTTTCAATTGTCATCATGTTTCATTTACTTTCAACAGTCTCTGTTTAAAAGCAAATGTTCTGTACCAAGGTGATGGAAATAACATTTTTGATACTTAAGAGCACATTGGATGGTACAAAAAAGAAATCAAACTTAATCTTATTTCTATGGTAACTTACTTGATGCTGTAATCTTGTCAGGCCACGTATCCAAAGTAGACGAGCTTTGCTGTCCTTTGGTCCATCAGGTTCTACAATCGTAGCAAGAGGAAGTTCTTTTGTGCCAAAACGACAGAGTTTAGGGAATGAGTTTTTGGGAATTGTAAGGACAAGCTGTCCCCACACCAGCTCAGAAAATCCTAGGAAGATACACCACATCCATTCTTCCCAGCCGAGGCCTTTTACATGGAAAGCTTTCCCGGTCAACTCAATAATAAGTATCTGAAAAACAACAGTGTGATGTATTACAAAATAGTAACACGTTTAGCTGAAGATGTTTGTTTAAAAGGTGCAAGGGGGAGACTGAATAATTATAAAAAATTTAGATGATAAGCCCTGGGGTTACACAACTTCATAAAGGGTCTTGGGTGGGCTTATAAACAGGGGGATTATTTCCAGGAGAGAGGAGGGGGCTAACAAGATGTATAGAATAAAACGTTTCCAAATAAGCTGATGAAACCAACTTACATCAGGATTAGAAGATGTTTTATCTTCTTGGGAACAAGAAACACAAAATTTAAGTACGGAAACAAGTATACATTTACCACAGGGCATTGCACGAAGCTTCCTCATAATGGCAAATATTTGAGGCACACAATAGACCTTTGATGCTGCAGTGTTTCAAATTAGAGAAGGTCTTGGGTTGATGATACAATTGTGACTAATTCTTCAACCAACAAACTTAAGTGCAGAAATTATATTTGCTTAGGTGTAGTATAACAATAATAAAAAATAAGTTTCCAAATAGAAAACATTGGAATATAATCTTTCCAGGTGAAAGAAATTACAGAAATTATTCTACCTCGGTTCTGAAGACAAAGACAAACACTGGTGTTTGCTAGTAAGTGGTAACCAGTTGCATAGGGTTATTTCCCATTGCTTTCAACCAACAAGAGAAACATACCAAGTCACCTGGCCAGGCAACCAACATTCGTTTTAGTGAAAAGCTTCAATGACAGAGTACTATAAGTTTAGAATATTAGGAAAGGCATTTCAAGTAAACAAAATGCTAGTTCCTGATCAAAAACGTGGACTGCAGATGCAAATATTTTGTCTGCTGGACACGATACAATGACATACTTAAGGACCATAACAGAAATGTGTTAACTTTTTCTGTTAGTGCATTAACTTCATGTAGAGGTGGGTGAGGGAACATATGAACTCCCTCACAGAGTAAGTGAAGCAAGTGGCCCTTCAATAATACTACCAAATTGCCTATTGCCCACTCCCCCGAGATTTTTTGCTACTTCTTGTGTTTTGGCAATTGCATACTCTAAGTTGTAGTAGGGAGTTATTGTTTGGCCGCAACATCCAAAACAAACATGGCGTCGTGTGTCATGGTTTTCTAAGAAACAGTAAAACACTGTACAGTACCGATCAGAAGAAACCTAACAGGGAACGCATTTGTGAACGGGTATAGAACAGATACAGAACTGGTACGAGAACGTAAACAGAAAGGGTACAGAATGGGTAAAGAACGGGTACAGAACGGATACTGAACAGAGATGGAACATAAATGGAACGGATACGGAACGGTTACGAATCAAAAAAATGGAAAAAGGCATTCTCAAAAACGCAAACTATAAGAGAACGCGTTCTTCAGAACGTATGTGAGTAAGTTATTGTATCAGAGTGCTTACCAAGGATTTGGAAACGATGCAACTTTAACCCATTGACGCCTGTACTGCCCGTAACCGCCCGTGCAAAAAACTCCTCCATTTCCCTGTGCCGCCTGTAACCACCCGAAAAAAGGCACGTTGGGACAATTGCTTTTCCTACCCTCCCTGAAGACTTTTTGGTTCTCCTATTGTTCTATTGTTCTTGAGGACAAATAAACCAATCAGAATGGGCTTTCTGAGCATATTTTTAGAGGACTTTAGGGGTCCTAGAAAGA
>Ga0126338_10002946_pt1 | contig 11864 bp, 10 predicted proteins | sample OrbCmetagenome_2_FD_92529 | JGI IMG/M metagenome (GOLD analysis project Ga0126338, IMG submission 92529) | Coral microbial communities from Petempiche,Puerto Morelos, Mexico - Orbicella C C metagenome | ecosystem: Host-associated > Invertebrates > Cnidaria > Coral | place: Petempiche,Puerto... | reverse complement strand
TCGTATCTTCGGATCTTTGTAGCCTTGGCAGTAATTCTTTGTTTGAGATCTTCAGAGACATGTTTAAGGCCTATTTCAGCAATCTTGTACTTTCGCTCCAGCTCACGTTTGTGGTGTTCTTTTTATTATTATTATATTTTTTTTCCTTTTTTCCTTTTTTTTTTTTTTTACAGCAAAACGAAATATGTTTAGTGAAATATATCTTACGTATTTGTTATCATTTTCCTTCAAAAGAATAACAAGGATTTGCTTTTCCGCAATTCTATATACTGTAAGCAACGAATTACTAACAGTCATGCTCGGGTTTAAGATCATTAGAGCTTTTCTGAAAACCATTAAGACGAAATCCGATAGGAAATCGTGCAATTTCAGTTTTTAGCGGACAAAAACCTTGTACCAGAATAATTTTAGGTATTTTACAATCCTTTTTATATTTTCTTAAAGCTAACGATGTATAAATAGTTGCCTAAAATAACACCGAAAACAATTTCCAATGGGAAGTCGAGAAAATAAATTTCAAAGTTCAGAGAAATTGTGCAAAAACAGGTAAAATTTCATCATCAGTTTCATTTCACCAGAGTACTTTCAAGTGTTTCATATGAACTTTAAAATTTGTTTTTGACATTTCGTGTTGTTAAAAATGATTTGTTTTGAGAAGATATTTAAAACAGTCGCACAGAAATTTGCGAAACGATGTAAATAATCTCGGTACAACGTTTTTGTCCTCTTGTTACTCGAACTGCTGGTGGATTCCTTCTTAAACGTTGCTCGTCAGTCATACCCCCGTTAAACGAAAACCTTTGGGTGGCTGATTATCTTGAGTTTTAACAATAACTTTATACCCCTTTGACATACCTCCAAGCAATGACCAATCACATCATGACAGTTACATATTATCCAATTTCCCTGGCTCATGGCCATTTTTTGCTCGGTCTTCTTTTTTCATTACTCGTTCTACAACCCATTGGAAAAGAGGGACTGCTCATAGTGTAAAACTGGTGCAATGGTTGGTTATCATGAGCATATTAATGTACAGTAGAAGAATATGGTCAGTTTCGAACAGTAACACAAAACATTCACACATGCACGCATAAACTTTATTTTATCAAATTTTTAGAGTAACTTAGAAACTTAGCTGTATCTTCAAGAAGTAAACAGCAAATAATGAATTGGGTAATTTGGACCCTCTGAAGCCATGTAAAAGAGGTTTGAATTACTAAACGAACGAATATGTGGCAGAACAGAACAAAATTCAAACAACAAACTGGAACAAACCTAAGAGGAAACAAGTTGGAGAGAAGTTCAAGTTTACTATAAGAATTTAAAATGTCAAGATTCTAGTTGCTACTAATATGAAACAGTAATTCAGTCCTACAAGTGTGTGTTTAACAAAAACTCTCAACTGTGCGTATAGAGCTTTGCATGTATCGTCTATACTGTGATATGTGATAATCAGTTATTGTTTAGGTCGAGGAGTATGGCCGTGAGATGTACAAGATTGCAAAAGTATTTCAGTCAATGAAAAAGGACGCTGAGAAGGAAAAGAAAGGTCACAGAAGAGTCAAGGATTCCAAGGAGAAGGAAGAGCCAGAGACAGAACTAGCTGCATTAGTAGTTACACACACAGTTCAGCATCAAATAAAAGAATTCAAGGTATTGTTGTCTAGTCAAGGTGGATCTCATTTTAACTTATCCATATATGTTTTTCGTGATGAAACATTTTCTTCAGTTTTTCATCCTCAGAGTTACAGTGTTGTTGTTGTTGTTTATGTTTATTAGGAGCACATTCCTGTCATTAGTGTTATGTGCAATCCAGGAATTCGTTCTCGACACTGGAAGGCCATGTCCGATATTATTGGGTTTGATATCACACCGGATTCTGGAAGTACTTTGCGTAAGGTTCTCAAGTTCAATCTCAAGCCATACATGGATGAGTTCGAGGGCATCAGTGCAGGGGCAAGCAAGGTAAGTCATTACCTTCTAAGATTAAAAGCAGCTCCCGTACTGCATGCTGGACAGAATCAACAGGTTACAGGAAGTGGCTTCCTGATTGAATTATTTAGTGTTCCATTTTTCCAAACTGTTGCAAGCATACTGTTCCACTGCCATCCCTGTTAAAATTCATTACTTTCATTTTTAAACAATCGTTCCAAACGCCCTAGTCTGTAAACAGGCTCCGGCTGGAAGGGTCTGACTGCGGCTGGAAGGGGCCAAGAAGGAACTGGCTCAGAGCCTGTTCACAGGCTACAAACGCCCAAACGAAGGAGTTATTCGCTATTTACGTACATGCAGCTTTAATTGTGATGCTCCTAAAGTCAATTCGTTGAAATTTCTCGATAGATTCATATATATATATAGAACTTACAAATTGGCCAGATAAGGGTTGTAACGAGTAATTTATTCGGGTTCTTTTCCAGTTTGTTTTTTGCTCTGCTCAAAAACTGGTTTTTAAATATTTTTAAAAAATAAGTCCTAAGTAAAGAACGGTGATTACAACCTCTCCCGAATTGTACGGACCTTTACTGCAGGGCACTCGAGAAAACTGTGGGAAAGTTACGACTCTTTAAAGCCCTGTGCCAAGATCGCTATATTTTTGACCAGGCATGAACTTTCGAACTACAGGGTTTGTTTACTGACATTTGATGCAGTTCCTGGGTTGAAAATTACAAACTTGTCACGTGGAGTGAACAGCGATATGAGGACTAGCAGTTGTGTGCTTTGTGTCCGTACATTCTCCGCGATGAAAAAGCATTTCATAAAGTTTGGACTGTATCCGTGTGTAACTTATGTAAAACAGCAGTTTCGCTTCGGAATCGGATCTCTAACAGCTGAATAATTTAATAATTGTGTGCGACGTGCTCATACATTCTTTGTAATTGAATCGTACAATTTCAGTATATATTAAAGTTATTGCTTACCTCCATACACGTTAATCATTCAATCAATCATGACACTGAGGTTAGAGTCTTTTCATACTGTTACAAGGAATTCTCGTTGGAGAAAGCTATGCTAAAGATGGTGGATGAATGGGACAACATCTTGTTCAGTACAACTGAATACCGTGATACTGGCGTGTCTATCTTGGCTGCTGTGGATGAAATTCAGACTACACTTGATGATCAAATTGTTAAGACCCAGACAATGAGAGGTTCCCCCTTTATCAAGCCGTTTGAGGCTGAAATAAAGGTAATTCTGTCAACTTAAACAGTAAATGTTATTGTAAAAGGCCATTGCGGCAATGGTTGGATCGTTAAACCTCATAGCTCAAAGGAGTAATCTCTATTTTACAACACATGGCCCTGGTGTTAACATGTGTTGTGAACGCCTTACATGTCAGTCAACAGTAGCCAAACTTTATTTGAAACTGCAGTAAATTTGAATCGATCAAATTAAAGTACTTAAATTCTTGCCATTCTCAAGCAAAAACATATAATAATGTTATCATAGGTAATTGTGAAATATTACCAACTGATGTCAGCCGCTATGCTGGAATAACCTTAGACTGATTTCATTTTCATAATTTTAGGCTGAGTTGGAATTCAGCGTTTGCTCTTTTGAGAGTAATAACGCTTAATTTACAGATTAGAGTGTTCACTAGTGCTAGTTTGTAAAAACCTTGTAAATTGCTTTGGCACTCCTATGTAAATATTTGATATAACTTTCAATGGATAGTTAGCCTAGTTATGTTTTGGGGTTTTAGGCCTGGGAAGAGCGTTTGTTAAAGATGCAGGAAATAATAGATGAGTGGCTAAAAGTTCAAGCCCAGTGGTTGTACCTAGAACCTATTTTTAGCTCTGAGGACATCATGCAGCAGATGCCTGAGGAAGGACGCAAGTTCAAGACAGTAGACAGGAACTGGAAGGACATCATGAATTTTGTTTGCAAAGATCCCAAGGTAAACACTGACACAGCCTTTAATCAGTCCTACACTGGCCCTCAAAAGTACAAATTTGTAGCATTTTGTTTGATTTACAAGCTTTTTAATTTTTCTTGAAATTATACTCTGGGCTTGGTTGCTTACATTGTTAGCAAAGGTGTTTTTTTTTTACTGCATTTCGCTTGAAAGGTCGCTGACAACAGGTTCCAGCACAGATGCCCTAATGGATCATAGTACCACTCCTTCTCAGTTAGTGAACAAATTGTGTGATCTTGACGACATAGAAGGATACGTTACCATAGCAACAGTATGCCCTATTGAAAGCCTTCTTGATTTTTCCTTTTGAATTAAAACCAGCCTCGTTAACACCCATTTTTTTGTCATCTTATTGCTACGGTTACCAGTTACGACTTGACGATGGCCACAACTTGTGCACTGATGATTGGGCATCGTATTACCATCGTAGCATTAAGTAATTAAGAATGGAAGTGTTGATCCATGGATCAAATTGTAAGTGATGGAAACTGTTCCCAGCCACCTTGATTAAGAGCCTCGTTATGTCTGTGTAAGAATTACAAATAGCAAACTGTACCTCTAGTCGTAAATCTAAAGCTGATGTTCTGTGATATCTAAAGCAAGTGTATGATTCTGAACTTCTCAGATCATGCAAAAAACAAACGAACAAACAAACAGACGAGAGGTCATTCCTGTGCATGGTAATGATGACCATTAATGTTGAAATAAATAATTTCAGGTGCTGTCAGCCACTTCAATGCCAAGTATGTATGACAGATTGAAGGACAGTAACGACTTGCTGGACCAGATTAACAAGGGATTAAATGCTTACCTAGAAAAAAAGAGACTCTTTTTCTCCAGGTTGGTCAACTCAAACAACTCTTGTATAAAGCATTATCTTTGCATGTAGCCTTCAGCTGTAGATACACCGCTATCTTCGCATGCGTAATCCATCCCCTATAAGGGAGGCGTGTGAAATTCAGTGCTTACAACGTATCCATCCATTAGCACATAATGTAATTTGATATTTGATGACATGCTATATCTTGTGTGTAATTAATGGTCTATTTGTGAACACTGTAGATTTTTCTTCTTGTCAAATGACGAGATGCTGGAGATTCTGTCAGAAACAAAGGATCCGTATCGGGTTCAGCCACATCTGAAGAAGTGTTTTGAGGGAATTGCTAAGTTAGAGTTTACATCTGCTTTGGATATCACTCACATGTACAGCAGCGAGGGAGAAAAGGTTTGTTGTTGTTCCTGTCCAAAACATCAAGTGGGCTGGAAAAGGAGGCCTCAGAGATCGGCCACACAAACCATTTTTGTGACCAAGGCTTGCACCAATATACATTTAACACAAATTAGAGTCTGATACATCGTTCTTTAAACTGCTCAGATTGTTCACCAGTTTAAAGGACCTATGTCTAGAAAAGGTTCTTTAATGAGGTGGAAAAAGGAAACAATATTTTTGATACTTGTGGACACATTTTATATATGCCTGATGACGCCTATATCGTTTCACCCAGCGAAACAGTAGCAAAAAAAGAAAAAGAAAAACTGCGAAAAAAATCGTGCTTGATGCCGGCTGGCACACAAATTTGCCGTAGTTTCAAGGAGCACGACCTGATCACGTCCGAGTCGAAAGTTCTATATGTTGTTTCCGTAGGGGGTTTGTTAGTTTTGACCAACGACACATGACACGTTCTCTTCCAACCGGAAAACGTATTTGAGTTGGGAGGTATAAACAATAATAGTTCACGCATTCTCTTTTACCATGCTCCTCCAACAGCGTAACTTTATACTCCACTATATAAACACACATGCAGCCCATAATCCTCCACTTTGCTCTGACGAGGGGCTAACACTCAAAACGTCAGCTTCACTATCTTGCTACGGCGGTTAATTTACGCCTTTGTAATTATCTAACCCCTCTCTAGCGTGGATTAACACATTGCTTGTTACAGGTTCCTTTAGAAACTAATACCTTTGTAATTATCTAACCCCTGTCTAGCATGGGTTAACACGTTACTTGTTACAGGTTCCGCTCAGTGACACCATATCCACATCAGAAGCACGAGGTGCTGTTGAAAAATGGCTGCTTCAAGTCCAGGATGTGATGCTTGTAAGCATCAGAGACATCATTGAGCGAGCTGTGCAGGTATGCGGCTAATTTAGCTGCACTTTTGAAGTTGCTTTTGTTTTACAATAGCTCACGCACTCTTTTCTTTTTCGTTAAAGGCATATGCTACAGATGACAGGAAAGTTTGGGTATTGTCTTGGCCTGGACAGGTTAGATTAATTAGGTGTAATTTACGTTGTTTTTGTTCGGTGTATCTTTTTTTAAAATAAATTTATTTATTTCATGCACAACAAATTACTTTACAATACGGTACTAAAAACGACTTAAGGAAATACGAAACTACTTACAATACGATAATACTAACAAAACGATACTAATGCTACTAAGAACAATACTAATACTACGATACAATATAATTACTTACAAATTGATAAATTTAATTGAGTTACTTACAAATGAATAGTAACAGTATTTGCATTTGCTCAACTAGCCTCCAATAATTAATTGTTAAAAAAGTTGGACCATTTTTTGTTAAAAGAAAGTAGTTTATTTGTCGTAATCGCAGTATATTTTTCTAATTCAACTTTTTCGTAAACAATGGTTACCAAATCTGTGAACTGGGGTCTTTTTTCATCATGTACTGCGTTAATGTAAAGAAAATATCTTCCAATTATGATTGTGATTTAGGGTTAAACTGGACGATGTGTATCTTAAAACACCATATATAATTTCGTTTTGCTCCAAAGCAATGTTGCCTCCGCATGTAGCGTTGTATCACTTTGTAAATTTATTCTAAAACGATTTAGCAATGGGACATTCCACAAATAAATGGAGTGGTGTTTGATCAATGCCATGGCAATTAGGACAATCTGGTTGCTGTTTCTTTTTCATCTTGTACAGAAGTTTATTTGTATAGAGAATATTATGAATTATTTTATATTGAAACACGGATAATTTTACCTCATTTGTGACTCGAAAAAGAAGTGAGGAGATTTTTTGTCTTTCTTGAAAGATAAAGCCACGTTCAATGAGTCTTCCCTCTGCAGTTGGAGGAGGGAGGTGCTGGTGATTAAGTAAAGTATTGTAAAGTGTTTTGCATGCGAGCTTTTCGATTGCAAGTGGTACGTATTCAGTTGACGGTAGAAGACATTCCTGCTTTAGCATAGTTTTCCATTCCTGTGGTATTGCAGATAGAAGACTGTAATACTGAAGAAAATTACTCTTGACGTTGTATTTCTGCATGAAGGTTGTAAAAGTCATCAAGGTGTTGCTTTTGTTGTCGAAAAGGCATGAAAGATTATCAATGCCGACTTTTTTCCAACCAAGGAAAAAAACAGATGACTTGGTCACTCGAATAAACTGATTGTTCCATATTATTTGATTTAACACGTCTTCTTTTGTTTTCGGGTTAGTGCTACTAATTTTCTGCCAGTGGGAAATTATATCTCGATAGAATTTTGGTAAGTTTTCATTCAGGGGTAAATATTGAATGTTATAGTTACCGGAAAAGAAGGTTGCCGCCGACATTGGAAAGTAAGGATAGTGGGATAAATTTCCATGGTCTTTTATCGTTAGCGCATAAGCGCTTTACCCAGACTATCTTTAACGCTTTATCAAATAACGTAAAATTTAACATATTAAGTCCTCCCTCCCTCTTAGTTTTGATTATAGTCTTTTTTTTGAGTTTTGGATTCTTGTACTTCCATATGTAATCGAATATTATGTTATTTACTTTATCGGTAAACCCTTTTGGAGTGTCTAACACGCTGCAGATAACAGTTAGTTTGGATATTGCCAACGTTTTTCCTATATTTACTCTTCCATATATAGATATGTCTCGAGACGACCAAATGTTCAGTGTCTTGTTAAGTTTTGGCAACTTTTCAAAGAAGTTTCTTTTAGTGGCAAATTCTTCATCATATGAAAAATATACACCCAAGGCGTAGAGAGGCTCATCATTTAATTTTAGATTTAGAATAGAATCCTTTCTCTGACGCAATGATCCCAGCCAAAGTATTTCTGATTTACATTGATTTATTCGGAGACCAGAACAGTTTTCAACTTGTTGCAGCAGATCAAAGAGCCTATGAACAGACCGAATATCTTTAACAAAAACAGTTGTGTCATCGACGTACTGGGTTATTTTTATAGATTTATTTGGATCAATTTGAATACCTTCTATTTCCCTACAGCGTTTAATTGCATTGCTTAAAATTTCTACACCAATAACAAACAAGATCCCAGAGAGTGGGCAACCCTGCCTGACACCTCTGCTTAGATTAAAATGTTTGGTGGCAAAGCCATTGTTCAAAACACAACTTGATATGGTATTATACAAGACTGTGATCCATTGTCCAGTCGTAATTGAGGACCAAAGTTAAAAGCTTCAAGGCATTTTTGAAGGTAGCACCATTCAATAGAATCGAAAGCTTTTTCAAAATCAAGAAACACCGCTATGCCTGGAATGTTTTTCTTGTTAGTAAAGGACATCATGTCTGTTATGATTCTGATGCTCTCACCTATATATCTTCCCTCTACGTATGCTGTTTGATTCGGGCTAATAATTGTGGGTAACACTTTTTCCAGGCGTAAAGCTAAAGCCTTTGTAACAATTTTGTAGTCGTTGTTCAATAGGGAAATTGGTCTCCAATTTTTTGAGGTATTTTTTATCGTTGTCTTTCTTTGGTATTAACGATATAATACCGCGTTTGTGAGATTGACATGTCACCATTTTCAAAGGCATAGTTAAAGCTATCAACCATGATTTGACCAATGGCATTCCAGAAGAACTGGTAAAATTCAATAGTAAAGCCATCGGAACCAGGTGTTTTATTACTCTTAAATTGTTTCAGCGAATTGTTCGGTGTATCTGTATGTACAGGTATATTTTACCTGCTTCCGATATGGCTGTGCTGTGACAGAAACTGTATTCTTATTGTATTTTTGGTCCATGTTGTAGATTGTTATTTGTGTGAGTCAGATATATTGGACTCAAGAGGTGCATGAAGCTATTCGCTCTGGACCCCACGGACTGAAAGAATACCATGAAAAACTCACCCAGCAGGTAAGTGAGATTCAGTTAGAGTTACACTCCTTTTAATATTACCCCCCCCCCCTCCGGGGAGGGGGTACTCCCAGAAAAATTGGGTGGGTGTGTGCAGCATATATAGATATATATATATATATAAATATAAGCTATTTACAAGGAATCCGGTGTCCCTCTAATATCGTCCCTACCCTTTGGGGCCGCACATACCTATGTAGCCTATAAAAGAAGTACTCCCCCCCCCCCCGGGAACATTCCCCTACACTTGCAAGAAAAACGTTTAGACTTTTCATCGATTATCATGCGTTTCCTCTTTAAATTTCCTATTGCAAAACTTGCAAGTAAGGACAAATGAAGCTGACATTAGTGACATTTTAAACAAAACTATTCAGTACAAGTGAATATATGAAAGATTATATATTTGAACTGCGGAGAAAGATATGAAGACGTGATTGATCATCGCAGTTTATACACAACTTAAGCAGTTGTGAAATTAAAGCCTGAAAAAAAAAATTCAGGCTTTAATTTCACAACTGCTTAAGTTGTGTATAAACTGCGATGATCAGTCATGTCTTCAAAACTCTTCAGTATTGTTCTGATTACTTTGACGGATGCTCAAATGTGTGTAGTACAGTAGAACCCTGGTAACTCGAACTCTGAAGGGAAACGAAAAACTGTTCAAGTTAGCGGGGTTTCGAGTTACCGGGGTCGATTAAAATATTCAATTTTCAAGGTTAATAATTAGTAGTTTATTGATTTTCAGCACTTCGGTATACAATACAGTGCAAATTAAACTTATTTCACGAGAAACTAATACATTTTGCATTCTTACGACAATGCAGTACTTTGAATGTAACTTAGTTTATTTAATACACTCAATGATCGTTAAATAACTGTCAAATACGTGATCTGTTCATTGCACATTGCTCCAGTCTGTTCTAGTGTTAGAATTCGATGACACGATAAGAAACGGCTTAATGGGATATCTCAATGGGGCATCCGTGGCGAGTTATAAGAACCAGAAATTCGAGTTATCGGGGTAAATTTTGATCAAAGGAAACGAAATTTAGTTCGAGTTGGCGGGGTTTTCGAGTTATCTGAGTTCGAGTTAACCGAGTGAAAATGACTGAAAAGTTGAGACAAATCTAAGGGAACTCAGACTCAGTTCGAGTTATCCGAGTTCGAGTTGCCGGGGCTCTACTGTAGTAGTAAAAATCAAGTAAATTATCATGACTTTCTTCTTTAAATTTCCTGTTGCAAAACTTGCAAGCAAGGACAAATGAAGTTGATATAAATGACATTATTCAGCTTTCAGACATTGTAGTGCTAGTCCGCGGCAAGCTGTCGAAGCAGAACAGGACCACTCTTGGAGCACTTGTAGTGATTGATGTTCATGCTAGAGATGTGGTTCATGACATGGTAGAGAAAGGTATTCACACAAATGTCTCTCTACAGAAGTCAGCTTTTACAATGCCCACAAAAATGTTCTGAGCTATCATGAAATTGTACATTTTGGCAGGTGTTTCTCAGGAAAATGATTTTCAGTGGCTGTGTCAGATGCGTTACTACTGGGAACAGGACAACTGTCTAGTGAGAATCATCAATGCCACTGTGCGTTATGGATACGAGTACCTTGGCAACTCTGGCAGGTAACAACCCAAAACTTTGCATTCACTTACTGTTTGATTCAACGGACTAAGTTATTTGTAAGTCAACAGAATTATGCATGTATATTGTTTTGTGTGTACAGGCTCGTCATCACCCCCCTGACAGATCGTTGTTACCGTACTCTTGTGAGTGCTTTTCACTTAAATCTGGGGGGAGCACCAGAGGGTCCTGCAGGGACTGGCAAGACAGAAACAACTAAGGTGTGATATGCAAGCAAATAGTTCACTGCATTTAATTTTATGCATGCTCAAGCTTACAGTTGATGTGTTTTACGTGTGTTCAGGATTTAGCAAAAGCCCTTGCTATACAGTGTGTGGTGTTTAACTGTTCAGATGGACTGGATTACCTACAAATGGGCAAAGTAAGTAGAGTTTATTTTTGTGGTTTTTGTTTTTGTGATAGCACGAGGTTAAATTGATTGACTGATTGGTTAAATATCGTATTTCTATTTAACTATGAGATTATGAGCTCGAGATTTCTATGAGATGATTCGGCCGAATCAACTATCAACACAATAGAAATGTAGAGCTCTACTCTGATCTAATTGTTTTAGAATTCTAACTAATTTCTTTTTTTTCAAATAACCATTACCAATCATTTCTCAACGTGGTATTAAATTTCACGCTTGAACAAAATCTGAAAAATTGCGTGGACTGAAATATTATTTGGAACTTACATTTATGCACGCACGCTCGTCACTTCATTGGAATATCTTGAGGTTTTAAAGTCGGAGAAACGAGAAATTATTGATATTGTGTAATTAGACTACGAGCCCGAGTTTTCTTTGAGCCAATAATAAAGGAAGCGTAGTTGAGTTGACTATCGCTCAAAGAAAACGAGGGAGAGATGTTAGTCTAATTGTTTTAGTAGACTCTGAAGGATTTCAGCACAAAACCTTTAATTTTGAGTATTTTTAAACTTAAAATTAAGCATACGTTTCAGGTGCAAGAGAAACGCAAGCGATCGCTGTCTGTAAGCGAACAGAAGACGATGAGAGAACCAATCAAACTTAATCGGATTCGCCGATATCCAACAGAATATAGGCTGAGTGGCAACTAATTAAACAATAGAGTGTTTCTGTCGAGGAACTATCGGTTGATAGTTGCCCCGCGGAAATTTGATGTTCTTAAAACAAATATTTGCCCGAGAAGCGAAGCTTCGAGGGCAAATATGCTAGT
>Ga0126338_10002945_pt1 | contig 11868 bp, 5 predicted proteins | sample OrbCmetagenome_2_FD_92529 | JGI IMG/M metagenome (GOLD analysis project Ga0126338, IMG submission 92529) | Coral microbial communities from Petempiche,Puerto Morelos, Mexico - Orbicella C C metagenome | ecosystem: Host-associated > Invertebrates > Cnidaria > Coral | place: Petempiche,Puerto... | reverse complement strand
TTCCCCGTTTCCCCGATTCCCCGATTCCCCGATTCCCCGATTCCCCGATTCCCCGATTCCCCGATTCCCCGATTCCCCGATTCCCCGATTCCCCGATTCCCCGATTCCCCGATTCCCCGATTCGCCGTTCTCCGTTTTAGAGATTTTTCTACGCTATCAGTTTTCAATTTTATATTTCCTCTGAACGTTTGTACTTGTATCCATTTGAGTTTCATTCGTCAACCGGGGAGAACAATTTCTTTTGTTTCTGTTCATCCTAAACGCATGTTTACAGTTGTATTTCAATATAATTTTCTACGGATCACAGCTAGCTTTTCAGCTGAAAACCGTGGCCAAGGATATGCTGCTGTTCTGGTGTTGCTGGTTTTAGTACAGGCTCATTACTGCGCCTTTCAATGACATAACTTAATTCCTGAATTTAGTTCGGCACGGCAGAAGCACGACGTCTAAACCGAGCCTTAGAGCACTCAGGTTATTGAAAGGCACAGTAAACTCGATTTAGTCACAGTAGGAAAATTTTGCTTTTACTTTAGTCTAGCGCATGGTAGCGTAGTTTACCCTAAGGCGCGTGGCGTGTAATCCATGCCTTACGTAAGGCGCAGAACGTAGTTAAAGTCCCTAATATTTCCTGTTTTCCTACGGCCCTGATGCAAAACCGAACACATTAGTCCAACATCTTGCTATGTGCTTGGGTGATAATTGAAGCTTCCTGTGAATTAGCAACGATTGATTTTCTTTTTCTAAGCCGGTACACTGTCAGCAAATTCCATGGTTTGTTGCCTTGCTACAGCTTGTCAATAGCACATTAGACAAACAGCATTCATGATACGCGTACGCTTCAATGCGTAATTGGAACTTCCTGTGTATCAGTAAAAAATTACTTGCTTTTTAATTTTCTAAGCCGGCAGACCGTCAGCAAATTCCATGGTCTGTTTTCTAAAACGCGAGCTACATGAATTGATATTGTGCACTTCTCTTGACCAATGTCTTAAACTTATTAGTTTTCTCTATTTATTAAGCCAGGACTGAGGCAGTCAAAGATAAACAACAATATATCTTCCATCTCAATGGTATCGATTACCTGACGTCAGTTCAGTAAGTGTCTGATCATTAACAAATTGACGTCAGTTTTTCATGCGTCTGTCCTGTTATTGATCATGAATTTCGTCGTAAACATTGTCAAAGTAGTCTGCGGACCACTCGGCGAAAGCTATCGCCGCGTGGATCCACAGCTACTTTGACAATGCTATGACGAAATTCATTGTCAATAACAGGACACACTCATTAAAAACTGACATCAATTTGTTCTTTACGATAACAAATTGTCAAATTGTCCGCTCTCACTCGTTGACGCATCGCATAAATTATAGATTCATCTGTCTGTCCACTTATTGACAATAAAAATTAGCCAATGAGCGCGCGAGAATTTCTGCAATTATCGTAAAAAATGGTTTTGAAGGGCAAGTCTTTGGAGAATAGTAAGCCTGCGGGCAAATCTCTGTTGAATCTAAAGATCACCTGTCGTGAACTTCAAATTCCTCTGTAGTAAATGCTGAACATGCTGTATAAGTTTGCGTGGCCGTCAGCATATTTTTCAAGTTTCTATGGGAAACTGTGCATTACAAAAAGAGAATACAGGAGAAGTGTTTGTGGGCTAGTGTCAAGACTGAAGGGTTCCCTTTTGATCAATATCGCTAATTTGTTTTTGTTCAATGCTTCGCATCTGATAACATTCTTATTGTTTGACAATTGTTGTTTTCAAACAAACCACACACAGCCGAAAAATTTCTTGAAACTTATATTTTTACAGGCCAATAGGTTCGGAACAAATGCCCAAATTCAGCTTGGTAACGGTTACTAGAGATGCCTGAGCACTGTCTATTTCGATGTCATAATGATAACATCAAACTTACTGAACGAAGGAAACTAGGTTAGTACAGGTTCGAAATGGCAGACTTCGGTCTCAACATATGATTTTGATAGACTAACCTTATTTTTCCCAGACTTACAAGTGAACAACAAATACTCTATATGTACCCGCAGTTTGGTAACGGTAACTGAGGACAGTCTCCAACAATTTCGTCCATCGATCTCGATAATCAAACGGAAACTCTTTCAAAATAAAACAGGAAAAATAAAATAATGTGTTCCTGTTCAGCTTAATTAAAAACACAAGTTATACAGTGGCAATCATCGTTAGAGCGAGACTGGTTATCCTAAATGGATCGGTACAGCGTTTGTTTTTCACTAAGGTTTAATAAAGAAACTAAACAATTCTTGGCCTTTTCAGCGACGATATCGGGGATCTGTGTTCATAAGTCTTTTATCTTTATTTTTCTCTTTACGTTCCTTGCTTCTGTGGACAAACAATTTGCACTAATTTACATCCTCCCTTTCTTTGTGTTAAAAATTGCCGGACTGTAAGAAAAATTAGCCAAGACACCAAGCTATCGTCAAAGATGTTCAGTCGACTCCCGATAACTCGTAACTTGAACCTCGCGCTAACTCGAACCAAAATCGATTTCCCTGGATGCCTAGTCTCCTCCGCAGCCTTTTTTTGGGGGGAGATGTCACGCAACGCTCCGTGTCCCGACGTAACTTCGCTGTTTCCCTTTAGGTCATTTTCTACATAATTTTACCCTAGATAACTTCGAACCATGTTTGTCAATACGTGACAAGTCAAAGCCACTGTTGTCCAAAACATTGAAACTATTTCTCGAAAAAGTAAATCGCACGAACTCTATACCAGTAGACTGACATTGTTCTTAACGACCGCAGTACTTGGACTTCTCCTGCTGCTTTGCTTTGCTTTCTTTTGTTTCCCATTAGGTTCATACCTTCTGACTTTTACAGTAATTTAGAAATATATTGTTCCATTTTCACTCGACTTTTCTGTAATTAAATTTGATTAAAATGTACACTGTATGAATAGAAATACCAAGAGAAATACAGTCAACGCCGTTTTTCCTTATTTCTGGTCATTTGTTTTCAACTCCCGATAACTGACTTGAACTCCCGATAACTTGAACCTTTTCAATTTCCCAGTTGACCAGTATGCATTTTGCAGGTTTTGTGGCAGAGGAAGTCTAAATTATCGATCAGCCAAATCAAATTGCCGGATGTAGTCGCGGTCCCTTCAGGACGTGCCTATACCGGTTTATGAGTATGTTTTCCGGTTTCAGCTAACCGGCGGAACATTCCTTGAAATGCATTGTTCGTCGGGTCAGTAAATAACGGCGACCCAGAGAATGAAATTTAGATCAGCAAGTTCAGGACCCAAGCGGTAGTGTTAACTGGACGACGAGCTTTAGAGCAAACATTCCACTGAATTCAGAACTCCTTACACCGGATAAAACAAGGTAAATTTATTTTCCAGCAAATCTAATATCGTAAGTCCATAAGTATGAAGGACTGCATATTCAGTTCATGTGAACCAAAAGCTGAAATGTGCTCTCACGCTATTTTTGTATCATGCTATCATTAACTATTCATGCAAACTCAAGGTTTTTCCGGTTCGCGATTTTAACAGAACTAATCTCTGTAATATTTTAAGCGAATACTTGCAGTGGGCTGAATGAAGACCCTGACAACCAAATTCCTTATGGACAATCCAACCTCAAACTTTCTGTTCGATCGGCGATTTACTAGTGTTCCGGGCGAAATGTTGCTTTTGAGAGTAACCAATTTCCTCTGAGAAACACTGAACAAGAACTTAATAATTAAAACTTATTAGTATTAAAGGAGGCGAGAGGAGCTGTGCAAGAGTTAAACTTGATGAGGAGAAGTTGTTTCTCTTCTCTAAATTTTTCGCATTTGCACTTTTCGTGGCACAAATCGAATCGCTAGAAAAAAAAAAGCCATTCTTTTTGTTTCAAAGTTTCAAATACAGTGTTTATCGTCAACGCACAAAACATGGTCGGCTAAAATTTTCGAAAAACAAATATCAGCTTGAAAATTAGAGCAACAAGTGTCTGTTAAAAAGTTTGTTAACCAAAAATGTATGAATTCCTTCATCGAGGCAAATTTTGCTCGTTGGAGGCTAAGAATGGTCAATTGGACAGAATTACGGAGGAAAAGAAAGTTTTGGAGAAAATTTGTGCTTTTCTTTAACCAAAAATGACAAATTTTGCTCGTTAGAGGCTAAGAATGGTCGATTGGACAGAATTATGGAGAAAAAGAAAGTTTTGGAGAAAATTTGTGCTGTTCCTTTAATTCTTCAGGTTAAATGATTACATCAGACCTCTGGCATATCACGGTTCTCCTATAACGGCCCTTTTGACTGGCATATCACATAAATATATTTGTTTTGAAGCCAATTTTTGACAGCGTCGAGACCAACTCATCCATACCACTAATCACAAACTGTTTTCCTTTAGATGGGTGACTTTTTAGCTGGTTTTGGAAAGGCGTTCGTAGAAGCTGGAGGGAAGATCGTCAAACCTGTGGGCGATGCAGCCGAAGCTCTGAAAAACGCTGCCAAGAGTAACTGTTACTTGGAAAACGATACCAAGTATAGAGTTGAGATCGTCGATTACGACGGAACCCGCACCTTGAGCCCTGGTGAGACACAACATAACTTCCTTATCAAAGGCCCCTTTAGTCTGGACCTCGTCATGATTTTCAATAACGGAAAGGTTGTGAAGATCAATTTCCCCGAACACAAGTTCCAAGACCGCACCCACAAAATGAGTAACATCTTTGCAGATGCAATCAGAGAGTATGAAAGTTAGTGCTGAATCAGACGTTCAAAGCAGAAAAAAATCAGCTTTGTACTCTTCCATGCATATTTAACTTTCACGTTTATTAATCTGAGCGTTTCAGTTATACGCTAAGTTACAATTAATTTGTACCAATAAGTGTGCGATCGATTTAATCGAATACCAACCCATTTCAACCGTGAGTTAGGAATAGGTTTTGCAATATTATATACACGTATTTACCTTATTTTGACTCTTAACGGACCAGCTACTCATATACCGTGTGCGTAGGAATGTACGGTCCTGTTTTGAGAAGCGTTTTCATTAAAGTTTTCAGATTTAAATTTCTTTGTGTGGTTTTTGTGTCCGGGTATTTTTAAATCTCTAATGGTGACTTCCAGAGTTGCTTGTGTAACAGATTTTGAAATCGAAAGCAGTGACTGAAGCTCCGACTATCTAACTTGAGTTTATTGTCGACTTGAGACGACTGGTTTTCCCTTTAGCCTGCGTGTCATTCCAGGGGACATTTTTTTCAATTTTTTTTCTCCAATTTTTGTGCACAATCTAGAGGTAGTGGGGTAGTGAATTTTTCATATGGAAAGCGACGAAGATGACGACCTGAAGACGAGGGCGGATGAATTGATTTGGGGAACAGTTTCCTTCAGCGTCTAGATTTGAAAGAAGGGTGATTTGACTCAGACTTTTTTCTCAGAATCTAGCGGTAGTAGGGTAGCTAGACAATCATATGAAGAGGTGGAAAGCGATGAAGATGACGAACTGGGGATGTTGATCCATTTGGAGCAAAGAATTAACCTGGAGGCCTGATGTTGAAGCTGTTTGAATGACTGTGGACACTGGATTTTTTTAGCTCTACTTCACACTGATCAGGTATGACAGCTATTAGAGACTCAGACTAATTTGTGTTGTAATGAACCGAAGAGACTTGAAGATGAGGAAAAATCAGTGTTGTATCAAAACAGTTTCAGAAGACGAAATGAAAGGTTGGGTAGATTTTTAGATCGTACTGGAGTAATGTCACAATACTATCCACACCATTTTCCCTGCCACTTTGTCTGGATACTGTGTTAGTTCCATTTTGTTGATAACAGCCTATTGTAGCTCCCAGATCTGACTGACAAATACATTCAACAAAAATAACATGAAAAAAAGACGAGTGTTTGTTTGCTTAATATGTCATCGATAGTAGTGTTTGCTTGGCTACGGCCCTGATGCAAAACCCAACACATTAGCCCGACATCTTGCTGTATGCTTGGGTGAGAATTGAAGCTTCCTGCGAATTACCAACAATTCCCGTAATAATAACAACTGGGCTTTATTTGCATGACTATAGTTTGTACTTCAGACAAACAGCAGAAACAGCACTCCCGATACGCACACGCTTCAATGCATAGTTGAAACTTCCTGTAAATTAGCAACGATTGTTTTGTTTTTTCTAAAACACGTCAGAAAATTCCCTAGTTTGTCAATGGTACGTTGAGGCCCCGTCAACACGTATCCAGATATTTTTGAATCCGCAACTTTTTCTCTCCGGATACGGCTTCCATCCACACGCATCCGGATATTTTTGAGTCCGCTCTCCAGAGTGGAAAAAAGTAAATCCGAATCCGATGACGTAGCAAAATCGTGTCCAGTCTCTTACCGAACAATAAACCGATATCGGATACACAAGGTGTAGGCCTAGTTTCTCTAAAGTGGATCCGGATACCATCGGATGCATGAGGACAGGCGAAGTCGATTTGAATACGCTACGTGTGGACGGGGAAATTTTTGAATCCGTTATAAAGAAAAACTTGTGGATTCAAAAATATCCGGATACGTGTGGAAGGGGGCCTGAAATAAACAGCACTCATGATACGCCCCGGGGAGTACTCCGAATAAAATTGGGTTGGGGTGTGCTGCCCGCTTCCAAAACCCTTCCCTGTTGATGACCAGAATCTGCAGAGGTCACGGGTTCGAATCCCGTTGAAGCCCTGATTTTTTTTCAGGCTTCTTCTGGATCTCTTCTTTCCATTTGCTTAAATTGGAAAATTTACTGCGATGATCATTCTTCACTTTCACAGTGGTTTTTTTGTTAAAAAATGAATTACATGAATTGATTCACCAATCTCATAAACCTCTTTTTAGTTTTCTCTAATTATTGAGCCAGGACTGAGGCAGTCAAAGGTAAAGAGAATATATATTCAATATATCCTCCATTTCAATTATATCGGTAAATTGACGTCAGTTTAGAATCAATTTTGATCACCCAGTTCAGGACTCAAGCTGCAGTATCAATTTGACAACGAACTTTAGAGCAAACTTTCCACTGAATTCAGAACTCCTCACACCGAATAAAACAAGGTAAATTTATTTCCCAACAAATCCTATATCACAAGTCCATAAGTAATTAGAACTGCACAAGAGCTCAAATGTGCTGTCACATTAGTTCCTTCATCGTGCCATCATACCATGCACAAAACTGTTCGGGATCAACGTCTTACAACAAAAACTTGAAACAAGCAAAGTGATTTTGTGATTTTCTAAAACTTCACTAAACTATTTTCATCAAACAAGCAAATAATTTTGTGATTTTCTTAACTAAACTTCACTAAACTATTTTCATCTAGCTCACGCAAGGAAGACTTGCGTTACAGCGTATCCAAATTTGGTAACTGAATCACAAAAGTATACAAACGCACGTGATTTCTGAGAAAAAAAGTCATATTTGAGGACTTGATTTTTTGAAGAACATCGTTATGTCTTTGTGGATGTTTTTGTCAATAATTTGACAAGAAAGCATGAGAAAGATTTACAACTTACTTGGCCACTGAAATACGATACTGTATTCAGACATCGATCCTCTTTAAAGTCTTAAAATTGTTCTTGCCACTAGATCGGCCTTCCACTTGTTTCGAAGATGGCAGTCTGTGCGTGCTTCGTACAAGCCACAATTGCACACAATGCTGTTGTGTTAAAGCGTTGTCGCCGAAGAACTTCAGACACTGCTATTTGTGTTTCTTGGAAGATTGACGAAACTGTTTTCCGGGCTCATCTACCTGGAGCTTACGGTTACGCGTGGATCAATTCGAAGCTTCAGCATTCCCCCCCCCCCCCGGGCAATTAAACCCACGAGCATTTGACTGTCTTCCGTACCCGGGGAGTAGGGAATTTGACACAAAAGCCCTTCCCTGGGGTAGGGAATTTGAACCTTGCCTGGGTGGGGTGGAGAATTTGGTTGTTTCAGGTATGGAGAAGTTGAAAGGAAAAGAAGTCGCTTTCGTTAAACCAGAGTTTATTTGAGTCGTGTAATTTTTTGGTTTTAAAACTTGAATATTCAAATCAATTGCTGGTCAATGTGTAGAAAGTCACGGTCGCTGATCTTGCTTTTTTTCATAAAATAGTTGTTGTCTGCAAAGCATGAACGACTATTGAATAGTGAATGGTCAAACGCTGCAAAATGTACAACAACCTCTCTGAAACAATATATAATATAATTCATTCGAAAGTATTGCATTCAGTTGCTAAACGCGTCTAGTGTTATGTGCATAAATTTTTCACACCGTGGAATAACGGCGCTTGCAAGTAAAAAACTCGGCACTTCGGTAGGGCATTTGAACGTAAATAAATGCTAAAAACGTAAATATTGCTTTTTAGGGTAAGCAAGTTCCACTAAGGAAGAACTGAATAAGAACCTATTAATTAAACTTTTGGCTTTCTGTTAAAAGTTATTAGTACATTGGCCCAGGGGGAATTAGAACGAGCCAACCTTCAAAAGTTCAAATGCCCGGGGGATCTTCCGGGGGGATGTTGAAGCTGCGAATTGATCGGCGCATTATCTCAAACTGATTCTCACATAAGAGCTTGAAATAACTTTGTTTGGTTTGCTTTGTGATCCTCACAACTTGAATCTTTGATTCTCCAAACCGCTGATGTAGTGCGCTGTTTATAAACAATTATTGGATCAGGTTTTTGTGATATCCGGAATAATCGAGGTCGAGGTAGGGGTTATCAGCCAAAGCCGAAGGCTGAGGCTGATAACCCTTACCGAGACCTGGCTAGATTATTCTGGAAATCACAAAAACCCGAATTTAATAATTGTTTTATTATACATTGAACGAAAAAAAAGTCATGTTTTTGCTTCTTCACTGACGGCAAGCAACACAAAGCTCGCGAACTTGACATGATTACCCGTGACTTTGAATGTCCTTGACATGATTATTGTATAATCTGCAGCTAGATTATTGTATAATCTGCAAATTCGTAATGAACAAACACCTCAAACTTTCTGTTCGATCGGCGAGGATTACGGTTTCGGGCGAAATATTGCTTTTAGGGTAATTAAGTTCCACTAAGGAAGAACTGAATAAGAACCTATTGATTATACGTTTGGTGTTCTGTTAAAAGTTATTAGTACATCATTTAAGGAGGCGACAAGAGCAGTCCAAAGTGATGAAGATGAAGAGAAGTAGTTTCTCTTCTCTAGCTCTTTCGGACCCTTTCGAATTCGTACTTTTCATGGCACAAATCAAAAGCTTCGTAAAAATACTTTCCATTCTCTTTGGATTCGAGGGCGTAAATATGTCGTGAAGGTGCAAAAAAAGTCAGCTAACATTCTCGGAAAGCCCATATCATCTTGGAAATAGCAGCAACAAGATCCTGTTAAAACGTTTGATAATCCTTCACATTAACTAAATACTCAAGATCTCTGGCACGGTTCTCCTGGTACGGCCCTTATGACCGGAAAATACCCCCGGAAGGTGCTGCCATATATGGGCTATATAGCTATGTGTCGCGGGATAGAGTGGGGTTTTTTTCAGTCGATCCTTAAATAGGGTGTCATTTTTACCCCTGTTGGCATTGTGTTCCCGGTGTGATCCTTAGATAGGATACCTAACTTATGTCAAGTAAAATTGCGGGGCGTCAATGCCCGGCTAAAAGTAAATGATCTGTTAAAACTAAACTATTCGTATTCTTCCAATGTTACAGAAACGAAATAAAGTTAAACCTTCCAAGTCATTCTTAGATTTTGGTTCTTTTTTTCCCTTCTGTAGGGTGTCATTTTTCGGGCTTCCGCCTTAAATAGAGTCTCATTTTTCACGCGTCCTTCACTCTTAAATAGGGTCAGGGCTTAAGACCCTTTGCGGCACACACCTATCCAAAATTTGCGGAGGTACACCCCCCCCCCCCGGGAAATAACCTAAATATTTATGTTTTGAAGGCAATGAGACCAACTCTTACATGCCACTAATCACAAACTGTTTCCTTAAGATGGCTGGTTTTTTAGATGGTATTGGAAAGGTGTTGGGAGATGCTGGAGGGGCGATTAACGAAGTTGTCGTCAGACCTGTAGGCGATGCAGCCGAAGCTCTAGGCGGAATGCTGGTAGATGCTGGAGGGAAGATTAACGAAGTTGTCGTCAAACCTGTAGGCGATGTAGTCGAAGCTCTACCCGAAATGGCGGTAAGTGCTGTTGGTGGGTATTGTAGCTTCTACAACAATACCAAGTATAAAGTTGAGATCGTCTATCATGACAAAACCCGCACCTTGAATCCAGGTGAGATACATGGTCACTTCCTTTTCAAGGGCTTCAGTGTGGACCTCGTCATGAAGTTCACAGACACAAAGGAAGAAAAGATCAATTTCCCCGCAACCAAGTATGAAAACCGCACGCACGAAATGGGCAGGATTTTCGAAGATAAAATCAAAGCGTATGAAATGTCACTGGTAAACGTAATTAGTGGCTTCTCCAAGTGGCATCTCATTCTGAACCATCCCGGTGGCTATGACGAGGAGGTTGAAGTAGAAATGATCTCGAAGAACAGCTGGAGGAGCATGCAGGAGAAGGGAGTTGAAATTGAAGCAAAAGTGAGCGGCATGATTAAGGCAGTCGAGTCGGGCTTGTCAGCTAAAGCCTCCATAAAGGTGACCCGGGTTGATGAATTTAAAGGGCAGACCACCGAGAAAAGAAAACGCAAATTTAAAGACCCCTGCTACCTGTGGCAAGAGATTGTTGTCATCAAAACAAACCAGGCGTCACCCTTTCACGAGTTGCTGATCCCCACAGCTCACATAGAGCAGACGTCCACTCCTATTGAACCAGGGAGAGACAAGTTTATTTACGATCGCAAAGGAGATGGCTGAGGATAACTGAACATGTTTTTTTATTACTTTCTTTTAAACCAAAATAGAGCAGTTTGACAACTAAGTTAGTGCTAAATCGGACGTTTAAAAGAGAAAAACAATCGGTTCCTTCTTGGTATATATAGGAGACACAGAACACGTCAAGAAAGAACGTCGCCCCACGAGCCTATTGTTTTCTTTGTACACCTCGTTCTTCTGTCATTTTGTTCTCTATTGTTTTACGTCTTCTACATCAAGTAGATGCATAAAAATCCTCAGCTGTTTTCCAGCTTTTGGAGCCAAAAAGAAGCACGGTCTTTACATTTGAGTCACTTTGATAGTCTCTTGCTTAAAAAGCTTTATTTTGGTACTAAGGGTTATAGATAGATAGACTGGATACGCTTTTTAGAAGAAGCTACTTTTTCATCATAATCGATAAGACCATCAACAAAAGTGTTGGGACGAATTTTAGGGTATGTTTGGGATCTATTTGATATTTGCTCAACTGGCATTGTTTTCATTTGATATTTACTCAAGCGACATTTATTCATATTTGATTAACTCGGTATTTTATTCATTCAAGAATTTCCCCTGCCATCGATAGAACTGATTATGACGGGACATATTCCCTGATATTCTTTCAGTACTTCGGTTTGCTTTTAGGAGAGGATTTTTCCTATTTCTATTATTATGGGTTCGTTTTTGGGGAATAAAATATATCAATCGGGTATTTACTAAGCCTTAGCAGTGTGTAAACAATGCTTAAGGGATCATATTAGGGACTTATCGTGAAAATTATCAAAGGGTTAATAAACCACCAACAAAAGAAATATGTTCTTTTAAGAAACGTTCGGAACTCCGTTCTATGTTAATTTAACCAACAATCAAAGGTTAAAAGAAAGTGAAGAATGATCATCGCAGTTAATTTTCGCACCGGTATCGCGGAGGTCACGGGTTCGAATCCCGTTGAAGCCCTGATTTTTTCAGGCTTCTTCTTTCCAATTGCTTAAATTGGAAAATTAACTGCGATGATCATTCTTCACTTTCGTCT
>Ga0126338_10002944_pt1:2500-11870 | contig 11870 bp, 11 predicted proteins | sample OrbCmetagenome_2_FD_92529 | JGI IMG/M metagenome (GOLD analysis project Ga0126338, IMG submission 92529) | Coral microbial communities from Petempiche,Puerto Morelos, Mexico - Orbicella C C metagenome | ecosystem: Host-associated > Invertebrates > Cnidaria > Coral | place... | reverse complement strand
GCGTTCGTGAAATTTGTTGCAGCATCTCAGCACAAAAGATAACGAAAGAAATCTTTGTCAAGATTTGTTGACAATTGAAAACACCGACTCGGATTTGAAAGTGCACGAGCTGCACTATGCAAAGGAGCTAATTGTACGCGTCAGACTCAAAAACTTTTGCAAACTCACCAAACAAGCAGAAACAAACAAAAAAACCCATCAAAACAGGTTTTGGTTACCATTAACCATTGTCTGAGAAACTCACAAATTAACTCGATACCAGAGGAGAGAGTTTTCTTGCTACATTCTTAAGTCAGAACAAACGCAAAAACATACGCGTAAGCTTACAACTAGAACGAGCTGGAGCAGATCTTATTATTCATTCCCAGCGCGAAATTGAAGCCTTGTTTTCGACACTGAAAACTCACCTTTTCAGTTAGCTCAGAGCGTAAAACTAGATGTGAGCGCCCTGGTTCGTATTCCCCGCCTTATTCCCTGCCATCGCTGTGAAAAATACGCAAGATAATCTCTCAACTCTCACCGTTTGATCACGCAACGTGACAAAATCCACGCGAGAGCCCCCGACATGTGCGTGGATCAGCGCACATATATGACGTCAGGATGGCGCAATTTGTTCTAAAAATAAAAAAATTGTCCCATATCATAGGTGCGCGCGGATCCCAAAGCTTACGGTCTCCGTCCCCGGTTATGGCTCCTAGCAGAGCACAATATTTTATTATTCCCGTGCTCCCGGCCCTAAGCTCATTTCAAGTGACAACGCGCTGCTGCGAGCATAACCATAAGAACAAGCATCGTCCGCCGTCGTGCTTTACTGTATCGAGGAGGTATGGTTATACGATTACTAATGCCCTGAAGATAACCACAACTTGTGCCCCAATGATTTGGCCATTTGTGTGTTACGGCCCGACTAACGTAACATCGATCGTTTGATTAAGAGTGGTGGCATTGATTCATCAAAGTATAACCAGTCACCGTACATGTTTCTTTTCGTGGTTTAATTCTCACATAAATTTTCCACAATAAGAACACCACGTGTTGCAAATAAAAGTCCACTAATGGCGTTCACTAAACATATTTAGCATGCAGACAGGTGTATAAACAAAACGCCTATTCTAACAACATAAATTTAAGTGTTTCTTTGAAACTTACACCTGTCATCTTTAAAATTAAACGTTGATCTCTGTTTTTGGAATTTTTTCCGACGTTTAAGTTTGGGTTAGCCATTAATGTGATAGCACTGCTGTAACATCACTTGATAAAGAGTGGTAGTATCAGTCCATCGAAGTATAACTATTGGAAATGGTTACCAGCCACTTTAAATTTTTTCTTTCATGGCTTAATCATCTTATGTATTCCAAAATATGAACATCGTTTGCTGCCTATAAACCTAAAGAACCAGTCAGTGTCGAAGGTGTTGATATTATTTTTTTTGACATGGAGACAGAAACATCAGCAAAACGCCCATTCTAACAAAATCAATTAGTCTTCCTCAAAATTAAAAAGAGCGGCTGTGAAAGTCGGATCCTCTCAAAACATACTGACTGGGTTTTTTACTGGAGCTACAACTCAACACTGCAATGGGAGCTTAGGGTAAGATAGCCATGTTTAACGTAATTTCTACTGAGTTATTCATAATTTAAAAATTACATTGTATGTCAGGCAACTAGAAATATGTACTTCTCCAAAATGTAAAATATTTCGTGAATTTATAAAAAAAAAAAAAACTTTTTTTTTCGTGAATTTATGAAAATCGGCTGAGCTCTCTAAGCTACCACAGTTCAATTCAAAATAAATCATATACACTCCTTTCAAAGTAGTTCGTAAGATAACCAACTTGGTACTTTTCAAAGGAGGAATTTATCTCTTACTCTGTTTCTCCTGAAGATTGAAGACAAAAGGAAGAACCACAAACAGATCTAATTAAAAACATTATTTACATCCCGCGGCGCTCGTTTTACAAAAAGAAAGCTTTTCACTATTAATTCAGATTTGAAAAATCGGCAATTAAACATTGCCGAGGGATCTTTAACTCACCTATAAAATATTTATGTTAGGTTTCAACGTAATAGTTTTACTGCAGCTGGTGCAAGCTGCTTATGCTAACAGGCTTTCTTTCAGTAAGTCACTAGCTGATGATTCTGTCATCTGTTCATAGCGGGAGTTGATAAGAATGTATTTTAATACTAGTGCTGTATGTGCTGTATATGTTATAATAATATTATTTTCTAATTTATCGCATAGAAGTCTATCACTTCTTTTTCGCGACTTAAAAATTGTGGAAGAAGAAAAGGGAAAGTGACACTGCAGAAAGGTTGGTGTAACAAAATAAATTTAAATAATGCTGACTTTCACGTTACCATGCAATAACAAAACAATCAAGGCCAATGAGAAAGACGAATAATTTCACTAAATTGAAGAACTGTTGACCATTTTCCTAATTGTGATATGAACAAGGATCGAATACCACGCATAAGGTGTGTAACTGAAAACAAAGAGGAACAACGTACAAGATAGTTCAAACTAATCACTCCCCATTCAAGTCAAAGACTTAATTAGAGCGGCCTTCTCTAAATATCACCTGGGGGGGGGGGGGGGGGGTGAAAAATTGAAAAAAAAAGACGAAAATCCTCAACTTTGGCAAGAATGTAGGTCTAGTGCAACTAAATATGAATAAATAAATACTCTAAGTTCGTTCAGATTCGTTTAGGCGAACGGCGACGATCACGGTTTCAGGCTCTTACATCAGTTTTCAAGGGGTTTTTCCAACACAAAGCTTTAAAAATTATCCGCTTGGCTCCAAGGCAAATTAAATCATTCATCCCTCAAACTTGGTGTAGTTTTTTTTTTATTCCCCTGTGATTCGGAGCAAGGTTACAATTTTTTTATATCGAATTTTGCCTGTTGCCTCTATTATGAGCACTAAATTTCACCTTCCGGTATACAGCTTTTCAATGCTTCTTGTCTAATTCATCACTTGTTGATCCCATGTCGATCAAAGGAAATTATTTCCATTTAATCCTTTAGCTATCTCAGGTGATCAGTGTCATAAAGATCTTTAATACATTTTGTTTCTTATGGTAAAGGATCACTGATGCATGATATCGATGTAAGTAAACGTTTGGAGAACAAGAAGAAATACTGAATTAATTTTAATCAGAAGTTTACGTCGATAACGACTTACGGAGATCATGTTGCGGCTAAAGATGGTTACTTGCTCCAAAAAGCAAGACTGTAACTCGGCACTTGTATGTTTGGAGTAGCATAGCACACTAGGCCTTTATTGTTTCCTTGGGTGCAAAAAAACCGACAAATTCTCGATAAAGGTAAACCTGGTTTTTAATTGCAAATAACGCGATGAATGAAAAAACATAGCTTAATGAGAACAGTTTGACCATAGTCACGTGCACCTATGCAAAACGTCTGCGATAAAGCTCCCTGATACCAATTGAATGATGTCTGGATGGTCCAGGAGCTTGTCTTTCCTAAAATGATTAGTTTTATATTTGGGTCAATCTCTCCCTACAGTTACAAAATTAAAAGACAAGGAAAATGCTGTGGACTGTTAGTTCATGTTTCTTCCTCTTCGGCGGCTTCCTTATGGGCTGCGCATCTGCTGGTAAACAATGCAGAGAGGAACGGAGCATAAATGGAATGGCTCTACAGGGATTCGTCTTCAAAAGATTCCTCGTAAGAGCTCTTCACGAGTGTGATGGCAGCTGTGAAACAGAAATCACCTGTCAAAGCTATAACTTCATCATAGGACAAAAGTCGTGCGAACTGAATAACCGCACTAAGGAGGCAAGACCGGAAAATTTCCACTCAGATCCGGCACGGTTTTACAAAAGACGCTTGAGCAACAGGGGTATGCACAAAAATATAAGGGAACTTAAGCACACACGTTTTTGAGAAACGGACGTCAACCGAAAGTCCAGTGCTATCTTCTTTGGCGCATTTATTCAACTCTTCGTTGTCAACGTCACTTTCTAAATGCTTAAATGAGAACTTTCAAACGCATTGGTGAGGATTACATGTGCACCAAAACCAAGAACACGAACTTCTGGTTGCATTCCTTGTTTTGGAAGCGTCGGTGCTCATGTTTATCATAGTAATAGCTAAAATTCGCCTCAAACCTCCGAAAAATTTTACTTTGCCCAATTTGCAACACTTATTTTGTTGAGTAATTCGATGAAATGATGAAACTTGCCCGGGTTTCAATAAACCTTATAGAGGCGTTTTAACTTTTTTCAGTGGGGGCAGCTATCACCACATAGACGCTCGATCGACAAAAGAACTGTATTTTCTCATTATAAAAACCACAGTGTAGTTGCTGAAGAAGTAACGTTATTTTTTTAATTTTTTTTTTGATTTTTTTTTATTTTTTGATCCAAGTATCTCTGGGTTCCAGTCCGGAGCTCCCAGCGCATTCGTGTCAGGAAATAAAGGCAAGCGAAGGCAAAGACACTATTAGCAGCAAGTACTGGTTGGATCCAACTGCGAATGGAACGGCAGTTTTGGTTTATTGTAACATGGACTTAGAAGGTTACTGACAATCATCTTTCATTTTACTTCTGTTTCGAGTATGGCTTGGGTATCCTTGGGTTATGATGCTGTTGATGTCATATTTTTTTGAAATAGAATTAGACTCCTGTACTTCTCTTTCAGTATCAGTACATTTTGATCTACTTTATACCAAACATAAAAATTAAAGTTATTTTTAACCGTTTGCAATGTAGATGTCGATGAATGCATCAGCGGCAACCATGACTGTGACGTAAATGCAAACTGCACCAACATTGTTGGTGGACATAAATGTACTTGTAAGGAAGGATTTACTGGAGATGGTCACTCCTGTTCAGGTAAATAGGCCCTTTGCAGGGTCCGGTCACATGGTACTGAATTAATTACGCTGGAAAGCAAGTTACACAGTAGGACTTCTAAAACAAAGGAAAGTCGGGCTGGACTGGTGCGAGTTCCTTTGTTTTGGAAGTCCCATTGTGTAACTTGCATCCCAGCGTAATTAATTCCGTACCATGTGACCGGATCCTGCAAAGGGCCTATTGCCATTATTTCAATGTGTCAAAGCCAGAACTCATATCTAAAGTTCTCCGATTAATGTCAACTCTTAAAAGCGGTGTGTACAGAGTATCAGCTGTAGTTTAGTTTATACCATCCTCCAGACTAGCCTTTCAGAAACAAAACGTGCATGGATTTTAGACGGTATTCCATTGTTTATTTTCTCTTGTAGCGTTGAAGAACTGTGCTGATATCTACAAATCTGGTGAAAGAAAAGACGGTATTTACACCATCATGCCCGACAATCTGCCTGCCTTTGATGTGTTTTGTGACCAAACAACAGCCGGTGGGGGGTGGACTGTGTTCCAGAAGAGACTGAACGGCTCTATTGATTTTTACCGTTACTGGAGCGATTACAAAGTTGGTTTCGATGATCTGAAAGGTGAATTTTGGCTCGGACTGGACAAAATTCACCACCTGACCTCAGATGATACCAGCATGCTGCGGGTGGACTTGGAAGACTTTGAAGGGAATACTTCTTATGCCGACTATGACATGTTCGGTGTTATGAGTGAGAATGACAAGTACAAGCTGAAACTCGGCAGTTACTCAGGTATGAAGTTTTTCCGTTACTTTACCTTGCGCTGTGAAAGTACTGCACTTCAGTGGACTGTTAGATGAGGGTCTAACATAGGGTTAGCGGGATGCGGGATGCGGGATGCGGGATGCAGGATGCGGGATGAGCCATTGTTTGCTGCTAGGAAGCGGGATATAAGGAAATTTGAAGCCTGATGCGAGATTTCAAGGGGTTGGATGGCAGGAAGCGGGAATTGTTGATTTTTTTGTTTTTGTTTTTGTTTTTTTCTTGCGTGCGGGAAACGGGATGTAAGACGGTCAAAACTAGGTAAACAACAGTGGCAACACATGATATCTCTCAATTATTCTTGCTTTTGTCATTTTTTGTTTACTCTATAATTTCAGAGGCTGCCTGAATTTCTGATCTTTATCAGACTCAATCTGCAGTCCGACTACTGTTTTCAAGAAAGAGTACCGACCACTGTCTCGTGTCTAAAAAAGTACCCTGGTCAATTTTCTCTAGAAACCATTAAATTCTAAAAGGTGAGCTCGCGTTTTAACCCGATAACAGTCGATAACGATCAAGAAGCACTTGACCAGACATAAAAATAGCTCATAATACGACACCCAAAAACAACGATAGACCATCAATGCTCACCAACGAATCAACGCCAACTCAGACGTAGGTAAATGAATTTAAAGGAGTTCAGTCGGGTATTTTTTTAGTAATTTTGACCACGTACCAAATTACCTTTAAATTTGAAGGTAACCTGAAAAAGGTAGTTTACTAAGATAGAAAAACACCAAAGAGATAAAAACAAATTGTAAAGGAACACGGTTGGTCAAGGATCCGGACAGAGAACATTAGCACGAATTTCAAATTACAAACTTGAAAAATTAAGGTTAAACTTTTCAAGATGCGCAAACCGTAACGTAGCTCCTTTAAACGGTGACCGAGGGTAATACAAAATTTTGTTGCAATACGTTAACTTGGTAAAGCTCGGTGTCTCATCAGGGAAAAGCATCGTCAGTTGTCGCAGTTAAAAGGGAGCATTGCGAAACCACGACGGCGACGCTAACGAGAACGTCACCAAACAAAAGGTTTAATGAGCAAAACAATGCTTCTGCACGTGCGTTTTGAATCTTGGTACATTTCTCCCCCATCATTTGCAAAACAAAAACGTAAAATGACCAAGTTCTACGTATTTTGCAGAACGTGAACCGCAGTGGCTAGTTTTTCTTATCTGCCTTTATAATTGAACGCTGTCATTACAAATTTAGCCTGAGCAAGTTTTTAGACCGATAGGCGTACTGAGCAGATCTACACAGGTGCGCCATTCCAAGATAAAATATAAATCAATATTTTACAAGGCGTCGTCCTCGATGTCGCCGTCGTCTTCAAAGCTCCCAAAAATGCTTTGGAACGCGGCGAGATGGAAATGACGCATCCGAAATAAGAGGGATGGCGGGATGGCGGGATGGAGGAAACACTGGTGGCGGGAAGAGGGATTTGCAAACCCTATTTTAGACCGTCGTAGATGCGGACGGAAAAACTTGATCATGCAGCTTGATACTTCATTTGATTGCTTCGACAGGTTCCATTTCCGTATTTGTTCGAGTGTAGTATCGAAAGTAAATGGAAAACTTGTGGTCTTGCCGGTACAAAGAAGCAAAGCCATCTTTGAATTACCTTAGGAGACTTTAGTTAAATAAATATGAATCTAAACAGTAAATTCTTTTAAATTATTTTAATGTTGAGGAAAAAATGGAAAATGTTTGAGGAAGCGAATCCTATAAACAATTGAGTCCACAATTATGTGAATTTGATATCGCTGTATTAATTTATTTCAATAATTTATCTCTTCATTTTCTCCTTGTTACTGAATAAGCGCTTTGTGAAACTATAATTTAAGTCAGTCTTTTAATCGTAAACATATAATTGTGGAAAATTAAAAAGAAAAGATGCTGGTAGTTGTTGACACCTGTTGAGAGGCTTTTGTCCTAAGTAAACATACCAGATTTCCAGAGTCAGTCTTTGAAAATAGTTTATACTGTAGGTTAAGCATTTCGCAGAGTCCAATTCAATGCCGTGGTTTGCCAGTCGATGACGTCCAGAAATGCGATTGTTGGCATCACCATTTCTCGTTGCTCTTTTTTCTTCAGTCAGTCTCGTGTGAAGGTTTTTGCCAGTCTCCCCGATATGTAAGGAGCCTTTCGAACAAACCACGTTGTCAAGGCATCGAATATTGACATTTTTTTGTCAACTACGAAAACAAATACTTAGCTAGAACGTGGCTTGTTTCAACACTAGAAGCCTTTCTCCAATGAACCGCATTTTACGTCACAGGAACTGCAGGTGACTCTCTCTCTGTTCATGGCGGTAAACCATTTACCACTCGAGATCAAGATAATGATAACAAACCAGACAAAAACTGTGCCAGGTGGCGTCATGGGGCGTGGTGGTACAACGTGTGTCACAGATCTAACCTGAATGGCATCTATCGACATCAAAATCCCTCACCCAACGGCGATGGTGTGAACTGGTACTACTGGAAGGGATACACATACTCCCTGAAGAGGACTGAGATGAAAATTAGACCAGTGGATTTCTCATCGAGCTAATTTTATTTCATTGTCTTCATGGTCGTAAATACAGTAGAACCCAGGTAACTCGAACTCTAAAGGGAAACGAAAAATAGTTTGAGTTAGCGGGGGTTCGAGCCATCGGCGTCGATTGAATATCCAACTTGTCATGTTAATAATTGATAATTTACCGATTTTTTAGCACTTCAGTATACAGTGACAGCTAAAGGCGCCGCATCCAGTATGTCAAATATATGAACAGTCGGTTGCACTAATTAAAATCAAATTGCTGTGCTGTTAGTTTTGAGAGTTTTTACCGATTAAACGACAAGAAAAGTTAATGGGATGACATCCCAGGTGAGTCACATGAACCAGAATTCGAGTCATCGGGGTAAATGTTTATCAAGGGAAACGAAATTTGGTTCGAGTTAGCAGGGAATCTGAGTTATCCGAGTTCGAGTTAACCGAGTTAAAATGACTGAAAAGTGGGGTCAAATCCAAGGAAAATGGGACTTAGTTCGAGTTAGCGGGGGAGTTCGAGTTATCCGAGTTCGAGTTACCGGGGTTCTACTGTAGAATTCTACTAGTATACCAATGCAAATGCTACAATTTGGTAGGCCAAGTTACTCGCACACTTAGACTATCAGCCATTAGTAGAATTCTACTAGTACTCAAGTCCAAATGCTGCAATCTGATTGGCTGAGTGATCGTACACTATCAGCCGTTACATTTCGCCACTAAATTTTCTCCGATTCTTATTGGTTTCAACTGATCACGTTACGCGATAGTGTTCATCCACGGAGAGGCACTATCAGCCTATAGTGCCCGTCCGAGGAAAATACCCGGGTTGATAGTACTCGTCCGTGAAAATGTTTCTGCAAACAAACGGGCATCTAGAAAATAAAGGAATGAAATTGTATTAAATGGGTTATGTTCTGTTTTCTTTGTCAAATTTTACATTTGGCTTTCACGGCTTTCATCTAAAAAAGTTGAAAATAATTCAATATGATTTTTGAACTGGCATGCGGAAGAAAATTTAGGTGTGAACATTAAAGACAATAGAGTGTTTATGTCTCGGAACTATCGGTCTGATAGTTGCCGCTTGGAAGTTTGATGTTCTTAACACTAGCATATTTGCCCTCGAAGCTTCGCTTCTCGAGCAAATATACGTTTTAAGAATATCAAATTTCCGCGGGAC